>Ga0193727_1000021_pt1 | contig 43531 bp, 31 predicted proteins | sample H2c2metaG_FD_143051 | JGI IMG/M metagenome (GOLD analysis project Ga0193727, IMG submission 143051) | Soil microbial communities from a riparian zone of the East river system, Colorado, United States - H2c2 | ecosystem: Environmental > Terrestrial > Soil > Riparian zone | place: USA: East River...
CGCGTGAGCGCAAGCTCGAGCCGCTCGGGCGACTCGTGTCGTGGGGAGTGGCGGGAGTGGATCCGGCGGTGATGGGAATCGGCCCGGTCCCGGCTTCGAAGGCCGCTCTCGCAAAAGCGGGATTGTCGATGAAGGACATGGATCTGATCGAAGTCAACGAGGCGTTCGCGGCGCAGACCTGCGCCGTCGAGCGCGAGCTGTCGCTCCCCCGCGAGCGGCTCAACGTGCACGGCGGCGCGATCGCGCTCAGCCACCCGCTGGCCGCGTCGGGAGCGAGGATAACGGCCCATCTACTGCATGCGTTGCGTGCTCAGGGCAAGCGATATGGGCTCGGCACCGCGTGCATTGGCGGCGGCCAGGGAATCTCGTAGTTGAATCCATTTAATAGACTGCGCTCGTCGCGGCGAACGGGGAAAGAATGAAGGCAATGGTCAGAATAGTTACAATGACCGCAACCGTTACATTCGCGGCGGCGTGCGCATCGGTCGGTGGCGGCACGGGCGGAACCACGACGGGCGGTGGCGCCGGTCAGCAGCAACCCACCTCTCCGGGCGTGATCTGGCCGGTGAAGACTCGCGAGCACGTGGATCTCTGGCTCCATGGCTTCGCCATGCTCCAGGAAGACACGACCTTCGTGCCCTTCTTCAAGCGCGGCTACGGCACCGATATGATCGTTCTGAAGAACAGAGCGAACGTCGTGACCCAGCTTGACGCCAACCGCGATAAGCTGCGTGCGAGGCTCGCGACCAACCCGCAGCTGATCAACGCCCAGTTCGTGCCGCTCTCGTTCTCGACGTGGGCGGAGCTTGTGCAGACGGTTGATCTGTTCGTTCGCGCCGATGGAAACCCCCGCGCCGCGTCGTCGCAGCAGCAGGCGGGCGCGATCGCCTTTCTCGCAGCCTATTTCCCGACGGGGCCCGACCGCGAGTGGGTGCGCCTCTTCGTTCAGTCCCTCGACGATGAGAGCAACCGCTTTTATCACTCGTACTGGGGTCAGCAGCAGCGCGAGCGCAGCAACGTCCTCGAGCTCGTCGACACACTCTGGCAGCGTACGTATCGGCCGCGGATCCAGAGATTCCTCAACAACACCCAGCAGGCGCAGGGGAGCATTCTCTTGTCCTTGCCGCTCGACGGCGAAGGCCGATCGCTGACCAACGGCAAGCAGTCCAACACCATCACCGTCACCTTCCCCCAGCGACCGAGCGATGCCGTGGAGGCGATCTACGTTATCGCGCACGAGGGAGTTGGCGGAATCGCGAGCACGTCTGTCAACGACAATATCACCCCCGAGCAGCGTCGCACCGGACTCGGCGAGCGCTACCAGAGCGCGGCGGCAGTTCGCGCCGGCGCTCTGCTCATTCAGCGGACCTCGCCCGAGATTCTCGACGGCTACATGCGCTACTACCTGAAGTCGGTGAACCGACCTGTGGGCGCGAACGTTCAGACGACATTTATGGCGACGTTTTCGCTCCCCGACACCATTCGGGATGCCCTCAGTCGCCAGCTCGACGTCGTGCTGGGGGGTATTTAGCACGCGCTTCGGGCGCAGCACCGGACGGCGGTTGGCGGAGCCGATATAATTCGGCATGCCCGATGAGAAGTCTCCACCGCCCGCGCCAGTTCCGGCCCGGCAAACGTTGTTGGACCGCCAGGCGCTCGAGCGCGTGCTCGCCCGGGCGGCGGAGCTTCAGGGCGCGAGTGCTATTCCTGAATCCAGCGATCTGATCAGTGAGAGCCAGCTCCAGGACATAGGAAACGAAGTTGGGCTGAACCCTGCGACCATCAATCAGGCGCTCGCAGAGGAGAGAACGCGCGTCAACGTCCCCGAGGAGCGTGGACTGGTGGCGCAGATCGCGGGAGCAAGCTTCGCCACCGCCACGCGAACCGTTCCCGGAACTCCGCGAGACATTCTCGCAACCATCGACGCATGGATGCTTCGCGACGAATGTCTCCAAGTGCAGCGACGCTTCGCGGATCGGATCACGTGGGAGCCCCAGCGAGGACTCTTCGGCAAGCTGAGACGCACGGTCAACGTCAGCGGTCGCGGCTTCTATTTAATGGATGCCGGTCAGGTCTCCGCGACGGTGATGCCGGTGGACGCCACGCGCGTCGTCGTCAGGCTCGACGCGGACATTCACGCCAGCAGATCACGCCGGGTTGGAATCAGCGGGTTTCTCGCCACGATGGGAGCGGCCGCGAGCGGAATCCTCGGCCTCGGACTCGTCGTCGCCCACATCCCACTCTTCATCGCGGCAGGCTTCGCCGTACTTCCCTTCGCAGGTGGCTCGGTAGCGGCGTACCGGCTTGCTCGGACGCATCGTGGCGTACTGTCCAGCGTCCAGCTCGCGCTGGAGCAGATCCTCGACCGGCTCGAGCACGGCGAGTTCGAGAGACCCGGACTTCTGGGAACGATTTCTTCGCGAACGCGGTTGCCGAGGGGATAGATTGGACCGTAATCGCACGAGAGGCGGAGCCGGTCAATGAAGAAGATCAGTAAGGTCGGCGTCCTTGGCGGAGGCCTGATGGGAAGCGGGATCGCTCAGGTCTCGGCGGCGGCTGGATTCCCCACCATCGTGCGCGAGGTCTCCGAAGCCCTCTGCCTAAAATCGCGACAGGCGATCGAAAAAACGCTCGCCAAGGGAATCGAGCGCGGCAAGGTCACGGAAGCCGAGCGCGATGCGACGCTCGCGAAGCTGCGTTTCGTCACCGAGCTGAAGGAGCTGGCTGACTCCGATCTCCTCATCGAGGCGGTCGTCGAAGATCTCGACGTCAAGAACAGCCTCTTTTCCCAGCTCGACAAGATCACGCGGCCCGATGCGATTTTCGCCTCGAACACCTCGAGTCTGACCATCATTGCAATGGCCACCGCCAGCGGACGCCCCGACCGGATGCTCGGCATCCATTTCTTCAATCCGGTGCCACTGATGAAGCTGGTGGAGGTCGTCCGGACGATTACGACCAGCGAAGAGACGGAACGGCTAGCCCTGGACTTTGTGCGGGCCCTGGGGAAGGAGCCGATACGGGCGAAGGACAGCTCCGGATTCGTCGTGAACCTGTTGCTGATTCCGTACATGATCGACGCGATCAAGGCGCTGGAGTCGAACGTCGCTTCGGTCGAGGACATCGACAAGGGTATGCAGCTCGGTGCCGGACACCCGATGGGACCGTTCACGCTTCTCGACTTCGTGGGTCTCGATACCGTTTACAAGATCGCGGAGATCATGTTCACGGAGTATCGGGAGAGTCGGTATGCTCCGCCGCCCCTGCTCAAGCGAATGGTGCTCGCCGGAATGCTCGGCAGGAAATCGGGCAAGGGGTTCTATGACTACTCGTCCACCCCTCCGCTCCCGAGCAAGCTCGGTCTGTGAGCTGAAGCATTCTATGGTAGCAATGCTTTCTCGCGCCCTCGACAGTTTCGACTCGTGAGCCTCCCGGGATTCCGCGGATACTATCGCGAAGACGAGCTTGCTCGCGCTGTTTACTCCGAAGCCGCAGGCATCGGTCGCGCGATCCCAGCCGCCGTTGCCGTTCCCGTCGACGCGGAGGACGTGGTAGTCCTCGTGAAGTGGGCGGCGCAGACCGGGACGAGCCTCATCCCACGCGGATCGGGAAGCAGCATGGCGGGTGGCGCCATCGGAAGCGGAGTCGTCGTCGATCTCTCCCGCATCAATCACCTTGGCAGGATCATCGAGAGGGACCGCACGGTTTGGGCGGAACCCGGTGTTCTGTGGTCGACGCTCGATGTGGCCGCAAGAAGAAAGGGGCTGCGATTTCCGGTGGATCCGTCGAGCGGGAGCTTCTGCACGCTCGGCGGGATGGTTGCAACCAACGCATCGGGCGCTCACACGCTCCGCCACGGCTCGACGCGCGCCTGGGTGAATGCGCTCGACTGCGTCTTCAGCGATGGCGATCGCGCCATAATCACGCGCGGCGAGCCGGCACCAAAGAGAATCGAAGCCATCAATCGCTTCATGCGCGATGTTCACGGAGACATCGTCTCCAGTGACAAGCGGCGTCCGATCCTCCATCTCGGAGTTCGGAAGGAGTCGTCGGGATACGCGATTCACGACTACTCAACGAAGGCGGACCTGATCGACATTCTCGTCGGAAGCGAGGGAACGCTGGCGATCGTAGTCGGGATCGAGTTCAACCTTGCCCCTGTTCCGGCGGCAACCGGCAGCGTCCTCGGCGCCTTCCCATCGCTGGAGGAAGCGACGGTCGCCGCCACCAAAGCGGTCGAAGCGGGAGCCAGTGCCTGCGAACTGCTCGACAGAACCTTTCTCGCATACGCCGCTTCCGGCCAGAGCGCCGACGAGAAGTTTCGTCAGAGGATGGAGGGAGTGGCAGCGATCCTCCTCGCGGAAGTCGAGGCCGACAACGCGGATGCGGCGGCGACGGCCGCGCAGAAGCTCGCGAAGGCGTTCAGTGATGCGGGAGCCAGGGATGTGGACGTCGCTCTGACGGCTGAGACAGAACGCGAGCTCTGGGAGCTGCGGCACGCAGCGAGTCCGATCCTCTCCACGCTCGAGCATTCGATCTCCATGCAATTCATCGAGGATGGCGCGGTTCCGCTTCCGAAGCTTCCGGATTACGTCCAGGGAGTGAGGAAGGCTTTGGCTGAGCGCGAGGTAAGCGGGGTGATCTTCGGGCATGCGGGCGACGCTCACGTGCACGTGAACCCGTTGATCGACGTCAGGCAGCCGGATTGGCGTGAAAAGGTCTCGGGTCTCCTCGAGGATGTGGTGAAGCTCACCGCTCGTCTCGGAGGAACGCTCACCGGAGAACACGGCGACGGAAGAATCAGGACGCCGCTACTCAACCGTGTCTGGCACAAGGACTCGATCCGCGCTTTTGGCCTCGTCAAGAAGGCCTTCGACCCGTTGAACACCTTCAATCCGGGAGTGAAGGTTCCGCTGCCGAATCAGAAAGCGCTCGCCGATATCAAGTACGATCCCGCACTTCCTCCGCTGCCCGAGAAAGCGAGAGCGGCTCTCGACGACCTGGTGAAGGCGCGGGCGTACGATCGTTTCCGGCTGTCGCTGATCGGCGGATCATCTTAGTTTTCTGCCGCCCGCCAGCGGTCCACCGCGAAATGAAAAAGTTCGCAGCCCGCAGCCGGCCCGCCGACAGCCCCTGGCAGGTAGTCTTCAGTTCGTTTTCACTTTCGCCAAGAGTCGCTTGTACTACACCGAGCCAGTAGTAACTCTCCTCGCGCGTCCGGTCTTCATCGAGCCCGATCACCTGCAAGTCCGCTGGCTCGGAGAGAGCACGGATGGCGAGCGGCTCGCGGAGTTTGCAGGGCGTCTCTGCTACATGAGCCAGAAGAACCCGGCGAGCCGTGCGACGCGTGAGTACCTGGAGAACATCAAGAAGCAGGGACACGGAAGCGTCCTCGAGCACGCCAACTATTCTCTCTTGCTCGAGGGAGTGAGCCGCTCGTTGACCCACGAGCTGGTCAGGCATCGCGCCGGATTCGCCTATAGTCAGCTCAGTCAGCGATACGTCGATGAGTCGGAGGCCAACTTCGTCGTCCCGCCGGCGATCGTCGGAGTAGAAGCTCTCGAAAACGAGTGGCGAACCCAGATTGACCAGGCGCAGCAAAGCTACGTTCGACTGGTCGAGCACCTGATGGAGCGTTATGGCTGGGTCACCGACAAGGTCCACCGTCGGAAGATGTCGCGGGAGGCCGCGAGAGGAGTTCTGCCCAACTCAACCGAGACAAAGATCGTGGTGACGGCCAATGCGAGAGCCTGGCGGACGATGCTGGAGCTTCGAACCGGCGAAGGCGCCGAGCTCGAGATCCGCCGGTGCGCGATCGCCATGCTGAAGCTTCTTCATAGGGAAACTCCCGCTTTTTTCTCGGACTTCGAGATCTATCAGGCAGAGGATCGGCGCGAGGCCGCGCGGATCGTGTACCACAAAGTCTAAAAGCAAAAACGAACTCAAGACCATCGGCCGGGAGCCGTGAGCGTGCCGGCATTCTGGCCGCGAGCTCGATCAAACGACTCACGAAATTCTCCAAATCGAGCCGATCTTCAGAAAAATCTCCCGATCGCTGAAAAAAACTTTTTTCGCCGAAAAACTTTTTTTCGAAAACGCGGAATAATTATTGCGCCTTATGGTCAGCGTTTATATACTCGTGATCATGAATCGAGTGCGTAAGTTTTTTTCATAGGTGTCGATGATTCTGATCGGTCTCGCCTACAATCAAAAACCTGAGCCAACAGAGCTCACCAGCCCGACATCAGAGGGCGGCCGTCAGGAAGACGGGGAGCTTCCGCGCCCCGATGAGGAGCCTCCTAGTAAAAGAGTTAGTCTCTCGATTTCCGAGCTGATCGCCCGGGACGAGTTCGCCGAGTGGGACAGCCCCACCACGATCGCCGCCGTTGAATCGGCCCTCTCCCGACTGGGAAAAGTCGTTCGCCTGGAGGCGAAAGAGGATTTCCCGGAGAGACTCAGGCACATCCGGCCCGATATCGTCTTCAACATCGCCGAAGGTTTTTACGGGGTGAACCGCGAAGCCCACGTTCCGGCGATCTGCGAGTTTTACGGAATCCCATACTCAGGAAGTGATCCCTTCACCCTCTCGCTCTGCCTCGACAAAGCCAGGACGAAGGAGACGCTTACCTTCCACGGCATTCCGACGCCGCGATTCGCGGTCGTTGAGAAGATCGAGGATCTCAAAGGCGCCGCGGATGGACTGAATCTTCCCCTTTTCGTCAAGCCGCTCCACGAAGGATCGTCCAAGGGAATCACCGACAGCAATCTCTGCTTCGATCGCAACCACCTGATCAGGCAGACCGAGTTTCTCCTCGAGAACTACAAGCAGGCAGTTCTCGTCGAGGAGTATCTGCCCGGGAAGGAGTTCACCTGCGCGGTGCTCGGCAACGGCGACGATGCGACGGTGCTGCCGATCGTCGGGATGAATTTTGAATCGCTGCCGAAGGGCGCTCTCCCGATTTACAGCTTCGATGCGAAGTTCGTCTGGGATCGTCCCGAGAATCCGCTGGATATTTTCCAGTGTCCGGCGCGTATCACGCGAGAGCTTCAGGCGTCTATTGAGCGAGTAACGCTCGATGCCTTCCGTGTGCTCGGCTGCAGAGACTGGGCAAGAATCGACGTCCGTCTCGATGCTTTCGGAAATCCAAACGTGCTCGAAGTAAACCCGCTGCCGGGAATTCTTCCAGATCCAGCGGACAATTCGTGTTTGCCGAAGGCCGCGCGAGCGGCGGGGATCGGCTATGAAGAGCTCATTCAGAACTGTCTGAAATACGCTGCAGCGCGGCAGGGAGTCGATCTCGATCGCTCCCTCTCGAGGTCCAGCGGAGCTCAAAGCGCGCCAGCGCTTGCCGCCAGTGGATCGGCGTGACCGATACCATGCGGAGGAACACACGATGAGAATTGCCCTGTTGTTCGACGGGCTTTCTGCCCTCGGGAAAACTCCCGAGGTTCAGCTGCTCGACTCCATCGAAGCGGTGGAGAGCGCGCTGCTCGATTGGGCGACCGAGGTGGTGCGCGTGCCCGTGAGCAACGACGGCCGCTGGGTCGAGCGCGTCCGCAAGGGAAAGTTCGACCTGATCTTCAATCTCGTCGAAGGCATCGACGGAGAAGCCATATACGAGCCGATGGTCATCTCGGTGCTGGAGCTTCTTGGAATTCCTTTCACCGGAAGCTCCAGCTGGACGACCGCGATCACGCTCAGAAAGAACGTCGTCAACGGAGTGCTCGACCGCGCCGGACTCCCGGTGCCACGTTGGGCCCACGTGCGGCGCGGCGACGAGGTCACGAGTGTTGGATTCCCGGCGATCTGCAAACCGGCCGCCGAGGATGCCTCCGTCGGAATCGAGCAGCGCTCGGTCGTTCGGAGCATGCGCGCCCTCTCGGCGAGAATCGAAGCGATGTTCGAGGGCTGGGACGAGGTGCTGGTTCAGCGCTTCATCCCGGGCCGCGAAGTGAACGTCGGCATCGTCGGCGACGAGGTCATGCCGATCGCCGAGATCGATTTCGCCCAGATGCCGCGCGGGATGTGGCACATCGTCTCCTATCGGTCCAAGTGGGAGACCGGGAGCGACGAAGATCTCGGCGCGAAGCCGAATTGCCCCGCCGAGCTCTCCGAAGATCTTGCGAACGAGCTCATCGCCATCGCGCGGACGGCGTGGAACGTGGTAGGTGGGGAAGGATATGGCCGCTGCGATTTCCGCATCGACCAGTCCGGCCGGCCATGGCTGCTCGAGGTCAACGCGAATCCGGACATTTCGCCGACCGCGGGACTCGCGCGCATGGCCGGCGTCGCGACGATCGGTTACTCGGACCTGATCCGAAAGATCTGCGACTGCGCGCTCGCGAAGCGCGGAGAGAACTACACGGAGCGGTGGGCCAAGACGCTCCGCCTTTCTGGACTCGGTTGAAGCAGGATCCCGGCGTCGAGTCGTTCGTCACCGGAGTAGTGCCCCGATCCGAGGATGTTCGGATCATCTACAACGCCCCTCACGGGGCCGGAGTGGTGCTCGCATGAGCGATTGGCAACAGATCATCAAGGATCAGAGCATCTCGAGTCTCGAGAAGCTGGCGGATAAGTTCGGGCACGACGTGATCGACGTCGAGGCGCTGAAGCCGGCTTTCGACAACTTCCAGATGCGAATCACTCCGGCTGCACTCGATCAGATCAAGGAAGTCGGTGATCCGATGTGGCAGCAGTACATTCCGACCGTCGAGGAGCTCGACGTGGTCGACGGAGTGATCGATTCGCTGGATGAAGACGGCGACTCGCCGGTGCCGAACATCACTCATCGGTATCCTGACCGCGCGCTGTTCCTGGTAAGCCCGGTGTGCGCCACCTATTGCCGCTTCTGCACGCGGCGGCGCAAGGTCGGCGATCCCGAGAAGATTCCACTCAATCAGTACGACTCCGCGTTCAAGTACCTCCGCGAGCACACTGAGATTCGTGACGTCATCATGAGCGGTGGCGACCCGATGATGCTGAGCGACCGGAGGCTGGAGTACCTCTTCCAGCAGCTGCGCGCGATCCCGCACATCGAGATCATCCGCATCGGCAGCCGGATCACATCGCACCTTCCGGAGCGGATCACGCCGGAATTCTGCGAGATGGTGCAGAAGTACCACCCCATCTTCATGAACACGCACTTCAATCACCCGAGCGAGCTGACCCCGGCAGCAGTAGCCGCGCTCGATCGCCTGTCCAGGGCCGGAGTCTCGCTCGGCTGCCAGACGGTTCTGCTCAAGGGAGTCAACGACGACCCCAAGGTGATGATGAAGCTGATGCACGAGCTGCTGAAGGCGCGTGTGCGGCCCTACTACCTATATATGGCCGACCAGGTGGCTGGCGGTGAGCACTTCCGCACCACGGTGCAGAAGGGTCTCGAGATCATGCAGGCGCTGCGCGGCTGGACTTCGGGCCTCGCGGTTCCGCAGTTTGTGATCGACTCGCCGGGTGGCGGAGGCAAGGTGCCGCTCCTGCCCGAGTACCTGGAATCGATGACCGATGACGAAGTGATCTTCCGGAACTACGAGGGAAAGCGCTTCGTCTACAAGCAGCCGCACACGGTTCCCGCCGTGCCGGCCGAGCTCGAGCCGGCGGCCGAAGTCGGCGTCGTGCCAATCAGCAGGAAGAAATCCGCGACGCCGAGGCGAACCAAGCGCCGGCGCGCGGCGGGCGAATAGGCCCACCCGACAATTTAGCCCGCCTCGCTGCATCGAGGCGGGCTTTTTGTTTCCCGTGCGGCTCGATCGTGTCGCCGTCAGTCTGGCGAGGCGCGGCATCGCGCAATTTTGGAGATCGGTGCCGGTCAGTCGGGCGCGGGGTCCTCTTCGGCTCCGGGCTCTCGCTCGTCAGTGGTCCGAGCGATTGGAGTGAAACCAAGCGTCGCGCGCTCTTAGGCGGCGTCAGCGCACCGATTGCCGCTCGTGGGTCGTCACCTACGAGGACACCCTTACCCTCCTTCCCACTGAGTCGTTAACGGCGCGCGGCGCTTCGCGCATCGTGACAGCGACACGAACAAACCGCGCGCATCCCGAAAAGCCCGCATCGAGTTTCGCTCGCCACACAAATTGCGTGCGCAGAGGATGCTGAGCATGCGCTGCTCGGAGATCAGAAGCGCACGCCGCGTCGCGCTCCCGCACGTTCCGACGAGCTTGCTCTTACGGATCCTTCCCCAGGAGGCGCGGGGTGTCCTCGTAGCCGCTTTCCAAAGCGAGCGCGAGGAGGAGACCCGCGACCGAGCAGAGCGAGGGAGCGTAGTTAGGGGCTCCGACCAAGCGAGCGTAGCGGCGGAGAGGATACCCCGCGCCGACCCGCGCGATGGACCATAAGAAGGCGCGCACCACGAACAGCTAGGGCAGAAAACTGCGCGGCGTGCGCTTTTGGTCTACGAGGAGCGCGTCGTTCAGCGCCTCCAGCTCGGACTGAATCTCCGCGCCCTCGATATCGTCACGGATGCGCGAGAGGTCCGGAGCGAAGATCGCCCGCGCAACCGCGAGCGCATCACGGGCGCCGGCGACCGCGACCACATCGTCGGCGCGAATCACCTCGCGGCCGAGCGGGGTGGGGATCTGCTGGGTGCCTCTCCTGATGGCCAACACCGTCGCACCTGTCGCCCCACGGAGATTGAGCTGCGCCAGGCTCTTGCCCACCGCGATGCTCTGTGGGACGACTCGTATCGCAACGGGCTCGCCGAGTCCGGGCAGAACGGCGTTCACATCCTCGAGCAGCTTCGTCTCATCGGAGGTCCCGTCGACCGAAGCCATCTGATGAGCCAACGCAGATGCGATGATCTGCGCGCCCGCCCGCGCATGTCCCTGCAGATTCGAGGCATTTCTCCACAAGGCAACGAGCAGTAGCAGCGTGAGAAGCGCCAGCACGAACGCGCCCTGGTGGGGCGGAAGAAATGGCTGAGTGATCGCCACCACCGGAATTCCCACGGCGAGCACGACCGCGAGCTGCACCAGGATGACGAGAGCGCGCCTCGGAGCGTCGGCGGGATCCACCTTGCCCTTCTGCGCATCGGCGAAAGCGCGGCGCGCAAGGCGATTGCCGAGAGCGCGGGCGCTTGTGATCAGGCCGTAGATGAGCGGCACTGTGATCAGGCCTGCGATCAACACCACCATAAAACGCAGGCGCGTCGAAGGCATGCCGGTCATGTTGCCCAGTATTTGACTGAGCCGGTCGATCTCGAGGTCGACTCCAATCACCACCGCCGTGATGAGCGCGCCATCGAGCAGAATGATCCGGATGATGCGATTGGTCGCCGACCGCTCGGTCGGCGCGCGTGGAGAGTTGCGGACGCGCTCGATCCACGATCCGTACAACGCTGCCACGGTTTGAATCGGCTCGGGGAGCCAGTGATCGATCGATGCCGCTGCTCTGTTGGAGAGCTTGATCAAGAGCGGAGTCGTGAGCGTCGTGATGGCCGAGACCGCGATCGTCACCGCATACAGCCAGCTGCGGACCACGCCCGACGCGACGCCAACGCTCGCAATGATGAAGGAGAACTCTCCGATCTGAGCGAGACTCATTCCCGCTTTCATTGCCGTGCGGCGGCCGTGACCGGCGAGGAAGGCGCCAATCGTGACTGCCAGGACCTTTCCAATGATCACGGCCAGGGTCAGCGCGAGAACAGCACCCCAGTGCTCGGTCAGCGCTCTCGGATCGATGATCATTCCGACAGACACGAAGAAAATCGCGGCGAACATGTCGCGCACAGGGCGGACGAGAGTCTCGATCTCGATCTCGTGCCCGGACTCGGCCACGAGTGATCCCGCGATGAAGGCGCCAAGCGCCACGGAGTAGCCGAACGAGAGTGCGAGTAGCGCCGCCGCGAAGCAGATGCCGATGCTCGCGACGAGCGTCGTCTCGGGCATCCCAATCTTGTGCACCGCGCGGATCGCCCTCGGCACAGTCAGAATCCCGAATCCGATCAGCGCCGTCAGAAACATGGTCAGTCTGATCGCGGTGAGAAGAACGTCGGTCGGCGATACGGCGCCCGACCGCGAGATCGTGGTCAGAATCGTGAGCAGGAAGATCGCGATCAGGTCTTCGATGATCAGAATCCCGAACACCAGCTCCGTCACCCGACCCTTCACCTTCTGCTCCTGGAACGCCTTCACGATGATCGTCGTGCTCGAGATGCCGGTGATGGCCCCGGTGAAGATGCTCTCCATTCGCGTGAACCCGAGCATCTGACCGACGAGATACCCGACGGACACCATGACGCTGCACTCGAACAACGCGACGGCGCCGGCCTTCTGGCTCACCAGCACCAGCTTTCTGATGCTGAACTCGAGCCCGAGCGAGAACATGAGCAGGATGACGCCAAGCTCGGAGAGTGCGCGTACGGTCTCCGGGTCCGCCACGAACGGAATCGGGATGTGCGGGCCGATGATCATTCCGGCGAGGAGATAACCGAAGACGACCGGTTGGTGCAGCCGCTGGAACACGACTGTCGCGACCGCGGCCACGCAGAGAACTACGGCGAGATTCTGGAGGAACGCGTGAGGATCCATTACTCGTGTGGTCGATTCATCGTTCTCGAGACGGCCGGCGAAAGGAAGCCACCGTTCAGGTTCGGAAGTTCGCCATAATTTCGGCGCTCGGGAACCGCTATCATTGATGCAATCCGGCTCGACTCAACTCGGAGGGTTCATGGCCAGATGCTTCTGTTGTGCAATCGCTGTCGCTCTTCTCACTGCTGGCACCGCCAGCGCGCAGGGTAATGATTGGTCCGCGGTAACCAGTGCGATTGGCAGATCGGGCGCACCACAATCCGATGGCGCGATGAAGTACAGCTTTCCGCGCAGCGACCTCAAGGTGACGGTCGAAGGAATCAGAATCCGCCCGGCGCTGGCGCTTGGGTCGTGGGTGGCATTCAAGCGAATGGGCGCCAACGAAGCAATGGTCATGGGAGATCTCGTTCTCATCGAGACAGAGGTCTCGCCCGTGATCACCGCGCTCCAGCAGAAAGGCGTTCAGCAGACCGCGGTGCACAATCACCTCCTGCGCGAATCACCTCGGATCATGTATGTCCACATCGCCGCGCACGGCGAGCCGGTCGGGATCGCGGCTGCGATTCGAGCGGCGCTCGATCTCACCAAGACTCCCCCGCCCGAGACAGCCGCCACGCCGCTCGATCTCGATACCGCCCTCATACATCGGACACTTGGATACGGTGGAAGGGCGAGTGGTGGCGTTTATCAGGTGAGCGTCCCCCGCTCCGAAAAAATCACAATGGACGGCGAGGTCGTCCCTCCGTCGATGGGCGTGTCGACCGCAATAAATTTCCAGTCGACGGGTCGTGGCTGGGCAGCGATCACCGGCGACTTCGTGATGCTGTCGGGTGAAGTGAACCGGATCATTCCGATTCTTCGCAGCAACGGGATCGCGATCACCGCCCTCCACTCTCACATGCTCGGGGAAGAGCCGCGGCTCTACTTCATGCATTTCTGGGCGGATGCCGACGCCGCGAAACTGGCAACCGCTCTGCGGCTCGCGCTCGATCAGATGAAATAAAAAAGGCCACCAGACTTGTCTGGTGGCCTTTTTTCTCTGACGAAGAAAGGCTTATTCGCTCTCTTCCTCGTTTTCGAAGGTGAGCGCATCCGCCTCACGAACGCGAGCGAGCATGGCGTTGACCGGAATTGCGATGCCCCGGTCGTTCAGCGCGGATTCGTTGCTGGATCCGCGCTGGAACCAGCTCCCCACTCCAGGCGTTGTCTCTGTACCGCTCGTACCAGCCGCCTCTTCGTCAGGGGCGGTATCCGAACCATACACGTCCATTCAACCTCCTTGGGTTTACTCTCCCTTGCTGCCATACCTTCGGTACCCCTAAACAGTGGTTTAGCCACAGGTAGAAGCTACAATAGATACCGAAATCCTCCAATAGTTTGACGTCGCTCGAGGCCAAACTGGTACAACCCGCAGGTGTTTCTAACGGATTGTCTTCGGGTCGATTCCCCTAGTAGCGAAAATCCGGCCAACGGCCTCGCCAATCTTGTTATTGGGGGTGCTGGCGCCAGCGGTGACGCCCACCCTTACCTGAGCCGTACGCGAAAGCCAGTCGGAAGATTCGACGTCTTCCTTCGCGCCGAGCGGGCGGTGGCGGATGGTGCCGGAGTCGGGATCGATGTCGTCGGCATCCTCCACGTGGAAGGTGCGGACAGTTTCAGAGCAGAGAGCCGCCAGTGACATCGTGTTGCTCGAGTTGTACCCGCCGATCACGACCATCACGTCGAGGGGCTCGCGCAACAGCTCTACCACAGCATCCTGACGCTCCTGGGTCGCGCTGCATATCGTGTCGAAGGTCCGGAAATTCTCCTTCGCGTATTCCTCCCCGCGGGCTCGCGCCATCGATCTTCCCACCAGCTCGCCGATGGCCAGCGATTCGCGAGCGAGCATCGTGGTCTGGTTGGCGACGCCTATGCGCTGGAGATCGCGCTCCGGATCAAAGTTGGGAGAGGTCGCGTGCGCAAAGCGCTCGACCAGGGCATGCGCGCTCAGGCGGCCTTCGATGAAATCGCAAACCACTTGCGCCTCGTCCATGTTGCGAACGATCAGGTATTGACCCCGCTCGTACTTCTCCGCCTGAGACGCCGTCGCCCGCGTCTCTTCATGGTAGTACTTGCCGTGAATGAGCGAGGTGAACCCGTCCCGCGCGTAGCTCTCAACTCTCTTCCAGACGTTGAGCACGGAGCCGCACGTCGTGTCGACCATCACGCAGCCGATCTGCCGCAGAAGCTCGAAGTCCTGAATGGTGACCCCGAACGCTGGGAGAATTACGACATCCTCGGGCTTGACCCCGGTGAAATCGATTTTCCCGCTTCCCGCCTCCCGCTTCCCGCTTCCCGCCGTCTCCGGCATGAGAAAAGTGATCCCCATCCCCTGAAGTTTCGAATTCACGTGCGGGTTATGGATGATCTCGCCGGCAAGATAGATGGTACGATCCGGGAACTTCTTTCTGGCCTGATAGGCGTAGTCGACGGCCCGCTCGACCCCATAGCAAAAGCCGAATTCCTTCGCTAAACGGATGGTTACATCGCCCGCGGTCAGGGTATACTCCCTGTCCTTCAGGAGGTCTACCAGGTGGCCGGTATAGTCGGAATCCAGTTCGGACTGTATCTCGGATTTCAACCCGAAACCTTTCCGAAAGTAGGTCGAGGCCCCGGTTCCGTTTGGGGTGCTGGCCTGCATATTCCCTATGGTGGGAGTTGCGGTCCCGCCCGGACCCGGCCCCTTCCCCGACGCGTCAGACATACCTTGAATCTAGCAGTGACCAACCGTTAATGCGCTTCGACAAACGACGATGACCGAGTCATTCGGAGCGTACCCCGCAGAACAAACAGTGGCGCCCATCGACAGCGCGCCATTCACTCCCGCCATCGCTCGGCCGACAGGCCTGATTCGCCCCGCACCGCTGGTCGAGGGCGATACCATAGGTGTCGTGGCCCCATCGTACGCACCACACAGCGAGTGGCTTTTTCGGGGAGCCAAAGCGATGGAGGATGCCGGTTACAGGATCATCCTCTGCCCCGAGGTGGACCGGCCCCGCCGCTTCCAGCAACGCGAGGATGAGCGCCGGGCCGAAAACCTGATGCGCGTCTGGCAAAACCCCGATGTCAAAGCGGTCATCGCCGCGACCGGTGGCTACGGAACGGTGAGAATCCTTCCCTACCTCGACCCCGATGCGTTCCGCAGGAATCCCAAATTGTTTGTGGGATACTCTGACCTCACGGCGCTACATCTCTGGCTGATGCGCCGCGCGCAGCTGCGCGTCTTCCACGGTCCGACACTCGACGATCTCTTCCCGGGCGGAAACGATCCAACAGTCCTCTCTCTTCTGACCGCGCTGTCGACGCCGCGCCCCGAGACCGAGATCGGGCGTGGGAGTGCGCGCGCCGTACGCGCGGGCAGAGCTGTGGGTCGACTCACGGGCGGAAATCTCTCTCTGGTGCAGCAGACGATCGGCACTCCGTACGAGATCGATACCCGCGATGCGATTCTATTCCTGGAAGAGACGCGCGATCCAATGTCCGTAGCGGACGAACGGCTCCTGCATCTTCGCGCCTCGGGATTGCTTCGTGATGTTCGTGGCATCGTCTTCGGCCAACTTTCGCTCGATCGATCGGAAGAGGACGAGTTCGAGGATTTCCTTCTCGATCTCGTGTCCGATCTCGAGGTGCCGATCATCATGGATTTCCCCGCCGGCCACGAGGTCCCGAATCTCACGCTTCCCCTCGGCACCGAAGTGGAGCTGGTCGCTGACGAAACGACCGGATGGCTCTCCTATCGCGAAGATGCTCTCGCGTTCTCCGAGGAGAGGCCCAGACTGAGTCTGGTATAAGGGCCCGGCTAGAGTCCACCTGCTTTGATCGTCGCGTCGACTGCCGTGCACCAGACGTGAAGCAGCATCAGGTGAACTTCCTGGATGAAAGCGCCCTCTTCACTCGGCACCGCGACGACATGATCGGCTTCGGCATCCTTGAGCCCATTCGCCCCGCATAGCGCGATCGTTATCGCGCCCTTGTCCTTCGCGGCTTTGAGACCACGCAACACGTTCTCGGAACGGCCGCTGGTCGTGATTCCGACGGCGGCATCTCCCATTATCGCAAGCGCCTCCACCTGACGCTCAAACACGGCGCCATAGCCGAAGTCGTTGGCGATGCACGTGACGACACCCGAGTCGCCGACGAGCGAGATCGCGGGCAGCGGCTTTCGCGTCTCCTTGAACCGCCCGATAAGCTCTTCGACGAGGTGGCTGGCCTGGGTCGCGCTGCCTCCGTTCCCGAAGGCAAGAATTTTTCCGCCGCGGCCGAGGGAGGAGATGATGGCCTCGGCCGCGGCATCCGATGCGGGCTGAAGCGAGGCAATGCATGCATCGATGACGTTCCGATGCTCGCTGAAATGCGTGGCGAAGTGTCGTGCTGGCATGCGCGGATTATACGAGCGATGCCAATCGGCGCCAGTCCGCGTCGCTGCTAGCGGCCACGGCGCCGGCGTCGGGGGTCCGAGCCTTTGCCGGGACCGCGTGCGCGTCCGCCGTCCTTGGAGCCGCCCCGTCCACGCGCGCCAGGGCGTGGTCCGCCGCGAGATCCGTGTCGCGCACCATGCCGGTGATCGCCACCTCTCCGATGCTGCCGAAACTCGCCCGCGATCCGCCGGACCTCACTTTCGGCCTGTGACAACATGGTGCGATCATCCTGAGTCTCTTCCACTTCGTCAGGCGACCACGGCTGGGCCAGACGCTCCTGGAGGTCTTCGAGCGTGTCGGCTCGCACAGCGCCGCGCTGACCGCGGAGCACGACGAATCGCACCGGGCGATCGAGATCTGGAATTTCGGCCGCCGTGAGCGTGCGGGCGACTTTCTCCGGAAGACGAAGCCTGGCTACGCCACGACGCTCGCCATCGCGCTCCTCCACGTCGTAGTCGATCTCGACCTCACGATCACGAACCGTCACCTGATCGGGGAGACGATCCAGTCTCTCCCGAACCTTCACGGGAATGAAGCTGTCGAGATCCACAGCAAGTCTGGCTGACTGGAATTCGTTCATCGAGCTGACCTGGGCCAGCTGCTGCTCATATAGCGCGGTGAGCTCCGGCATGCCGAGGCGCTTCGTTTCGCCGCCTGATCGCTTATAGGCTTCGCGAATTTCCTCGATCGCCTCGCGGTTTTTCTTCACCGCGAAGTGCCGCGCCTCGTTGCGTGCCAGCGCTTCCGCGAGCACGTGCCGCGCTTCCGTCGCCAGTTCGGGCGGGAACTCTTCTACCGTGTCCAGCTCGCTCTCGAGCTCGAAGCCGAAATAATCAAGCGATCGCTTCAGCACGAGCGGACCGTGCTTTCGTCGCGGGTCGTAGACCACTTCGACCTTGCCGCGCGTGGCGTAACGGTAGATCATCTCCATCGGAACTTGCGTCCCTTCGATCGCCGCGCGCGGAACGCCGGAACGATCGGCGAAGTATCGGAGATCGCCTGCGATCGCGCCCCAGCTGCCCGCCACGCTCGTCTTCGATACGCGTGCCTCGGTTCCGTCCGCCGTTTGTTCGTTGATGACGAGGTCGAATGGCATGTACTGCGCGAGCAGCTCCGCGAACTTCCGATAGATGTGATCGCGCGCATTCACCATTTTCGTCGGCAGCTCCATGCCGAGGGCGCGGTAGATGCTCGCCGCTGCCAGGGCTGCGTCCTCAATTGCCTTCACCAGGACGCCGCGCTGCTCTGCCCAACCCTCGATGCTCTCGTCAAAAAGATGCCGCGGCAGTCCGTACACCTCGCCGATGTACCCGCAGTGCGCATACGCTTCGGCGTACAGGTTGTAGGCGGTGAGGTTGTCGCTGCCCGGAACGATGACGCCCGAGAGATCCCGTTCCTCTCGCGTCATTCGGTGAAGCGACTCGATCGAGCTCATCACCGCCAGGTAAGGAATCAGCTCGTCCTCGGCGTTGACGAGGAGCTCCGCCCATGGCCGGTCTACCGGCATCGCTTCGACCGATTTGCCGTAGCGCGACAGCCTGCCGTTTTCGATGATGCCCCGCTGCTCGAGCAGCGTTACCGCTTTGCGGTAGGCGACGCGATCGAGGGGGACAGGTAGCTCGAGCTGGTCGGCGGCGACCCCGAGGTCGGCACACGTCATCGCAACGCGTTCCGAGTCTCCCGCCAGTTGGAACTCCGGAGCCGTCGGCCTGAGCGACGAGAAGTGAATATCCCGATCAGACAGAATGAACACTCGGCCGCCGGCGACGCGGCCGTGTACACGCCCGGCCATCTGGAGGATCTCATTGGCGCCGAGGTGGACCCTGGTGAGCACGTTCTTGCCGCGCTCGATCACGTTGCTGAAGCGGGTGTCGTCGATGACCACGGTGTCGAGACCCTGGACGTTGAGCGCGCTCTGACCAGCCGCTGTCATCGCCAGGAAATACGGCTTCTTTTCCTCGCCCTCGAGGAATGGGCGAATCACCCTGATCGGCTCGCCACCATGATAGAACGCGCTGTTGATTCGGGGAAAACGATCTCCCACCAGCTCCGCCGCCTCTTCGACTCCTGCACGAGTCGGGAGGAACATCCCGACCCCACGCCGCTCCTTCACTACCGCCTGCAGGAACCGGTCATCGAGAAATGTCCGCGGATCCTTGCGCACGATCTTCACGTCGGCCGCTTTCGATGGATCGAATGCCGATGTCTCGAGCACAGCGGCCGCGTTGAGATAACGCGCATAGAACGTCGGATCGACAGTCGCGGAGAGCCAGATGAACCGGCACCCGACTCGCTTTCCGAGCGCGAGACACAGCTCCAGCTCCGCTGATGTCTGGTGGATCTCGTCCACGACGAGCGTGTCCGACGGGAGAATGTCGCCGTCCTGGAACCAGCGGCGCGCGATTCCGGTCGTGACCACGATCACGTTCCAGCTCGGCGTCTCCGGTGTCGCCTCGCGCTCGCGATTCACCACTCCGGTTTTAAGAACGTCGGTGCCGAGGATCGTCTCGGCGATCGGGCGAATGGAGAGCGTCTTGCCGGTGCCCGTGCCGGCGACTATCCCGAACCCCTTCCCGGCTGCCGCGAGCTCGCGAATCTCGTGGCCGTGCTGCTTCTCGAGAGTCGTCGGGATCCGCAGGCCGAGCGCCAGCTCTATTGTCTCACACGCGGCGCGCGTAGGAGCGATCACGATGATGCGTCCGGTCGGCGGCTCAGCCGCGACGAACGCTTCGCGGTCCGGAGGGAGGTATCGGTCGGTGACTGATCGCTGCATTCACTGAGGAAAGTGCATACATCGCACCGGATGCGAAACGGCCCCGGGCGATTCTATTCGCCCGAGGCCGTCGCTATGTCATGAAGAGACTATCGGTCGTTGCCTCTTCCGTTTCCCTTGTTGTCGTGTTTGTAATCGTGTTCAGACTTCCTTATCTCCTTTTCACGCTCCTTCTGCGCCTTCTTCCACTGCTTGTCATTGTCGTAGTTGTAGGCGCGGCTGCTGATGATCTGGAAACGTCCGCTCGAGGTGCGACGCGCACGCTGGATCACGAGGTTGCCATTTCGATCGCGAACGCGGCGCTCGTAGATCGAGTTGTTGTCGCGACCCCGGCCGACCTGGTACCAACCGCCATCGATGCGGCTCCCGTTGTCGGTGCAATCGACGTTGTTGTTCGAGCGGCCGAAGATGATGTCTCCGACAGTATTGCTGCTCTGGTTGTAAGCGCAATCGTTGCGACCGTTATTGTTCCCGTTATTGACGACTTCCGTGCGGCTGTTGATGATCTGCATGTTGCCGTTCCGATCGCGCACGGCGCTCTGAACCAGAATGTTGCCGTTCCTGTCGCGGGTGCGACGCTCATAGATCGTATTGCCGTTGCGATCGCGACCGGCTACACGCCACGACGCATCGACGTTGACCGAGCCACTGCTGGTCGGTACTGGCCGGCTGCCCAGAATCTGAGCATCGAGCGTCGCCGCTGAAGCGAGCCCTGCCAGCGCGAGTGTGATTACGAATACCTTCATCGTGCTATCCTCCTGGTAATTAGATCGACGAGCTCGTCAGTGGGACTCGACTTGCTCTTGTCGGATTTTCCCTTTTTCGTTTTCGGCGGATCATCCCCGAAGAGAACCTTTCCATTGGCGGGACGGTTCTTCACTGCCGACGCGCAATCAGTGGGTGCAGGCTGCTGACTTGCCGGCACACCATTGATCCAAATGCGACACATGCCGGCTGGCGGAAAGAACCCCGGGGGCACGATCTGGTCGCGACGCGATTGCTGAGTCGCGGGCGCCTGCGGCTTTACCGGGACGGGTCGCTGTGCTTCCGCGGCGCTCGCTGAGACGATTAGTCCCAGCACAGCGGGCATGGCGAGCCGCAATAAAGAAAGGAATGAGTTGGTGCCGAAACGGTGATTCATGCCGTATTGAGGTGCACGGGCGGTGCCATGTGGTGCCAGCCGGGTTAAGTTATTGCTGCATAACGAGTTAACCAACATGCCAAAGCCGCCTGGAAGCTCTCAGTGTCCTCCCTGAGGGACGAGAAGACGAGAGTTTGATACACATTTGGCGCAGCCCCTTTTTCGAGCCATTCGAGACGCAAACCGCGCTCCCTGGGACGGCGTGCCTAGTCCCCGAAGGAAATACCCGTTGCCCGCGCGGTCAATACAGTATCATGGTCGATTTCGACGACCTTTGGCGTCTTGAGCACGTCGGCCAGTGGAATGGTAACGATATGCGGTGACTGCAGCGCGATCATCGTGTCCCATTTTTCCTCGGCCACCGCGCGGACCGCCGCGCCGCCAAACCTCACTGCGAGCAGCCTGTCGTAACCCGTCGGCTGACCGCCGCGCTGAAGATGCCCAAGAATCAGCGAGCGCGTCTCTTTCTTGGTACGCTTCTCGATTTCATCGGCGAGCCGCTCGGCGACGCCGCCGATTCTGACCGCCTGACCTGGCATGGACTTGCCACGGATCGCCGGAGCTTCACCCTTGGGGAACGCTCCCTCCGCGATCACCACAATTGAGAAATGCCTGCCCGAGCGACCGCGCGCCGCGATCTTTTCGCACACCTTTTCGATGTCATACGGGATTTCGGGGATGAGAATCACATCGGCCGTGCCGGCGAGCCCGGAGTGGAGCGCGATGAACCCCGCGTTGCGACCCATCACCTCGAGAACGATGACGCGATCGTGGCTCTCCGCCGTGGTATGCAGTTTGTCGATCGCCTCGAGCGCGGTGTTCACCGCGGTGTCGAAGCCGAAGGTGGTGATTGTTCCGCTGACATCATTGTCGATGGTCTTCGGAACGCAGACAATCTTCATCCCCCGCTCACACAGCTGGTGGGCGATGGCCATGGATCCGTCCCCGCCGATCGATATGACGGCATCGATACCAAGCTTCCTCGAGTTTTCTATCAGCTCACCGGAACGGTCTTTATCGACGAATGTGCCGTCGGGCTGGGCGATCGGATAGCTGAACGGGTTTCCGCGGTTGGTCGTGCGGAGGATCGTGCCGCCGAGGTGTGCGATTCCGCGCACCGTCGCGGCGGTCATCGGGATGACTTCTTCTTCGCCGAGCAAGCCGGCATATCCCTTCTTGATGCCGAGCACTTCCCAGCCACGGTTTACCGCCGAGAGCACGGCGGAGCGAATCACCGCGTTGAGCCCGGGCGCGTCACCTCCTCCGGTGGACAACGCAATTCTCATGATTTCACGATTTCTTTTCTAGTAGTGACAGGATTTCGCCAGGCTTGGCGTGTCGTCCCGTTTTGGATTTTTCGTACACAGGTATTCCATCGGCAATTATCTCGAACCTCCCGCCCCTGGACGGAATCATCTGGAGCTCCGCGTCGGGAAAGCGCTGTCGAATCTCAGCCGCCAAACTGGTGGCTCGTGGTGTGTAGTTTCAAACTACGCAGTATTCGATGCTGATTTTCATTGGTCCAGTTGTGAGCGTTGAGATTTATTGGGTCGGTGCAGCGTACTGCTGCGCGAGCTCGAGCGCTTCCGGTGTCCCAACGGCTTTCAACGCATTGACTGCCGGCGTACGAATCACGTCCTGCCACAGCACTTCCGCCATCATCTGCCTGGCGAGTGGAAGTGCGGCATTCTTCTCGAGGCGAATGTCAGATGCCAGAGCGGCGCCCCGGACAATGAAGCTTGGATCTCTGCGCGCGATTTCACGGAGGCGGATGTTCACGTCTCTGGCGGTGGTGCCGCTTAGCGTCAGTCGACCGAGTCCCGTCGCAGCTTGCTGGCGGACCCGTGCGTCTGGATCGCGAGTGGCAGACACGAGCGCCCCGGCCACACTGTGCATCGCCGGTAACGCTGCCCTGGTGGGATCACTTCCCCAATTTCCGATCGCATCCACAGCTCGGGCACGCACCGCCCAGAATTTATCATTGAGCGTCGAGCCCATGAGCGCTTTGAGTGCCGCCGGATCGGCGGGTCGCTGCGACAGCACGTCGACGGCTTCGATTCTTCCGAGAGCGTCATCGTCGTAGACCATCTGGTAGCGCAGCATCGATGTGGATCGCGGAAAATCCGTAATATCAAGAATCCAGTTCCCCTTGTCCCAGCGAATCGAGCGTGGCGGGGCCTTGAGGTTGGTCCCGGCCTCTCCGGTTCCATTCCGCACCGGCACCACGAAGCGGACGATCCCGCTGTCGGTGCGCGCTTCAACATCGACGTCGACGTCGAAGAATCCAGTGAGACTGTCGCGAGGCTGGACCTCTTTCGCGCTGATCACAAGGCGCCGGGCCGCGCGATCGTACAATGACGAAACCTGAAACACCGGAAAGCCGGCGCCATATACCCACTGCTTGAAGAACACCTTGTAGTCCTTGCCGGTCGTCTCCTCGAACGCTTTCCGCAGGTCGTCAGTGACGACGTTGCCATAGGCGTTTGCCGTAGTGTAGTGGTTCATCGCTTTCCAGAAGAGATCATCGCCGAGCTGGTGGCGAAGCATCTGAAGGATGGTCGCGCCCTTCGGGTAGATATGGCCGCTGAAGAACACTTCGATGGGATCGTTCACCCACTTGTTCCACACGATCGGCCGCCTGGCACGACGGTCCGCATCGATCGTCTGCTCCTGGGCGCCAAGACGGTCGAATGCGCCTTCATCGACGCCGAGGTCATCCTCGCGGAAGGTCTGCTCCATGAAGGTGGCGAATCCTTCGTTGAGCCAGACATCTCCCCAGTCGCGGGTGGTAAGAAGATCCCCGTACCACTGGTGTCCGAGTTCGTGGGCCATGAGTCCCGCGGAGTTGCCCTGCGGCTCCGACCACGCAGGGTGGAGAATCTCGGCATCGTTCTGCGATGTCGCGGTGACGTTCTCCATTCCACCGTACTGAAATTCAGGAATGACGATCTGGTCGTACTTGGACCATGGGTACGGAACTCCGGTTTTGCGCGAGAACAGATCGACCGCCTGCGGTGTCTTGGCGAACCCGCGCCACGCCGCGTCGACGGAGTCGGGGTAGGTCCAGTAGCCGATGGGCACGTTGCGCCACGCCTTGTCCTCGAGCACGGTGTATTTGCCGACGACCGCGGTCATCAGATAAGTAGATGCCGGCTTGTCGAGCACCCAGTGCCACTCGATGCTGTCACCCTCGGCTCGCGATCCAGCCAGTCGACCGTTGGAGAGCGAGCGCTCGCCTTTCGCAGTCCAGATGTAGAACTCCCAGGTCGTCTTGTCGTTCGGGAAATCGTAGGTAGGAACCCAGAAGTGGTTGTCTTCGGTCTCACCCTGTGTCCAGACGATGTGCTGCGCGGGCCGGAAGTACGCCCCCTTAGACCTATTAGTGCCATCGTACTCGATCGTGATCGAAGTGGTTTGCGCTGGGCGCAGTCTTGTCGCGAGATGTACGGTGAGAGAGTGCCCGTCGTAATCGTATTTCAGTTTCGTCGCGCCGGCGGCGACGCTCTTGAACGTCATGTCACCGGCATCGATCACGACGTTCGAGAGCGGTGCCGCGTCAGGGAGTCCCGCGATCGTCAGCGTCGTCGTTCCGACGACTGCCTGGCGCGCCCAATCGAAGCGGACGGTCGTCACCTGGTGCTGAAGGTCGTAGGTCCGCACTCGCTCCGGGTGAGTGACTCCATCTGGCGGCGGGCCCCAGACGATCAGTGGCGCCTCCTTAAAGGGAGGAACGCGATCGAGAGTCCGGCCCGTGTCCATCTGAAATGGAGGAAGAACGAGCGGCGGAGTCGGGTTAACGGGCGCGGGAAGTGGCGCCGGCGGTGTCGGTGTGCATGCGACGATGAGTGCGCTGGCAGCGACGCCCACCAGAAACAGCCCTTTCATTCTATGCTGGAACAGGATGAATCCGTCCGGATGATTCGGGTCAGCTGGGTAGAGCAATTCTATCATATGCTATTTAACCCACTAACCCGGCGGAAGGTCTGGCACCGGTGCGACCCGCGTTCACAATCGTCGAGCTCATCGTCACTATCTGCATCCTGGGCGTGCTCTCCGCCGTCGCCGTGCCATGGGCCGGCGATCTGCTCGACAGGGCCCGCGTTCGCGGCGCGGTCGTGGAGATCGAATCGCTTTTCAGCGGGGCTCGACACATTGCCATCGCCCGGTCCACGCAGGCGGCGATCGACATCGACACCGTCGCTCAGAGAATCAGCGTCAGCGTCGGAGTCGACACGCTCAGGCGAGGCGAAATTGGAGCTGATCACGGAGTTCAACTCTCGGCGAGTCGGGTGCACATGTCGTACGCGGCCACTGGCATGGGCTACGGCGCCGCGAACCTCAGCGTCGTCGTGCGACGGAACGCGTCCTCCGATACCGTTTTTGTGTCGCGACTGGGTCGCCTTCGGCATTGATCGGCGTCGCGGGCACGATGTCCACGGGATCCGTCTCGGATGCAACTGCGACCGCCACATCCGACGTCGTGCCGAAATCGTAGCCAGGGACCGAGATTCGAGGAATCTGCTGGCCGATCATGCGCTCGATGGTGCGCACCATCGCGATCTCGTCGGGTGACATGAAGGTGTACGCGTCGCCGGTCGCCGCGGCGCGGCCAGTGCGGCCGATGCGGTGCACGTAGTCTTCAGGTTGCTGGGGCACGTCGTAGTTGATGACATGGCTGATGCCACTTACATCCAGCCCGCGTTGGGCAATGTCGGTGGCCACGAGCACGCGGATCTTGCCCGACTTGAAGTCCTCGAGTGCGCGCGTGCGCTCACCTTGCGACTTATCCGCGTGCATGGCCGTCGCCGCGATGTCCTGATCTTCGAGGTGTCTGACAACTCGGTCGGCACCGTGCTTGGTGCGTGTGAAGATGAGCACCGAGTCCATGTTCGCTTCCTTCAGCAGCTCGACCAGCAGCGTGCTCTTCCGATCGCGTGGCACCGGGTAGACCGCGTGCGTCACCGTGCTGGCTGCTTCGGAGCGGCGTCCGACCTGAACGACTACCGGCTTCCGCAGGTACTTCCGCGCCAGGGCCTCGACCTCAGGCGGCATCGTCGCGCTGAAGAGCAGTGTCTGGCGGTAGGGCGGGATCTCAGCCACGATCCGATTGAGCTGGGGCGCGAATCCCATGTCGAGCATGCGGTCCGCCTCGTCGAGAACCAGGACTTCGAGCTCGTCAAAGGAGACGTTCTGGCGCTCCATGTGGTCGAGCAGGCGGCCGGGCGTCGCGACCACAACATCGACCCCGTTCAGCAGCGCCTTCGACTGGGGCTCGATGCCGACCCCGCCGTAGATGGGAACGACGCGGAGATCGGTGTACTTACCGTACTTTCGGAAACTCTCCTCCACCTGCGCCGCAAGCTCCCGTGTCGGAGTCAGAATCAGAACGCGGACCCGATGAACGGGTTTCCCATTCTCCGCCGTGAGCGGAGCGCTGATCAGATTGTGAACGATGGGCAGTGTGAACCCGGCGGTTTTTCCGGTTCCCGTCTGGGCGAGACCGATCAGATCCCGTCCGGCGAGAGCGAGGGGAATCGCCTGTTGCTGGATCGGCGTGGGATAGGTGTACCCGGCGTCGCGAACGGCGTGGAGCACTTCGGGGGCGAGGTCCAGGTCCTCGAATGAGAACGTCGCCTCGGTGTTTTCTTCGATCATCTGGTCGAAATATACCTACAGCGGCGACTTCAACTGCAACTGCAACTGCAACGACAACTGAACACGTCGTCAGCTGGAGCCTGACAGCTCTCCGCTATCAGGCTTAGGTCGTCGGGACGCAATTGGTGGCGTCACGGCACAGGCAGTTGATTGTGCCATGATCCGCGCCGGTGACGTCCCGGCGTAGTGAGGCTGAGGGCTGCCAGCGTTGGTCAGCTCAGGCTGACGACGTGTTCAGTTGCAGTTGCAGTGCGGCTACCCGGGCGCACGTCGAAGCAACGCGATCAGCTCTTCATTCACTTCGTCGGGAGTCTCCTCAGTGATGATGTGCCCCGCGTCGGGAATCGCTCGGAGCACGATCTTCGGAACGAGCGAAACGTAGATCGTCATGCCGTCTGCGGGCTGCAGTCGGTCGAGGGTGCCCCAGACGCCGGCGGCCGGCAGGTTCACCGTCGCGAGCTGTCGGTGATCGGCCGCGTTCCAGTCGTAGTGGTGGAGCAGCTCGCGCATCGCCAGCGAAAATTCCGGAAAATCCGATGGCGCGAGGTACTCCTCCACGTCGCGCTCCGTATAATGTCCGCGCTTTCCGTACACACGCTTGAGCGCGAGCTTCACGACCAGCCGCGGTTTGATCTTGCGTGTAATTCTCAAGAGCGGGGCGGGCGTTAGAAAACGGTACAACCACATCTGCGGCACACCCGTCAGTCCAACGGCGGAGAGCAGACCGAGGCACCGCGCGCGCTCGGGGTATCGCGATGCGAAGTGGTAGATGAGGGATCCGCCAAGCGAATGCCCCGCGATGGCCGGACGGTCGAGCCCGAGTGCGTCCAGGATGTCGCGCAGATGCTCCACGAGAGAATCGATCGTGTACTCTTCGCGCGCGAGCGGCTTATCGGACAATCCATGTCCTTTGAGGTCCACGGCGATCGCACGGAATCCGGCGTCGGCCAACGCCGGCATGTTGCGGTTGAACGTGTAGGCGCTGCAGCCGAAGCCGTGAACGAGCAACACCGGCGGCGAAGACGGATCGCCTCGCTCAACGACGCGAATCTTCAATCCCGAGCGAAGCCGCGGAAAGCTCACGCGGTAGGCCGGGTCGCCGGCGGGAAACATCTCGCCGGGAGTGAGACGGTTCCGACGACGAGACCAGATCATCAGGTCAGATCAGTTCGATTTCGCGGCCGAGAAGTTTTCCGATGAGGCCGATACGGAAGGTGACATCGGCCCATTTCGATTCCGGCGTTGCGGCATCGTCTAGAGGGAACGTGGACCACGCCCATTGATGGGTCGTCGTCGGACGCTCCAATCCCTTGTGCGGATGCCAGACACCGCTGCGGTCGCGATCGTCGACGAATCTCTCGTAGAGCTTCATCCACCCCTCGTTACGGCGCAAAAAGTTCAATCTTGCCATCGTCTCCAGCCACACGAGCGAGAAGGGCACGTCCGCCTCGACAGCGTTTCGGTGCGGCAGCACATCTCCCATGATGAGGTGTGGCTGTGGAACCATCTTCTTTCCGAAGAGCTGGATGGTTTCCTGGCGCGGGAGCGCCTGCGTGATCCAGTCGTAGATGCGCTCGACGCCGCTGAAATGCTCATGCCGAAAGATCGGCATGTGCGCGAGCATGGTCAGCGTATAAATCGATGGCGGCGCCGATTCCGCCGCGAGGACGTGCGTGTTGCCGACGCGCATCCACGGCTTCTCGCCGAGCGGCGAGTTGAGGTACGAGACGGTGCGCTCGAGAATCCGACGCGCGGCGCCGCGGAGCCGAGGGTCGTTCTCGTATCCCATCTGCGCGAGCGTCGCGGCGGCGGCTTCGCGGAAAATGCCGCGTGTGCGCCGAACAATATCGTCGTCTCTCGTCTTCGTCCCGAGCTCGAACGTGAACGCGGGGTCGTTATCCTCGGCCAGCAGACGGAAGAGAATCCGACGGGCGAGGACGAGAGGGGGCGATTCACGGCTCCAACCGTATTCCGAAAGGCGGCGAACGGCGGGAATCGTTCCGACGTTGGTGAAGTCGGTCGCGTGCCGTCCGGGAATCGAAAGAACGGACTGGTTCCACATTCCGTCGCGCGTCTGCGTGACTGCCAGCCTGATAGCGGGCCGATGCGAATACGGAAGCCAGTCGAAGTCGGGCGAAGACGGGTCAGCAGTGCGCGCCACCTCGGTCATCGCCCGGTACTTGATTGGCGCCGACGCGTGCTCGAGCAGCCAGCTCAGCGGAAAAGAGATTGGCTCCGAGGCGGGCGCTTGTATCGTTGGGGCTGGTTCGGCGGTCGTACTAGGTGCGGTCACAGGCGGCGCTCGGCACGCTGAAAGGAGCAATACGCAAAGCCGGCAAGCTGGAGAGCCGGGGGCAGCGCGGGGAAGAATAGCACGATTTCATTGCGGCGCTAGGGGTTGAGGGCTAAGTCGCTGAAACATAACAGGTTAGACGCCCTAAGGTTAGCGAGGTGCAGACGGAACGAATGGTCGGGCGAGGGTCGTCAACTGCTCAGCTGAAGGCCCACCTCTCATTCGGCTGCATTTCCTTCGTTTTGCCCCAACCATTTCCGGTTCTTCGGCGTATAACATCCGTGGCGTCAGTTTCGGCGTCGCATCACATCTCCAGGGAGAGAAGGATGAAGGCTATTCGCATCGCCACGCTGGCTGCTGCCCTCTGCGTTGGCATCACGTCGGCCGCCGCAGCTCAGGGCACCGAGCCGCCTCAACAGGGTCAAGGCCAGGGCGGAATGCGCCGTGGCGGCGGAATGGGTGGAATGCTCCTCAAGGACATCAACTTGACGGACGCACAGAAAGAGCAGGTCAAGACGATCCGCGAAAAATACCTTCCGCAGCAGGTGGAGCTTCGCAAGGCGGCTCAGGCCACTGGTGCGGCGCCCGACGAGGCCACTCGCGCCAAGATGATGGATCTGCAGACCAAGCAGGCCGCTGAAATCCGCGCGATCCTTACCGCGGATCAGCAAGCGACGTTCGACAAGAACCTTGCCGAGATGAAGGCGCAGATGGATTCACGCCGCAGCGGCAGCAACTAAAGCTTCGGCTAAGACTGCGGCTCCAGGGCCGCGAGCGTGTAATTGCTCTTCGGGTTCCAGAGGATCCAGCTCTGGAACCCGTTGTCGTATCCGGCCTTCTTCTGGGCTCGAATCTGCGCCGCCTCATAGCGCGGCGCACCAAGCGTGAAGTCCTGGTACCACGGGATGATGAGCGCTGCGTTGGGGATGGAATCGCTCCGCGCGATGGCGTCCTTGAGCGCGTGAGCAATCGTCTCGTACGGGTGCGCGTTGGGATTGCGCAGCCTGTAAGTGCCGCGCGCGAAGTGCGACGGATAGATCATTGGAAGCACGACGTCTACCTGGTCGACGAACATCTCCCACCGCTGGCCGATCCCCATGTCGGTGGTGTCGGTCGCCGTCAGCCCAAACACGTCGGCGGTGACACGGATGCCTTGCGGCTTGAGCGCGGCGCGAACGAACCCGAGCTGGTCGCGAATTACCTGCGCCCGGGTTCGGCCGTTGGCCAGCGGATAAATGGTCTCGGTGATGAGCCGCTTTTCGTCGGGAAAGCGCACGTAGTCGAACTGGACCTCGCTGAAACCGACGTCGTAGGCCTCGCGCGCGAGATCGACCGCGTACTGCCACACGACGCGCTGATGGGGATCGAGCCACGGCCGGCCGTTCTTGTCGAGCCAGGGTGCGAGGTCGGATTTCCGTTTGATGGCGAGGTCCAGCTTCTTCGCCGCGAGGAGCGGATCCTTGGCGACCACGATCCGCGCGATCGGATAGATGCCGTTCGCAGTCATCGTGTCGAGAATCGCGCGCAGCTTCGCGCGCGACATCCAGTGTCCGTCGGCGGTGTCGGCGCCGATTTCCTGCGCCAGCGCGACGCTCGACCGATAGAGCACGAATCCCCGGTCATCCTTCACGTCGATGACGAGCGCATTGATCTCGGTCTTTCTTGCGACGTCTATCAGCCGATCGAGCTTGCTGCCGAGCGCCGCCCAGCGATTCACGTAGAGGCCGCGGAGCGTGTCGGGGGTTGGAACGTGCGCGACGGGCACGACTGAGATTCTCGCCGGCGTGGACGAAGTCGCGCCAACGCCGCCCGGTACGGGCGACAAATCACCGCTCTGAGCGCCCTTCTCAGCTTGGCACGCAAGCAAAACCGAAAAGAGCGCGATCGTTCCTGTCCGTGCTGTGGTCATCATCTTTTGGTGTCGTGTGGGCGCAGCGCGCCCGGGCTCAGAGCGCGTTGAGCTCGGCGTTGGCGTCGGAGAGGTAACCCATCTCCCTCACCACGCTCTGTGCTTGCTGGGTGACCATGGTGAGACCGGTCGGCTGGGCGTTCAAACCACCGGTGCGGAAGCGCACCAGCTCCAGACGCATCTCTCTCAGGAGCTGGCGGCAGTGGTCCAGCTTCTCCTGGGCTTCTTTCCTCTTCCGCGCGATCTCCACGAGCGCGCGGCGCTGCCGCCGCAGCATCGCCAGACGACGCACGCGGCCTTCACTGGCATTGTAGTCGAGCGGATTCGCCTGCGATTCGAGCGTCGTTATTTCCTTCTCGACGCCTTCGGACGTCTCGCGGCCGGCGCTGCGATCCATGTCGGAGAGCGAGAGCGCGAGCTGCTGCACCCTTCTGAACACCGCATCGGCGGATGCCGCGACTTCGGGAATCTGATCTCTGTCGTCCTGCGGCATGTTGAGGAGCTGGCGATGGATCTCGCGATGATCGTTCTCAGCCTCGCGAATCGCGGATCCGTACCGCGAGTCCGCGAAGGGAGCTGGCGATCCACCGGGAACCGGGCTCAGCGGGTTCAGGCTCGTGGTCGGGCCACCTATCCTCGGGTAGGGTTGAAACGGCTGCATGCTTGGGAGAGGAGCCATCGGCGAGAACATTCCCTGCCCTCGCGATCGCGCCCGCGCCCGAACCTGCTCGCGCTTCTTGTCGTCGAACAGCGCCCGCGCATCATCGATCGTCTCAGCGGCGACATCGAAGATCAGGCGGTTGCGTGGCTGACGGAACACGTCGCGCCAATCGTATCCGGCGGCCCACAGCTTCGAGTACTTGAACGCGAGGGCCACGGTCCAGATCACCGTGAGCGCGATGAAGTCGTGGTTCGAGAAGAGCGAAATCGGCACCAGGATCGCATTCACGGCGAGATAGGGCGCGAGCTTGCGCCGGAAAGAAACCACTCTCGGCTCTTCCCACCTTCTCATTTCCTCCACGCTCGGCTGCGAGGACGCGTACTGCGTCTGCGCGGGCGTGTAACGATCGCGCAGCGGCTCTGTGATTTCCCGCTCGCGCGTATTGGCGCGCGATGCGGCCGTCGAAGCTGCTGACGACGCGCGTGTCGCAAGCGTCGGCATCGAGCCACCGTCGAGTGCGACCGCGAAGGCAGCCGCGTTCGGGAACCGATCGGCAGGATCCTTCTCGAGGCACATCATGACCGCCCTCGAGAGATCCTGCGGCAGGTCGGGCCAGCGCTCGTCTACCGGGATCGGCCTCTCGGAGAGATGCTTCACCAGCATTGACGGCGTGTTGTTGGCGACGAAGGGCGGCTGGCCGCACAGCATCTGGTAACCGACGACGCCGAGCGAGTAGAGATCGCTGCGGCCGTCGATGGCGCTATCTCCGGCGGATTGCTCCGGAGACATGTAGGCCGGGGTCCCAATCGCCATTCCCGTCGCGGTGAGCCGCGAGTCTCCGCTGTCGGTGAGGGCGCGCGCGATGCCGAAGTCCGTCACCATCGCGCGACCGGTCTCCTCGTCGATGATGATGTTGTCCGGCTTGATATCGCGGTGGATGACGTTGCGGTTGTGCGCGTAAGAGAGCGCATCGGCGACTTCGCGCAGAATCCGCCGCACTTCGACGGGCGCAATCGGCCCGTGCTGCTGAAGCCGCTGGCCGAGGTTGTCGCCCTTGATGTACGCCATGACGAAGTAGACGAGATTGTCGCGCTCTTCGACGGTATAGATCGGGACGATGTTGGGATGATTGAGCTGGGCGGCTGTCTCGGCTTCGCGCAGGAATCGTTGCCGGATGTCGGCGCGGAAACTCAGCTCCGGCGGCAGGACCTTGATCGCAATCTCGCGCTTGAGACGTCTGTCTCGAGCACAATACACGATGCCCATACCGCCGCGACCGACCTCGCTCTCTAGCTCATAGTTTGCAGAGAGGACCTGAGCCACATGTGTACCGAGCTCGTCGGTTGGACTAATTGGCATTTGGCCGCGTCAATTCAGCAGTTCCACGTTGCGATTCGTGCCGTGCTGGCGTAAAACAATGAGAGCAAAAGATGCAGTAACGGAGGTCCCCGGAGTAGTATCTAAATAAGAATCTTGTTCTCGGTAATGACAATGGCACAGCGTCAAACACTACCCGTTCTCCCTTTGAGGGGGACAGTGATTTTCCCGGGCCTTACCCAGCCGATAGCGGCAGGACGGCCTTCAACTCTTCGCGCGATCGAGTCGGCCCTGAAGGGCGACCGTCTTGTGTTCGCTGTCGCACAGCGCGACAACTCCGAGGAGCCTACCGCGGACATCCTGTATTCGATGGGCGTAATTGCGCGCATCGGTCAGATTCAGCGTGGGCTTGGCGGCGTTCAGCTTCTTTTGCAGGGCGAACAGCGGGCGACCGCCCTTCAGTATTCGACCGCTGACGGATTTCTCAGCGCAGTAACCGTTCCGGCAGAGGAGATGACCCCTCAAACTGAGAACGATCCAGCCTTTACGGCGTTACAGAAAGAGACGCGTGAGCGTGCGGCTGAGCTGGGCGAGCGCAGAGGACTTCCAGAGGAAGTCGTGCACCAGGTGCTCGATTCCGTCACCGAGCCGGGCCGCTTTGCCGATCTGGTCGCCGGCTACATCGAGCTTCCTGTCCCCGAAAAGCAGGGACTGCTCGAGACATTGAGCGTGGAAGAGCGGCTTCGCCGCGTGCTTGTCCACGTCCAGCGGCAGGTTGGACTCCTCGAGGCGCAGGAAGACATCAAGTCGCAGGTCCAGGAGGAACTGGGCGAGCGCCAGCGCGAGATGTACCTGCGCGAGCAGCTCAAGGCGATTCAGAAAGAGCTGGGCGACGACGACTCGAGCAAGGAGATCACGGATCTTCGCGACAAGCTCGCAAAGCTGGAGCTCTCGAAAGAGGCGCGCGCGGAAGTCGAGCGCGAGCTGGGCAGGCTCGAGAGAGCCGGCCGCGAGTCCATGGAAGCGCAGGTGATCCGCACGTACCTCGAATGGATCGCGGAGCTCCCCTGGAACAAGAGGTCCGATGACCAGCTCGATCTAAGGCGTGCGGAGACGGTGCTCGAGGAGGACCACTACGGGCTCAAGGATGTGAAGGATCGCGTCCTCGAGTTTCTGGCAGTGAGACAGTTGCGCGCAAGCCAGCTCGCGGACGAAGTCGAGAAGACGGGCGAAGTGCCCGCCGCTCGCCTGTTCGCCGACAAGGACGATGCTACGCCGTCGCTCGCCATCGGAGAAAAGGGAGACCGTCCGATCACCGACAAGGTGGAGGCGAAGTCGCGCGCGATGGCGAAGGGACCGATCCTTCTTTTCATCGGACCGCCCGGCGTCGGCAAGACGTCGATCGCGAAATCGATTGCGAGATCGCTTGGCCGCGAGTACGTCCGCGTGGCCCTCGGCGGCGCGCGTGACGAAGCGGACATCCGCGGACACCGTCGCACTTATGTGGGTGCGATGCCGGGCAGAATCATCCAGGGACTCAAGCAGGCCGGGACGAGAAACCCCGTCTTCCTGCTCGACGAAGTGGACAAGCTCGGCACGTCGTACCAGGGTGACCCGTCGAGCGCTCTGCTCGAAGTCCTGGATCCCGCCCAGAACGACACGTTCACCGATCACTATCTCGGCATTCCGTTCGACCTGAGCGAAGTGTTGTTCATCGCGACCGGAAACTTCGTCCAGAACATCCCCGGCCCGCTGCTCGACCGCATGGAAGTCGTGGACTTCGCGGGCTACACCGAGAAGGAAAAGGCCGAGATCGCGAAGAAGTACCTGTTGCCGCGGCAGCTCGAGGAATCGGGGCTGAACGACAAGAACATCACGTTCACCGACGACGCAATCATGTCGGTGGTATCGAGCTACACTCGTGAGAGTGGAGTGCGGCAGCTCGAGCGTCAGATCGGCGCGGTGGCGCGGAAGCTCGCGCGCAAGATCGCATCGAGCGAGGAAGTCGAACACACGGTCGACGCCGAATCAGTCAGAGAGCTGCTCGGCAGGCCGCGCGTTCATCCGGAGCACGCGTTGCCGGAGAGCGAAGTCGGAATCGCGACCGGTATGTACTACACGCCAATGGGCGGGGACATCATGTTCGTCGAAGCGTCGATCCGGCGGTACTACGGTAGTCGCGAGGCAGACGGACAGACCGCGGTCGGTCCTGGCGGACCTGTGTCCCTGATTCTCACCGGCCAGCTGGGCGATGTGATGAAGGAGTCGGCGCGCGCGGCGTTCACATACGCCACGAACAACGCGGCGGCGCTGGGGATTCCACGGGACAGGCTGGGCGCGATCGAAGCGCACATCCACGTCCCCGCGGGAGCGATTCCAAAGGACGGACCGTCCGCCGGCATCGCGATCGCGACAGCGCTCGTGTCGGAGATGGCTGATCGTCCAGTGAGACAGGACGTGGCGATGACGGGCGAAATCACGCTGCGGGGTCGTGTGCTGCCGATCGGTGGTTTGAAGGAAAAGGTTCTCGGAGCGCACCGTGCCGGGATCAAGACCATCATCATCCCGAAGGGAAACGAGGCGGACATCGAGGACGTTCCTGAGGAAGTTCGCAAGACGCTCTCGTTCCACCCGGTGGAGACGCTGAGCGAAGTGCTCAAGATCGCGCTCGTGCCGGCGGATTCGGTTGAACCGGCGGCGCCGCTCGAGATGGCGGAGGTCGCGTAGTTGAAAAGCAGCTAACTGCGGACTGCGGACTAACTGCGGACTGCGGACAAAACGGGGAGCCATCACTGGCTCCCCGTTTTTCATTTGCGGAACCGCCCTAGTCCCAAGTGAAGGTGGCTACGGCACCGGCGGGCAACGCGTAGCGAATGGCGTTTCCTCCGGAGTGCACGGCAAAGGTTACCTCGGCCGATGCGGTGTTGAGAACAATGAGAACCTTCGAGCCGTCGTCGGCGTTCTTGAAGGCGACGCTCTGTAGACCGCTCACGTTGGTGGTCGACGCGATGCGGTGTGCGCCGGGCCTGACGAACTGGCTGGCATGGGCGAGCGCGTAGTACTCGACGTTACGCGTGACAAAACCGTTGGCCGAGTTGATCGTGATCACGCCGCGGCAGTTGCCACACCCGCCGAGATGGGGGCCCGCGTTCTCGTCGAGCGCGAGATTCCAGAACGCTACGCCCTTGGCCCACCCTCGAGTGCTGCCGATGATGAGCTGACCAACGAGGAACTTCAGGTTGTCGCCGAACACAGGTGCCCAGGCACCACCAGAGCATTCGGTGAAGTAGGCATCTTTCGAGGGATAGGCCGCATGCACGTTCTCCTGAACGCCGACGTTGCCCGCATAGCAGTGCCAGGCGACGCCACTCACATATTTTCGTGCGGCACTGTCGGCGAGAACGGCAAGCGGCGAGCTCGGCAGATCCCAGTTGTGGTCCCAGTCGAGAATCAGCGCCTGAATGCCCGCTTGTTCGAAGAGTGGTCCAACGTGCTTGCCGATCACCTCGGCGCGGGCCGGTGGATCGAGCCGCATGCCCGGATAATCCGCCGGCTCATATGCGGGCTCGTTCTGCATCGTCACGGCAAAGATCGGAACTCCCTCCGCCGTATACCCCTCGATGAACTTGCGAAAATATTGCGCAAAGGAATCGTAGAACTCAGGGCGGAGTGTGCCCTGGATCAGGCTTCCCGTCGTCTTCATCCAGCCCGGTGGACTCCACGGCGAGGCGACGAGCTTGAGCTGCGGATTGATCGCCAGCGCCGCCCCGAGCGCGGGTAGCTTGTCGGCGCGATCCTCACTGATCGAGAACTGAGCGAGTGTGGAATCGGTTTGTCCCGCCGGCATATCGTCGTAGCTGTAGTCGTGCGTGGAAAAATCCGACGCACCCATGGGCACGCGCACGAAGCTCAAGCCGATGCCCGGATTGCGACCAAATAGCTCGTGGAGAATTGCATCGCGCTGGGCGCCGAGCTTGTGCTGGATGAGATATGCCGATGCATCGGTCATCGCCGCGCCAAAACCGACGATCTCCTGGTAGCTCGTTCCCTCATCCACATCGATGACTATGGATGATGCATCCCCAGATCGGATGACTACATCGGGCTGCTGGGAGAGCAGTTGCGACTGGTCGGCCGTGGTGAGCCATACCTCCGCCGTCGGACCCGAAGGCGTTCCACCGCCTCCGGGGTCGACCGCGGTATTGCCTCCGCACCCTGCTGCCAGGAATCCGGCAAGGATGACGCAGCGGGCACGCCGGGCTCGTTGGGCCCGGCGGCCGCAGAATAGCCTTTGCAGCGTCACCAGCCGGGGTTTTGCGTCAGCTTGCCGTTGCTGTTGATCTGCCCGTCCGGGATGGGAAAGAGATTGCTTGGAGCCCCATGAACCCCCGTCTCACCCGGGAAGAGTGTCTGCATTTGCGCAGTCTTCGCCTGGACTACGGCATCGAGGATTCCCCAGCGCGACAAGTCGAACCAGCGCTGGCCTTCGAAGGCAAACTCACGGCGGCGCTCGACGCGAATGGAATCCGTCAGCGCGGCCGCGCCAAGACCGGATACACCCGGAATCCCGGCGCGCGAACGAACTTGGTTCAGCGCCGCCTCCGCCGACCCGTTGGTCGCGGTACCACCCGAGTTCACCGCCTCGGCGTAGATCAGCACAACGTCCGCATACCGCTGGATGATCCAGTTGTTCGGCATCTGCTGCCAGGAGCGGGCGGTCATGTCCTTGCTGTCCGTTTCGTCAATCCACTTGTGGAATGCCGCGCCATTCGGCACTCCCCACGTCACGGTCTCACCCAGCGCGGTTGTATACGGGGACGTCATGTAAGTGGCGCCATTCCCACGCTGATCGTTCGTCGAGTAAAGCGCTATCAGGTCCGGATTCACCTGGATCAGGCCGTAAGCGTCCCCACCCGGAAATCCGGAAGGAAGAGTGAAAAGCGTCTGAACACTGCCTACGACGCCGGGGGTCTGCTCCGGCGCGCCGTAGTTGATCTCGAAGATGCTCTCCGGGTTCGTGTACTCCAGCGAGATTTTGAAATTGTCGAGCCAACGCGCGTTGAGCGAGTAACTGCCGGACGACATCACCTGTCCCGCGTACTTGGCAGCGTTGTTGTAGTCCTTCTGATTGAGATAGACCTTGGCGAGGAGCGAAGTCGCGGCGCCCGAAGTGGCTCGGCCGAGGTCCGCTCCCGAGTAGGACGGCGGAAGGTCGTTCATCGCCGTCTGTAGATCGCTCACGATCAGAGCATAGACCTCAGCGGCCGGGGTTCGCGGGATCTGGGCGTCGGCCACCGACTTTGCCTCTTTATCCATCAGCGGAACGTCGCCGAACATCCGGACAAGCTGGAAGTACATCAGCGCGCGCAGGTAATGCGCCTCGCCGAGCACACGATTGCGCTCGGTAACGTCCATTACAATCGGTGGTACCCGGTCGAGGACGATGTTCGCCTTGTTGATCGTGATGTAGGCGTTGGTCCACAGGTCGTTGATCGACCAGAGCGTCTTATCGAAGGTATAGGATGCGAGCTGGTGTCCGTCCGCCCCGTAGTTCGCGGTGGCAAACGCGTCGTCCGAGGCAACGTCGGACTCGTACCAGACCCAGAAGTACACCCACTGTGACTGCGAGTATACCGAGTTGACAGCCGAGACCGCGTCAGCGGCCGAGCGGTAGAAATTCTCGGGTGCGAGGACATCGGTGGGCTTGGGCTCAAGGAATTGATCGCAGCCCGCAACCGACAGCGCGGTGAGACAGCTTAGAATCGCGGTCTTCCGGCGCAATGTTTTGAGAAGATTATTGGTATGCATAGGATCGCGTGACTCCGTCGCGCTAGAAGGCGGTAGTGAAGCCGAAGATGAACTGTCGTGTCTGGGGATACGTGCCGAAATCGATGCCCTGGGCGAGGACGCTGGTGGCGTACTCACTCACCTCCGGATCATACCCCGTGTACTTCGTGCTGGTGAAGAAGTTCTGCGCGCTCAGATAGATCTCCGCGTTCTGAAGATGGCCGCCTCGCGTCGACTGGAGCAGCGATGATGGCAGGCGGTAACCGAGGCGGATGTTCTTGCCGCGAATGTACGAGCCATCCTCGACGAAGAGCGTAGATGGTCGTGTGTCGTAAGTGTTGCCGATTTTCGGGATCGGTATGCCGTTGGCCCCCGCGCTTTGTGCGGGCAGCACATCGGTGAGCTGATTGTTGTTCCCGGCATCATTGGTGAGCAATGCTCGCGTGATGTTGTAGATCTTGTTTCCCTGCGAGAACGTGATGAAGACCGAGAGGCCGAAGTTCCCGAATGTCACATCGTTGGTGAAGCCGCCGGTGTATGTGGGCTCGGCGCTGCCGATGATCCTCTGGTCAGCCGTCGAGATCACGCCGTCGCCGTTGAGATCGGCATACGTCGGCTGTCCGTTCGCCATGCCGTCGTAGACGTAACCGTAGAACGAATTGATCGGCTGTCCCACCTTGAGAATGGTGGGGTTCTGATTGGCTCCGGCGCCGACGCCGACTGGGCCCACGATCTGCGAGTCCGCGCCGATGCTGAGCACCTTGTTCCGGTTCCAGGCGATGTTGAACCCGGAGGTCCAGCCCAGCGCCCCAGTGGTGTTCACGGTGTTGAGAGAAAGCTCGACGCCGCGATTCCGGACGCTGCCGATATTCTGGAGCTGCGAGCTGTACCCGAGGTTGGCAGGGACGGCGACCTCGAGGAGAAGATCCCGGGTTGTCTTGTTGTAGACATCGCCGCTGAGCAGCAGTCGGGTTCGCAGCAGGGCGAGGTCGAGTCCGATGTTGCCCTGACTGGTGCTCTCCCATTTGAGATTGGGATTGGCCAGTGTGCTCGGGCTGTAGCCGACGACCTTGACGCCGTTGAACAGGTAAGTGGAGCTGCCCAGCGTCGCGAGCGCCCGGTAGTTACCGATGTCCTGGTTTCCGGTTCTGCCAATGCTCGCGCGCAGCTTTAGATCGTCGAACACTCCAAGTCGCTTCACGAACGACTCGTCCGACAAGCGCCAGGCGATTGCAGCTGACGGGAAGAAACCGTACTGGTTACCGGAGCCGAATTTTGACGACCCATCGACGCGTTCGGTGACGGTGAAGAGGAACCGGTCGACGAGGTTCCAGTTCGCGCGGGCGAAGTAGGAAGCGAGCGATGAATGTGGCGCTCCCGTCCAGACACCAATGAATGTTCCAGCGGTGTTTAGCCCGTTCTGTCCGAGTGCGTCGGTGACGAAGTTCTGCCCCGTGCCCGACACGTTATCGGAGTTGGTGCGCTGGAGGGTCACGCCGCCCAGCAGATCCACTGCGCGCAGCATCCCGATCTGCCCCGGAGTGAAGTGCAGCGTGTTCTCACTGAGCCACGTCGTCACAGCAAGCGAGCCGCGACTTCCGTAGCCGCCGGTGGTGACGCCGGGATAGGTAGTCGATGGAGAATAGAAGTCCTGCATCGAAGACAGGTAGTCGGCTCCGAAGGACGACCGAAATGTCAGTTTGGGAAACACGTCGTATTCGCCGAAGACGTTACCGACGAAGCGGTTCTGTTGTTCCTGGTTGACGATCAGGGTGGCCGCGCCGACTGGATTCGAGAAAATGCGGCCGGTCGCAGGGTTGTCCCCGATGAAAAACTCGCTGCCGGACCCGAGCACACCGAGCGTTGGCGGAGCGGTAAGCGCATTGAGCAGGACGGAGGATACTTCCTGTCCACCGCCGCCATTCGGCATCAGCTGCGACTGCGAGCGGCTCAAGGTGAAACGATTGCCGACCCGGAACCTGTTGCTGATGTCCTGGTCGAGGTTGAGGCGCACGGAGCCGCGGTTCATGTTGGTGTTCAGAACGACACCGTCCTGCCGGAGCAGGTTTCCGGAAACATAGTAGTGCGTGTCGTTGTCACCGCCTGAGAACGACGCTTCGACGTTTGTGAGCGGAGCAGAGCGGAAGATTTCGTCCTGCCAGTCGGTGTTCGGAAGCGCTGCTATCTCTGCCGCCGTATACAGCGGCGGTTGACCGCCGTTCACCCGGGCGGCGTTGGCATAATCGGCAAACTGCTGTGCATTGAGAAGGGAGAGCCGATGCCGCACCGTCTGCATCCCGTGGTAGGCATTGAGTGTGACTGTGTTCACTCCCGCTCGACCACGTTTGGTGGTGATCAGGATGACACCGTTGGAAGCGCGCGCGCCGTAGATCGCCGTCGCTGACGCATCCTTCAGGATGTCGATGGATTCGATGTCGGATGGATTGAGCGCGGCGAGGGGATTCATGCCGCTCACACCCTGAGTCTCGAGCGTGAAGGTGTTCGTGCCGTCGGCACTGGCTGCGATGGGAACCCCATCGATGACGTACAGCGGATCGTTGCCCGCCGCGATGGAGTTGCCGCCGCGAATTCTGACTGCTGACGTCGACCCGGGTTGGCCGCTGCCGGTAGTTACCTGAACGCCGGCGACTCTGCCCTGGAGCGCTTGCTCCACCGACGTAACGGGCGTGCTTACAATCTGATCGGAAGTCACTGATCCAACAGCACCGGTGAGATCGCGACGCCGCTGCGTCCCGTACCCAATGGTGACCACTTCGTTGAGGCTGACCGCCAGCACACGAAGCGAGAAGTTGGCAGTCACCGTCTCGTTGGTCGTCACCACAACCGCGGCGCTGTCGCGTGAGAATCCAATGCGCTGGACGTAGACTGTATGTGCGCCCTCCGGCACGCCGGTGACTGAATAGGTGCCATCGGAGCCAGTCGAGGCGCGGAGGCGCGTGCCGCTCACCGAGATGGTTGCGTCGCTCACCGGGTCACTCGTCCCGGCTACCGTAACGCGTCCGGTGATGATGCCGGCTACTTCAGCTGGACCCGCCGCCACGGCCGCTGGAACGAGCGCCATGTGTCCATCCGTGGAGACCCACAACTCAACGTTGACGTCGCTCAGGATTTCATAGAAGGCTTGCAGCACGCTGCCATCGCGGATGTCGATCGAGACGACTCGATCGAGGGGCACAACGGCCCGGCTGTATGAGAGTGGGGCGCCGGCCCGAGACGCAATCTCCTGAAGTGCCCGCTCGAGGCTCACTTTGCGGAGATGCAGCGTGATTGGCTGTCGCAGCAGCACCGGCGCATCGCTCTCGTCGATTGCCGAGGCGAAACGAACGATATAGGTGGTTTGTCGCGCGACGAACGGCTGTTGCGCCGCGGCGACGGAGTTGACGACGAGCAGCGTGATTGCCGCGAGCGCCGCCAGCGTCGTACGAGTCAGGGACTTCATCTAGCTTCCTCCCGAATTCTGGTGCGTGGATCGCAATGGTCGTGATTGACAGCGTGAGTGGACATTGGTCTTATCGCGCGGGGTGAGCCGCGGAGGGTGAGCGAGAGGACGGCGTGAGGCCGCCGATCCGGTCGAGCGTCACGCGGTCTTTGGTGTTCCGAACCAGAAGACCGAGCGTGGCTGCGACGAGGCTGATCGAGGAACGAAAGGAGGCGTCGGTGAGGACGCCGGTGAACGGCAGGTTACCGAGTGCGGGGTCGGCGAGGTGAACGTCGACGTCGTGCCAGCGCCGCAACTCCGCGAGAACGGTCGCGAGCGGCGCGTCGTGGAAGACAAGGCGGCCATCGAGCCAGGTGAGAAGTGAGTCGACTGCGACTCCGCGCGTGAGGCTCGAAGTGCCATCGATTCCGAGGCGACCGACATCGCCTGCGTCGAGAAGACCGACGCCGCTCATGGCGACTCCGCCGGTGCGGACCACCACCTGGACAGCGCGATCTTCAGGGTAGCTGCGCACGGCAAACTCGGTCCCAACGTCGCGCGCAATTGCCCCACCCGCGTAAACGACGAAGGGACGGCTTTCATCGTGCTTCACCTCGAAGTATCCCTGACCCTCCAGGTACACGGCGCGCTCGTGTTCGCCGTAGTCGGCAGCGACCCGAATGTGACTCGCCGGTGCGAGACGAATGCGCGTTCCATCTGAGAGCCGGAGCTCGGCGCGTTCTCGATTGGCGGTCGCGAAAGATTCCTCGGGCGGCCGGGACTCACCCGGATCCGTATCCCTGGGCGCCACGCGGTATACGGCGACAATGACGAAGCCGGCGGCTACCGACGTGTACACGATTCGGCGCCAGCCCGAGCCATTCCGGCGCGACGGAAGAAGCGCGAAGAGATGGCGCGGTTTCGTGCCGGTCACCTGCCGGGCTCTGGGGGGCCGGCCGGGAACAGGAAGCGAATCACCCTCGGTTTCCCGCAAACGGACCCGCAACCGCATCCAGGATTCGCGTGCGTCAGGGGGAGCGGGACGAGACCGCTCGTCTTCCAGTTCCGCTAGAAATGATGCCAGCGCGGTGGCGAGGTCGGGGCGCGCCATGAGATAACGACGCACGATAGCGTCCTCCGCCTCGGAGCACTCGTGCGCCAGATAGCGATCGAGCAGCTCGGCATCGATGCCGTCAGCAGCCCAATCAGACATGTCTGCGGACGGGTAGACTGCGACCTCGCACATGTTCCACACATGTACATACCGCGAGCGCTCGCAGCGTTACACTTTGCTACGAACGCGGGTTAGCGGCGGGTGTGCTCGAGCAGAGGGACGAGGTCGGCGCGAGCGCGGCTCAACAGTGTCCGGACCGCTTCCGGAGTGGTTCGGAGCACGCGGGCGATCTCGAGCGATGACATATCGTGTTTCCAGCGAAGCATCATGGCGATGCGCCGCCGTTCGGGAAGCTCGGCGATCGCGTGGACGACCGCCTGGTCGATTTCTTCGGCTTCGAGCGTGAGCTGCTGGTCCATGGGAGGCGTGCCCATCGTCATGGCGTCGATGATGGCGCTTCCGGACA
>Ga0193727_1000022_pt1 | contig 43274 bp, 63 predicted proteins | sample H2c2metaG_FD_143051 | JGI IMG/M metagenome (GOLD analysis project Ga0193727, IMG submission 143051) | Soil microbial communities from a riparian zone of the East river system, Colorado, United States - H2c2 | ecosystem: Environmental > Terrestrial > Soil > Riparian zone | place: USA: East River...
TTTTTTTTATAATCAATAAGATAGAGAGAAAGTGAATATGAATGAATACTCCGACAAATAGCGTCATTTTATTGACAGTAACGATAAGTCCTTTATCATCAACACGAATTTATCAGGGGTACCCCTACCTAATCGGACCATTGAGGCACTCTAAGCCCACCTGGCGCTAACCCGTTGAAAACAAGCCAAATAGAGTTCTTGACAACCTCCTAACCACCCTGTAGACTCCTCCAATGCGCCCGAGAACCATCACGAATGTACTAAGTAAAAATCAGTCATCCTCATGTGAGACACTGATTTTGAACAATGCATTTTCGTTCTCGTCATCGCAAGCTAAAATCGCTCACGCGAACGATCTTAGCAAAGCTAAAACGTTAAAGGAAATGACAACACTCAAAGGTAAAATGCAATACTTTAAAGTCAAATCATTACGCCAATTGCATTGGAATTGCGACATTGAGAAATCTCACGTAGATTGTACGTCTCAGGGCCGCGCCCACGTTTTAGCCGCACGCCGAACCATGAACGCGCTTGAAAGGTTAAACCCGAATGAATGAGACTTGCGACATTTGCGAAAAATCATTTGATCGTTCAGACCTCGAATACGTTGCATTACATAACGATCATCGTGGATATGCGCGCCCTGATGATCCGCCAGCGTTTTATGGTTGCGCCCAATGTGTTGTGCAACAAAAGCTAACCTTTTATCATTCTCGTTGGATTGAATGCGCGAGCGCTGCTGATGTAGATAAAACACGTTATCTGACTGAAAATAACCTTTTTCGAACGATGATGATGGGCAATGATGCGATCATTACAATGTCAAACGAATCTTCAATTTCGATTAAATCCTACTTGATTCAACACAAGTCAGGATGGGAGAAACTTCCGCTTGATTCAATCCATATGTTTTTAACGTTGTTAAGCGGTCATGCGCAGTTTCTCGCGGCTATCATGACTGAGAAATCAACGAAAGAAGAAATTCAAGCGCACCTTGTATCGAAAACGCAAGCAGCAAAAATCAAACACACGACAAAGCTTGAAATACAGCGTCAAGAGAACACTGGATTGAAAGGAACATACACGAAGGACGAAGCCAAGGCCGTTAAATCATTCATGAAGCAAATGAACGTAAGCGAGGAACAAGCTTATACGTTAATCACGGGCATGCTCAAAACGTCAATCTCGATGCGCGATGCGACAACAAAGGATGAAACGAAATGAGCAAAGACGCACCATCGAATGAACGCAGTGAACATACGCATGTATGCCCACAGTGTAAGAAAATCATTGAATGCAATGATGAGATCTGCACGTTTATTTCGCCATTCTTTTGCAGTGCTGAATGTCAGATGATTTACATGAATCGTTCGAACGAATCGAAAGCTTAACACATGGCAACACTCAAACACGAATGCCCATTCTGTCATAAGCCCGCGAAGCTTAAATCAGAATTCCCATTTGGTAAGAAAATCATGCGTTCGTATTTGTGCGGGCATACGGAGTTTACGTCAGTGACCGCGCCCATGGAATTCACGCCTACGCAAGCTGACATTGCATTAATCAATGAGATTGACACGAATGAACTTGCTCGATTTGATGACGATGGCGGGCATATTCCATGGATTAAGCCCGAAATCGATCCGTCCTTCTGGGCATTGGCGCCCACGGAACCATTCTTTTGTAATGAATGCCAAGAAATTCATGCAGTTCATCATGCATACGCATATCAGCGTGAAGGTGTCAAATTTGCAGAGCATGCAAACTTCAGTGCATTAATTGCTGATGCGATGGGCCTAGGTAAAACCATTCAAGGTTTGCTTCTCATTCGTCGTAACGTTGAAGCATTGACTCCTACGCTATTCGCAGTGAAAGGCTCAACGCAGCTTCAATGGTGCCATCAGTTAAAATACTGGCTTGATGATACACCGTTAGGCGTAATGCCCATCATGAATCGAGAATCGATCATTCGCGGATTCAAGTATTATGTAATCAGTATTGATTTCCTGGCACGTAAAGGTGTGCTCGACAAGTTAATAGCATTGGGCATTAAGCTTATCATCGTTGACGAATGCCAAAATTTTAAAAATCTCTCATCGCAACGAACAAAAGCACTCATTAAATACATTGAAGAATGTAAGATTGAGTACAAAGTTTTCTTGAGTGGAACCCCGATCAAAAACCGTGCGAGTGAATATTACCCTGTATTGAACTTACTCGATCCCGTGCGTTTTTACTCACAAGCTTCCTTTTGTAAGAATTGGCTAATCCCGAACGAAAAAGGTATATACACTCGGATCGATCCATACATGCTTGATAAGTTCCACGAATTAACGTCGCAATACATTATTCGACGTGAGAAACGCGACGTTCTTACATCGTTGCCCAAACTGATGCCACGCGACTATCAGTACATGGAAATCGAAGATCCACTATTGAAAGATATCTACAATAACGAATTGGATCTTTTTCAGAACTTTCAGCGCACAGCAGGTAAGATAAACTCCACTGTATTGCTAGGCTGGCTTGCTAAAATGCGCGCGATTACAGGGCAAGCTAAAGTTCCATGGGCAATTGAGTATACTGAAGAATTCATGAATGACACTGAAGATTCATTGCTCTTAGGTATTCACCACGTTTCTGTACGCGATACGCTTTATCTTGCAATGACACAAAAAGGTTACAGCGTCGTGAAGTTTAGTGGCGAAGATAACATTTATGCAAAGGAACGTGCGAAGGAAGGTTTTATTTCGAAACGTTTCCGTCTGATGATTATGAACATGCTGGCTGGCGGAGTAGGCGTTGACGGATTACAAAAGGTATGTTCGAACGCTGTTGTGCTCGAACGTCAATGGAACGCGGCCGATGAAGAACAATTTGAGTCACGTTTAGATCGAGACGGGCAAAAGATTCCATGTACGTTTGTCTACCCAATAGCCAAAGGTACAGTTGACGAATGGTTCCATGATGGTGTAGCGGTTAAACGTCAAATCTGCGCTGAAACGTTAGGTGACTCGTTCGAGATTGAATCAGATGAAGGTTTCCTCCGTGACTTAGTAGACAAAACGTTAAGCAATCCATTAAGGTGAGCCGAACGTGAGTGCGGAGGACAATGCACAGTGCAGTACAGTATAGTTATCCTTATGCTTGTAATGACAATGGCAGTGACAATGACAGTGATAACTATAACTATAACTGTAACTACAATTACAACAACAGTCGATAATATTAGGTTGTGAAAATCGTTATTGTTGGCGAGACTAAATTTCGAGGTTTTGAAATGGAAAATGACTTAATGGAAAATGACTCAATTCTTCCGTCATCCGATCCAATCATCAATATTCGACAATTTGATGGCCCAGATTACGATGTTCATGGCAAATGGTACGTTGTACGTGTATCCAATAACGGATTAAGTTCCCCGTGCCATGAATATCTGCACTCAAATTTAAAGTGGCGCAGTATGGCGACTGATGAACGTGGTAATCCTGTCGGTTATTATGATACGCATGAACAAGCGGAAGCCACGTTGAAAACTTACAGACTTATGTATTCATGAACGAAATGAACGAAATGAACGAAATACGCTACACTGAAACGAATGATTGTACTGTGCGTGCAATTTCGCAAGCATTCAACATTACATATGAAGCATCACATGCATTGTGTAAAGCGTATGGTCGCGTTGACCGCGCCGGGTTTCATGTGGATGCAAAGCTTTTGGGTGCAATGCGTGATAGGTTGTTCATTTTAGATCAATATACAGGCAAAGTTGTGTCATCCGTTCTTAAGTTGATTGATCCACTTGGAACGTACATTTGTCTTGTCGATGGGCATATGTTTTGTATACGTAATCAAAAATCACTGGATGGTTTTGATAACTCACGTAAACGAATTCGACGAATATTCAAGGGGGTTACGAAATGACATGTACGTATGCAGTATCGAGTGCATTCTTTATTGGAGTGGGCATTGGAATGTTGATTGCGGTGGGTTGTTACATGACCGCGAAACGAAAGAATTCATGAAAACTAACGAACCAGATTATGAAGCACTCGATTTTGCTTCAAAGCGTATTCTTGCATTATCGTTAACAGTTGCAAAGCAGTTTCGTGCATTAAGCACCGAAGAACAAGTCTTTGTAACGAAAACTTTAGATATGCTCGATGCTGTAACGGCAGGCCATCCTGCACGTTCAAATTTAGCTGTCATGCATATTGGTATTAGCATTATGCAAGAACAAGCAAAGTCAATTCAAGAGATGATCCGCGCCAGGAAAGCAAAAACTAACGTTAAAGGTTAAAATGCGATATTTACTTAAGCAATTAATAAATTATCATGTTGAAAACTACATTCGAATTTGTTTAGCACCTGAATTTACAGAATCCCGGCATTTTGATCAAACAATTGCTGAACGTAAGTATCTGGCAGCAGTGAATACGTTACGCGATTTCGTTAAATGGCTATAAACGAAGGTTAAACTATAATGATTGATATCACTCCACAGGAATTCAAGCTGATAACGGATAATGTATTCATAAATGCAACTTCAAAGTTAACTCCAGAGCAACGAAATAAAGTTGTAAAACTCGCCACTGAACTTGAAACTACACTTCGAGCGCATATTACGGAAAACGGCGGAGAATATACGACTGGAGTCTTGTTTACTGCGTTGTTAATACACTTAAAAGTTGTCATGCATTTAGGTTTAGAAGATCCATCATGAGTAAGCTCATCATTGAACTTGACTCATCAAAGATCAAAACGTTCTTGTATTGCCCACAAGAATACAAGCTTGTATACGTTGAAAATCTACGTAAAACCTGGATAACTCCGCAGTTTAAGAAAGATTACAGCGGGCAAGGTACATACGTACATAAACTGTTGGATTGTTATTACAACCTACGTGCACTTAATCCTTCGAAGAATTCACTTGAGCACTCCGCAGCGGCATTAAGTTTATTTCAATCATTAAAGTTTCGAGATAAACTTAAGCTACCGCCGGAGTTTGAAACATTAGTAAATGTACGTTTTACGCAATATTGTATTAAAAACTCAGTTGCAGATTACAACCCCATAGTCAAAAATGGAGTGCCCGCGACCGAAGTTAAGTTCAGTGTTAAGCTGTACGAAGATGATAACGTAATCTTCATTTTGATTGGCCGCATTGATTTATTGTGTAGCGTTCAATCTCAAATGGGTTATGCACTCAATGCATTTGTAGATCATAAGACGCAGGAACGTGAATCTGAATTGTATGAATGGAAGCCACAGTTTTTGTGTTACGCACTTGCAACTGGATTCAATTATGGCGGATTTAACTATTTTGGATTGCAAAAAGAGTATAAAGAAAAGAGTACATTAAGGCGCGACTTCAATTACATTCCGGATTGGAAGATCAAACAGTGGAAAGAATACATCATTGAAGAAGTGTACTGGCCTATCGCACGATTACAACGTGAGTCACAAAGTGTATGGCCGCAAAATTGGGTTCATTGTGCAGGCCCCGATGAGAAAAGACCCTGCGATTTTACTGAAGTCTGCAACGTAGAGACAAATGAACTAAAGCAAACAATCAAACGGCAATTTTATGAGGTTACAAAAGCTTGGCATCCGTGGAATGAAGACAGTTAATGGGAGATAACACAAGATTTTGAAAACCTTTTTCTGTCCGATGTCTCTAATTCAACTACAAAGGATAAACTATGAAACGTCAAACTGATCGCAAGCACACAGCAGCATACATGAAGGCTCATCCAAAGTGGACCCCGGAGCGTAAAGCTAAGTTCCAGGCTACGATGGCTGCAAAGAAAGCTTCGGAAAGAACATATGTACAGATCAATCATTTAGCTAAACTCGACGAAAAACCCGCTGTAAACTCGCATTTCGTTGAACATTTTGTTGGCGTGTTCAGTACACAAACAAAGGAAACGAAAAAAGCAATCTTATGTTCGATCGTGGCTAAGTTGTGAGCGCGGGCCATGTTCCAACAAGTTTTACCATTTGATGACTTTTATGCATGGCGTGAGTTAATTAAATCATTGCGTGCTTTACATCGTGGTGAGCGGTTCGTATTTTATGGTGTCGGGAAGAAAATTCAGTTTACAAGGTTGAATAATACAAGAGTTCAAATTGTAACTGAGTGGTTAATCACTGGACTCCCGACACCATCTTTTGAGGTGACTTTTATGGCCGCAGTTTTAAAAGATACGCACAAACATCTTCACATCTATGAAAAATCTGCAACACGGCAGGAAGATTGGAAGAAACAAATTTATCGATGCATTGATCCCGATTGTAAGACATATTACAAAGCGGAACAAATCATTGGTAAACGTGCGCGTTGTCATGAATGCAAGTCTGAGATCATTATTGAGAAATCACAAGTTCGAAATGCAGTCATTGTTGGGCTGTGTTGTTCGAAATCGTTGAAGGCAATTCGATTCAGAAATGCCCGCGCCACGATGAAGGACATCTTCGCCGAAGCTCAAATTAAAGCAGAAGCTGAAATTGCAGAGAATCATGAAACGTCAATGGAAGATACAGCCGCGGCAGATAAGTTGTCTGAGTTAATTGAAAGTGGCTTCGAATTTCCCAGTGGAGTATTCCACGATGAGCATTAAATTCGTAGAGTTACGTTTGATTACAAAATGTGCACACTGTGATACAGAAACAGACGGTGAATATCCAGTTGGGGTACATTTAACTTCTCAAAATGTAATGCTCGCATATTGTTCAAATGAATGCCAAGTCTGCGATACATTAGATACGTTAATGGAACTTATTCTTACACATGAAGTCATAGGTGTAGAATGGATTCCAATCCTTCAACAAATCCATGACGAACTCTATAAAGGAGAACACGATGAACACTGAAAAATCTTTAGCACAGCTAAAAAAGTCGCAACGAAAGCTTGAAGATGCCCTGGAGTTAATCTTTGATGCTGGAAAATTGCATGATGAAGTGTGCCTTGAAGGTAATCTTGCAGTAGGGAAACGATTTCATAATTTGCGCGAACCAATTCAAAGCGCGATTACACATCTTGTTGGAGTACAAGCTTCAATACGCACGAAAGCTAATGCGTTGGAGGGTCAAGCCATTGTCAAAGTTGAAAATGAAAGTCATTGAGCGCAATCTCATGCATCATTCAGGTTCACGATACAATCTCATTAAAGTGAAGGGTGTATTTAGTGAGCAGTTCATTTTTGCATTGCAGCACTCATCAGTAACGGATTCTGAAGTTGCATGGTGGTTCATCGATCAACGTTCAGCACATAGAGAATTAAGTGGGAAGTCACATGAAAGTACCAGTTAAAGATTACATTGGCGATGGTGTTTATGTTGAGTTTGATGGTTTCGGTATACAGTTATCAACGCAACGTTTGGACGACGACTTAGGCGTCATTTTGCATTGGATCTATCTTGAACCCGGAGTCATGCAAGCATTAAACGATTTTGCAATGCGGATTAAGCGTGAGCTTGATATTCAGCCGATATCAGGTCACGTATTTGAGTTTGATGGAACAAACAAAGAATGTATTTTGTGCAATGAAATACGAACGCACGACATTCATATCATGGAGGAAAACGACGATGCCGGATCTAAATGATTTCAAGCCCGAGAAACGTTTTGTTGCATTGTTTGCTGGAGAGTCAAAGTCAGGTAAATCTGGCGCGGCAGCATCATTTGAGCATCCATATCACGAACTTGATTTTGATAATCGATTTGGTGGAATCGCAGATATGGTTGCGCAGCAGATTATCAAAGACCGCAGGATAAGCTATCAGCAGTTTGATGGTATGGCTGGCTGGGAACCCGTTGCGAAAGAAATGAGACGGCTGTATATGCTTAAAGTAGCATATAAGCTTAATCCAATGAATCAGCCTTTTCCGTACAAAACGATTGGGCTCGGTTCATTAGGTCCGTTGTGCCGTTTAGTTATGGCATTGTTTTATGAAGAAGCGACAGGTGCTCATGTTGGTGGCAAAGGTGAAAACTCACTCCGTTTGGCGCATCCAGGAGACTACCGCGCCGAGAATAACGGCGTCAATCAAGTGTTAGACTACCTTTTTGCCATGCCCTGCAATTTAATCGTAACCTGTCATACACGGGAAAAGTGGGGTAAACCAAAAATGCTCGCGCCCGGTGATGAGTACAAACCAAATGAGATTATTGGTGAGAAGTTAAATCTCACAGATAATCTCGCCGCAGGTTTAATCGGTCGTTTTGATAATGTATTCAATTTTAGCCGTGAATTACAAGGTGGAAAGATTGAATACTATGTTGAATTCGCAAGTGAAATGTGCGGCAACAGCTTTGGTATCCCGCCAGGTAAGTTTAAGTTCACAAATCAAGAATTTCAACCGTTTTTCCGTGATCTGTGTAATAAGCATCGTAAAGACATAAAGGAGGGGACAACAGTATGAAGATTCGAATCAAAGTTTCAAAAGATGAAGCGCAACAGTTAGTCGTTCAGGAATTTAACAAACGTTTTCCGAATGCTGAATTAAGCTTTGAACTCGAACATCAAAGTTACTCATCAGAATTCGGTGAGATCAATGTCGAAGTTGATTTGTTTCCAGTGAGTGAACAGTTAACGTTCGTAGATAAGGAGGACGAATGAGACCAAAGTGTGCAGAAGCATTTGCAGCGATTGTTGAACAACAAAAGGTTAGCGATCCAGATGCAAACTTCATCGAAGTTGGATTAGCATTAGGCTACGCTGAGGATGAACTCAAAGAAGACTTTCCGCAGTTGTTTGCTGATGATGAAGATTTCGGTGATGACGATCAAGACGATGACGATGACGAAGAAGCGGATGACGCTGAATAAGCTTCATTTTTAACTATAACGTTCGACTATGAAAGAAGGGTATCTATATCGAGATCAATTTTAGCCGCGGAGACTTGCTCGCGGGGCAGCCAATCCAGCCAGGGTGGTATACTGGAACAATTTTGAAGGACGAACTTAAATCTGAGGGTGGCCGCATTGATAACGAAATCGTATTGGATTTCGACAATGAGCTGCTACGTAATGATGAGCGTACAATTAAACATACGTTCTTCAATGCAATCGACAAAGGCAAAGGTTTTCTCGTAACGTATATGGCCGCGCTCTTAAATAAACCAGTGAAAGACATCGTGGATGGCCTCGAAAAAGGTCAAACGTATGGTTTCTCGATTGGCGAAGGTAAGAACGTAGGCAAAAAGATACAGTTCAAGGTCATAAATGAAATGTATCAAGGCCGTCCGCAGAATCGTGTTGAAACGTTCATTCCTGCTGGAATGGAAGCTCCGGTTTAACAACGAAGGAGGTTCTCGTAAACGAGATTAAATCAGGTGTAGCCAATGCTTGTGAACCAAGTAAGCTTTAGCCGGAGCCTCAGAAAAGGATAAAATGGCAAACGTAGACTTTAAAGAATTTATACTTGAACCGCGCTCTGAATTAAAACGACAATTCTTCGATCTGCTGCATAAAAATCAGCTTCAATGTCTCGAAATGCTGATACGGAAGAACGCAGATTATGTACATCAGGACCCCGATCCATTCATCAATTTTCGCAATCCTAAAATGAAAGCCATTTTGGATCAACTTCCATGTTCACATCCAGATGATGTTGAATGTGCAATCTTTGAACAAATTTCAATCAAGTTTAACCGCATTGCAAACTTGTTGTTTAGTTCAACCCCGCCAGTTAATGAACGTCTCGATGATAGCTTCGATGACATTATGAACTATACCAACCTTTTAAAGACATACCGACAGATGAATCCACGATGATTGAACCAATCCTAGTTACGTGCTTAATGTGTAGTGAAGAGTTTAACTATTATCTAGATGAGCATACAGGACAGCAATGTATAGTTAATTCTGAAAATGGATACGCTTGCATTGAATGTATCAAATTTGCATTTGAATCTGTAGGATACCCGACTGAATGATCGAAAACGTACCATTTAAACAATCATTTAAGCCTGAAATTTCATCACATGGATACGGTGACGCTACCATTATGTTCCTCGGAGGTTATCCTACCAATGAAGATATAATGAACGAGAAAGCATTGAGTGGTACGCAAGAAGCAACGTTAAATTCGATGCTCCGCGCCGAGAAAATGGACATGGGCCAATGCTATAGCTCGCTTTTTATTAAGCAAGCCATCGGATATGCAGGCTCGAATCCAAAGAAACTGTATCAAGCATTGTTAAGAGTGGACAAGCAGCTTTACGAGGAAATGTTATTTGAAGAAATTAAAACAGTCAATCCAAACGTCATTGTACCTTTGGATGATATTGCTCTCAGTGCCGTTTTTACGCATATTAATCTTATCAAGAAACCTAAAGGAAGACGCTTTTTTATCAATTGTTATCGAGGGTCCATTCTCAGTTTACGTGATGATTGGCAACTCAAGCTCCCTGCAATTATTAGAGTCATTCCGACCTTATCACCACAGTTGCTTAATCAAGATTACACCGCGCGAGCATATGTTAGGACTGATTTTAAGCGTATATCGCAGTGTAAGCTTATGCGTTCGCCAATTAAGGAGCCAGGATTAATCTGGATCGCGCGCAACTCAATTGAAGTACATCGATTCTTTTCGAGAGGTTTAGCTCAAAACGATGGTTTTGTAACATTTGACATTGAAACATACGGTGGGATGCTTACAATGATCTCATTTTGTTTCGACGGTAACGAAGCCTGTTCAATTCCGCTATCGCCATTCTACTTTCAAGAAATCTCGCCAGGTGAATTAGCATTAATGTGGCAGCTTGTCGCAAAAGTATTGTCCCATTCAATTCCAAAGTGTAATCAGAACATAAAGTATGATTGGACGATACTTCAACGCCACGGATTTTACGTCAAGAATGTTGTTCACGATACCATGCTTAAAGGTGCATTGTTATATCCTGAGCTTCCGAAAGCACTCGATTTTCTCAATTCCATTTATACAGAAATTCCTTATTACAAAGATGAAGGAAAAGACTTTGATCCACGTAAAGATAACAAAGACAAGCTATCTCTGTATAACGCGAAAGATGCCCTTAGTGCACACCTTGTTAATAAAAGACAAGACGAAGAATTAAAAGAAAACGATCAGCATGATTTGTATCATAAAGAGATTGCGCCGCTTATTCTTATTTATAAGAACATGGATGAGACTGGAATTTTGGTTGACGAAGATCGAAGAGATAAACTCATCTTTAAATACACTGGAATGTATGAGCGCGAACTTGGTATTTTGCGCAGTTTTATTGGTGACCCTGTTTTTAATCCTAGGAGTTCTCAACAGGTTGGGCGCTTACTTTATGATGACTTGAGGTTTCCAAAGCGCACGAAGACTAATGAAAAAGGTGAGAAAGTATACAAAACAGATAAAGATACATTAGATGACCTTTTGATTAATCACGCCGAGCACAACAAAAAAGGTCAAGTTGGTGCGCTCATTATTTCAAAAGTTGTTATCATTCGTAAAGTTGCAAAGGTGCTTGAACTGTTGGATACTCCGCTGTATCCTGACCATACAATGCGAGGTTCGAGTAATCTCGGGGGCACCGAAACTGGAAGATCCTCGTCATCGAAAGCATTGGATGAGATTTTACTTGAAAGAGCACTTTGGAAAGACTACCCCACTCGAAAACGTAAGCTAGGTCGTTCACTACAAACTATATCTAAACATGGATTTCACGTTGATGATGAAACTTTTGATAGTTTTGATGATGTTGACATTGCAGCCGATTTACGTTCAATGTTTGTACCTCCACATAATTTTGTTTTTGTTGAAGGTGATGGATCGGGTGCTGAAGCTCGTGTTGTCTTTGTTTTAGCCGAAGATTGGGAAGGTTTAGCTGCAATGGATCAAAAGCCTAAGATTCATGCTAAAACAGCAGCCGCGATCTTTGGTATAGACGTTGCAACAATACATAAGGATGAAACGGGAGCTTGGCAGCCAACTATACCTAGAATTGGTATTTCATATTACGATTTGGGCAAGCGAATTCGCCATGCCGGAAACTATGACATGACGGAATTCAGACTCGCACAAATGACGCACATCAAAATAAAAGAGTGCAAGTACATGTTGGATAAATTTCATGAAACTAACCCAAAAATTCGTGGCGTTTATCATAAAGAAGTTGATGAGGCACTCATCCGTTATCGTGTACTGGAAACTCCATTTGGGCGCAAACGGCAATTCTTCGATCGTATTTCAGGTCACACGTACAAAGAAGCTAAAGCGCAGATCCCACAATCTACGATCAGTGATTTAACGAAGTTTACCCTTCCGCGACTGGTAAATAACCTGCCGGGGTACATGGTCAAGTATAAAATCTGCACTGAGCAGCATGATGGCATACTTGCTATTACGCACAAGGATTATTGGGAACGTTATATCGAAGTGTTTCAACAACAGTATGAAAGGCCGATTTCATTTCGCCGCGGCTCGTTAATTCGTGACTTCGATCTTATTGTGCCAGCAGAAATGTCAATGTCAGAAACAAACTGGATGGATTTACAGGAGATTCGCATATGAAAGACGATACCCCAATTTCAAACATACTCGTTACTTCGATTATATCCCATCGAGATAAGGCTCCTCGTGTGGATATTCAATTTAATGATAAGCAGCATGTTCAGCTAGAAGTTGAGGCCGCGATTAAAATTGGACTCGACATTATTCATGTTGCAATGGGTGCTTATGCGGATGCCTTTTTATTTAACTGGTTTACTAAAAAGGTATTTGTTGATGATACTGAAAAAACAACACAAATTGCAGGCGCAATGCTAATTGATTTTCGAGAGTATCGAGAAAAACTTGAGCTTGCATTCAAAAGCTATCAACAGCCTAAATAGAAAGAGTTATGCTGGATAATAAGCATGGAAGGCTCACATTTAAAACAAACGCAGAAGGTTATCGATTAGTTTTTAAGCCTGACCATCCCAGAGCTACAAATGGAAATCATGGTTATGTCTATGAGCATATACTTATTGCTGAAACAGCTCTAGGTAAATACATCCCAATAAAGCATCCAGTTCATCATCAGGATGAAAACAACAGTAACAATCAAAATTCAAACTTAGTAATTTGTGAAAGTCATAAGTATCATATGCTTTTGCATGCTAGAATGCGAGTGTTAAAAGCAGGATACGATCCAAACCTATACAAGATATGCACTAATTGCAAAATAGCTAAAATGAAGATGTACTTTACGTTTAAAATTAGTTCGCATGACAACTTAGATCCTTCTTGCGTACAATGTAATGCTCTAGTACATAAGCTGAAAAAATTGAATAAACGCATAAAATGAAAGCTTGTCTTGCATGGAAAATCCCGATGAAAATTTCGTTGACCTTTTCATTAACCACTTCGCTGAATATGAGTCGCCACTCAGCTTTTGGAAATGGGGCGCGTATGGTACTATTGGAGCAGTATTAAAAACTAATGTTTGGTTTCAGCATGGAAACTATCGAATCTATCCAAACTGTTACATTGTTTTTCTGGCAGAATCAGCGCAGTTCCGGAAGGGCCAGCCAATAGAGGTAAGTAGGCGATTGCTTAATGTACTGAAGCATACAAAGGTATTCAGTGGAACGGCGTCAATTCAAGCTATACTTGATCTTTTAGCTCAGGACATAGCAAATAAACAGACGGGGATTCCGATTAAAGGTGGAAGTGCCCTAATCACGGCGGATGAACTTGCATCGTTCTTCATTAGTGATCCTAGGCTAATTCCACTTCTTACGGATATATGGAGTCCAAGAGTGGGAGATGATGTATATGAGTATCACCTCCGTTCACAGAATAGTATTATTATTAAAAATCTTTGTGTTAGTATGCTTGCTGCGTCCAATGAAACATTTCTTCGTGACGTGTATGACTCGCGTGCAGTCTATGGAGGTTTACTTGGCCGCACGTTTATGATAAAACCAGACGAAACACGAAAGCCAAATTCATTAATGGGTGAGCCGATATTCAGTGATGAGTCGTCTTTAGTTGAATCGTTGAAAAAGATTAAAGCGTTAAGTGGAAAAGTCACAATTACGCAGGGTGCAAAGGATGCTTACAATCCTTGGTACAATGAGTTGTATCATAAGTACAAAACACACCCAGATAAAACTGGGGTAATCCAACGAATGCATACGAACGTGATTAAGATAGCAATCATTATCGCGGCATCGAAGTATTCGCTAGAAGTAACGAAAGAGATTTTTGAGTCCGCGATCCTGGAAGTAACCGCGTTAAAACAAAACTATGAGTTATATGTTATGAGTGCAGGAAAATCAGATCTCGCAGATATAGGGGCTAGGCTTTTGGCCGCAATGCTGGAAGCTAAAGATTACACAGTAACAAGAACTGAGTTCTTAACGAAGAACTGGGGTGACGTACAAGCGGAGGATTTAGACAAGTTAATTGAAACACTTACTCAAAGTGAGATGATTTCATTAGCACTTGTACCTCCATCGTATGTTGCATATCGAATGACGCCAAAAGCATTGGCGATCATGAACAAAAAGGATTAAACCATGATTAGTTTATTCATCATCGTAGGTTGTATCTTTGTTTTATGGATGGCTGGGCGAAAATGAAACTGCGTAATTTCATGCACTATGAAAGCCCAGTTCGTTGGTATAAGATAAAAATAGCACGTGAGCCTGAAAAACGTGAATTCCTTTTCTTTATCGCATTTATACACTGGCGATGGGCTTTCGTTATCTCCCTATAGATTTACGATATGCTTGTTCATTAGCATCAAGTGAATTTTTAACTGGGCGGGGTACGCCATCAGTTCCAACAATTGCAGACGTTGATGTACCGTCAGCGTTTTGAAGTTCCATTGCACCGCCACTCATAGCTTGCATTATACCACGAGATGCAGCTTGAAATGACATTCCCAATGGCTCACCATGCATCATTGCAAGCATAACTGGTGCCCACTTTTTAGACGCCATTACACGAGCAACAACAGAAAGTGAAACCGCGCCACCCACTACGCCAGCAGAACCAACAGAGGTTGCACTTCCAGCTAAAACTGCACTGGCAAGTGCTACTGCACGAGTTCCAAAGTTTAATGTTATATACTTTGTGAATGTTCCTGGAGTTGCCGTTGTCTTTCGTACTGCATCAAAAAACTCATTGTAATTTTGAATCTGCTGTTTACTGAATAACTCCTTTCCTTTATCTGAGTTCGCCAATTCAGTCCACTCCGTTGCCATTTTAGCACCATTAGCAGTACCAATCGTATGATTTAATGGATCAGTTTGAGTAAACCCGTTATCCCAAATACGATTGATCGCGTAACCTTGCATGTCACGTTTAGCATTCGATGAAACAATCTGCCGACCATTCACAGTCATATTGCCAGTTTCAAAGAACCGCTGCATCTTTTTAGAATCATTATAAATAGCTTCAATAGCATCATCAGGTGCATTAACTGTATTGAGCAGCGTTTTTGTGCCCGCGCCAGTTTCACCCATCGGCGAGAATATTTCATGCCGCTTTTGAACAATCGCCTTCGCATCTTCCCATGAGTTTTGTGCGCTTACTGCACCGTTTTGCCATTTCGGTATTGCATTATCGATATCACGATTCAACGCTTTTGATAGTTCTTTAAGTTTAGAATCTCCAGCATTCAATCCTTCAACTGGATCGCCATATGCTAGTTTATCTAATGCTTGTTTTGTCTTCCATGCATCCCCCGCGCTGATTGGTTCATGGGATACAACTTTACCTGTTGCGTCATCTAATGTGGCTCCAGTTCCATTAAAAAGTCCATCTATAGCACGAAGTACAGGATTTTCCGGGTCCGGGGGTACTTTGCTCGAATGCATATCCTGTGCAATTTGTGCTGCAAGATCCAATGTATCATCTAAATGAACTGCGCCAGAAATAACCTTTGGTGCAACAGGAACGCTTTTTGTTATAGGTTGACCAAACTGATCGAGCATTCCAGTATTAACAATTTGCGGAGGCTGAGGAATAAGCGTTTGATTTGTTTCTGCAATACTAAGAAAGTTCTTAGCTTCAACATTAGATGCTTCAACTGCATTCTTGAATCCCTGTTTAACCTCAGCTTGCATTACTTCAGCTAAACGTGAATTAGCCGGGCCAGGGCCAGTGTAAGTTTGTGGTGCGCCTGCAAATACATTCGTTACTTTTCCACCCGATGTATCTCTCGATGTAAGCTCACCAACAATATCTTTTATACGACTATCCGCAGCAGTTGTTGATGCTGTAACGGAAGCTTTCTTTGCTGCGGGAGCAAACATATTTTCAATTCGTTCACGCCCTGTAACTTGACCATATGTAGGCTTTAAGTTTGCAAGCTCATCAGTCATTCTTTTAATCGGAACATCCTGACCTAATGCTTTACCAACACCACGGGCAACCCCGCCGATAATTCTGCCACCAACTTCATTAAGGGCTGTATTTTTAAGTGTGGCGAGCACGGGATTATCTGTCGGCAATAATGAGTCTTCTTCACCTGTACCTTGTCCTGTTGATGAACGTAAAGCTTGATCCATTGTTGCGCCAGCAGCAGATCCAATCAAAGGATTCGCTGTAGCTATTCCAGCAGCAGTTCCAGTAACCGCACTTGCGGCATCACGAGTTACATTTCCAAGATCAGCGAGCTTATCGTTAAGCGTGTTACGTGTGAAATATTGAAGAACATCCTGAAGTGCTTGCGGAGTATTTCCTTCAATTCCATGTTTACCAGCATTCCATAAAGTGCTCACGATGCCTTGTGGAACCGCGCCCATTTTGGTGGGTGCAGCCGCAGCTTGCGCTACACTTACAGGTGGGGGTGTATTTTTACGTAAAGCTGCAACTTTAGCATCCTGCTGCACGGCATAAAGCCGTTTGGCTTGTGCCTGCACTTCAGCATCAGACGCACCTTCTGGACCCTGAACTTCAATTATACCCTCGGGGCCATTAACTTGATAAGTCTTCAATGCCATTTATTTTCCAGCTTTCGGTTTAACAATACTCCACAATTCGGCTGCACCTTCTGCACCTGCGGATTTTGGTACTGATACAGAAGTTCGTGTAGATTCACCAGTGCTTGATGGCTTAAGCTTTGTACCTTCAGCCTTGATGATCGATACTCTTTCAGCACGAATTGCAGGCAAAATAGCTTCAATGATTTCTTTACCACGTTCTGCTGTGATGTAACGTTCATTACCTGGCGTGATACCTTTTAATGCTTGAACTTGTGCGGCAGTCAACCGTGAACCAACACCAGCATTATCCTTTGCATCAAGAAATAATTGTGAAAGTATCGGACGAATCTTTTCAATCTCCGGATCTGGATAAAGATTTTGATAAGCCTCTTGAAATCTTCCTTTAACTGAACCTAAGAAATAACGTTGATATCCAGTCTTTCCAGTTGAATCCTTTGCATCCAATAATTCTTGAGCATCGATTGCTTCAGGTTCCATCGTTGATAATGTAAGAAACTTCTTTTGACCATCCGCAGTAAGCTTCACATTACCTAAAACATCATGCCATGTTGAACCGTAAGGAACTTTAAATGCCTCCGCTGCTTGAGGGTCCATTTTATCATCTAACCAAACTTGTTCACCGCCACCGCCGCTTGGTTTGAGATTTTGAACTGCCATTGCATATTTGCCACGTAAGTTTTCAACATCGATTGCATTACGATGATCTGCTTCATTGCGTGCATCCTGATGTGCTTCTTCAACAGCTTTAATATCACTTTCATGATTCCATTGACCAGTATCATGTAGTTTCTGACGATGCTCTGCAAGAGAACTTTCAAACAACGCAGTATCGCGGTCCTGTTTTATGAGCGGCTCTTTAGCTAAGGCTGCAAGTTGACCTGACATTTGAGCCGTTACTTCAGGCGATCTCGCAGTATAAGACGTACCTGTAGCTTTATTGACATACTTCGTTGCACGAGGTACAAATGTTCCAGGCGAGGTTGTGGACTCAACAGTATCCGTTGGAGAATTAGCTAAGTCTGGCTCATAACCTTGAGCTGGATTTCCAGTTTTCTCAGTAAACTCAGATCCCTTTTGAGCTTGATCTTGTTGTGCAGTAGCTTGTTGAAGCCCAAAAATAGCTTCATGAAGTTTATGCTCAGCATCAAATTGAGCAGCATCTTGCTTTTGTTTAGCATCAAACTGCTTTTGAGCTTGATCTCTTAATGCAGCTTTATCTTCTTCTTCTTTTGCTTGCTGAGCAAGTTTATCTGCTTGTTGCTGTCGAGCAAAGGCTTCCGCGCGCCCTTGTGCATAGGCTGCATTTATACTATTAGCTATCGAAAGATCTACGGGCATAATTTCTCCTTAGAAGTTACCTGTATATGGAAGCCCATCACCATTGCCCGTCGGTGCACCACCCGCAACAGGTTTTTTAAATGCACCCTGACCTAAAAAGTAAGCTAAAGTAGAAGCTCCACTTCCTATTGCACCACCAGCTACATTTCCTGGCGTTGTTCCTGTATTCGTTTGTCCAGGCTGTACGGCACGTAAAACGTTCGTACCAGAATTGATTGCTTCCGTTCCAAACTGTCGTTGAAGTAAAGGTATCGATGCACGTAATTTTGCAATCTGAGCAAACCTTGAGTTATCAACACGACCGGCAGCGTAATTCGTGGCGGGGCCACTGATTCCACGCGCGGCCAATGTTTCCATGAGATTTTTCTTTTGAAGTTCAGCCATATGATTGATATCATCTTCCTGTGAAGCTTGATAACCACTCAAATCTGTAGGGTTCATCAAATTACCTTGTGCTGTCATAAGCTGACGATACAGATTTTGCTGATCTGGCGTAAGCGTTGGCGTTGATGTTTGCTTTGAAGTCTGACTTCGATTACTTAACGCACCACCTAAAGCTGATAATCCTGTAATCGCGGGCAAAATAAAACTCATTTTAACTCCTTATGCATACCACTTAACAGAGCTTTGTGACCAAGCATCTGGTTGTGTTCTTTTTCCAAACCATGTTGCTGTGCCTGTAGCATTTGGTTGATCCTCTAAAACATTTAATGCAGTATATCCAAGAGGAAGCGGGCCATAATATCTTCCATGATTAATTCCATACCCTGCTTGTCCTGCGGAAGATCCTGGAATACCAGAAAATACAGTTGTTGAATTAATTCCCCAGCCATTCATTGCTACAGTGGATGTAGTTGAAGTTCTAACAATTGCTAGTATGTCTGCAAGAATATCATTATAAGGTAACGTTGCAATTACCTCTATTTTCATCCCAGTTGCACCATTAGCTTGTCGAATTGTAGCTAGATTATATGCATAGTTGTCAGTCCCGTCCCAAACAATAAGATTAACTGAAAATTGATGATATACGTTTTGTACAAACCACTTTCCACCAATTTGAGATGCAATCCCACCAAGATCTTGAATTGTTGTTGTAGTTGAATCCGTCCGCAAAGTTCCAAGAAGCCTACGTGTAGTCGCTCCAGATTTAACCCAAACTCCATTTTGTAAAACAATTGCAGTCGCTCGTGCGGTATCACTTGTCCAAGCTAAAAGCTCTAAAGCTACTACTCCAGAGTTATTATACGCAAAAACATCATAAGGAAGTGCGCTAGTTAATGTTCCTAATGCTAAATTAGTTTCTACGAATGAAAGCGTTGTCCAAGCAGAACTTCCATCATAAAGCGAAATTTGTGACCCATTGTAAGGGCTAAAATTAATAGACGTTTGAGAAATTCCGCTTGGAATTATCTGTTGTGTAACAGATGCAGTTAAATCTACTTTACTAGCGTTTGCATTAGCATTAGCAACAGATGTATAAAATGCTCCTGTTGTTGATGACAAGCTCCCATAAAAATATCTTGTGCCTGCTGTAAGCCCAGCTAAAGTTGATGCCGGAGTTACAATAGTTCCAGTAACCCATCCAGGATCTGCTGCCCAAGTAACAATATCCGTTGTAGTATTTGTAGAAGTTGGAGTTGCAGCTTTTGGTTGATAAACAGGAAATCCAGGAGCTAAAGTTAATCTCCCATTACAAATTCCAGGAACAGTAACACCAATACCTCCACTTCCTCCAGGAGTAGAAAAAACACCCGTCCCATCTAAAAACATTGTAGAATCATTAGGTGCTTTTGGAGCAAATCCATGCTTCGTAAAACTTAAATTATTAGTCGTGATGTCAGTAAGTGATAAATCAGAATCTCTAGGTTGTGCATACGCTGGAGTCGATGCACCATTAAGATATTTTGTATCATCTCCTGGAGATTTTGGTGTTAAACCATGCGCAGAAGCAGAAACATTTAAATCAGTTATGTCCCAAGGATTTGCTAGTTCATCAATACGAAGTGGATCTAAACCATCTGCTTGATGATCTTCAGCATGAGGAATAGGCTCCTGAATAGATGAAAGCATTCCATAAAGGTTTTGAACATCAATTTCATCTGAACCTGCACTTTCATGTGTTGTTGCATGCGCTGAAGGAGCCCCGCCACCTCCACCAGCAGGAGTAGAAAAACTGCCAGTTCCATCAAGAAAGTGAGCAACATTGCCATCTAGTTTAGGTAAAAGCCCATGTGTACTTGTGGATGCGTTCAATCTTGTATTATCTGAAGGATCTGCAAGATCGTCAATATGTAATGGATCTAGTCCATCATTTTCATGCTCAAAATTATGCGGTAATGCTTCCTGCGGTTCATCAAGTAAACCAGTCAGATTTGAAACGTTAACTTCATCCGAACCTTGAGTTTCATGTGAAACTGCATGCGATAGTGGAGTTTGCGGATCTGCTAACAAGCCGCTTAATCCGTCAACATTTAAAGGTACAATTATACCTGAAGGTGTAGTCGTGAACCCCGCCAACTTTAATACAGATGTCACTACACCAGTAGATTGCCCTTTTGTAATGTAATCGCCAGGATCAACTGCATCCGCAGCATTAATGACACGCCGCTTATGCATATCAATGTTTCTAACAAGTAATGATCTTAGTTGTTGTTCTTCAATAGAGGTTAACATATTATGGTTTTAATGCACAGTAATTGGAGTCCACTCATTTTAATAACCCAGAACTACAAAATGGGCCATTCCATCCTGGCATTCCAGTAGTTAGTCTATTAGCAGTACTATCAGTGTATTCAACTAACATAACACTGTTAATAAATAGTCGAATTCTAACACTGCTTCCGCTTACTTTTGCTGTAATTGTTTGAACATCATGCAATGTTGCAGGGACTTCAGCCCCTAAATTAGTCCAATCATCGCCAGCATTAAATCTTCCTATTTGAGCAACTCCGGCTGCTCCTTTATACTTTTTAAAATCTATAAAATATCCTGCAATTGAACTTGCATTCCAATTTCCAGACATTAAAACCATTGGCCCAGAACGACAAAAAGCACTACCACTTGATGAAGGATCTAATACACAAGCTCCTTCAGCTAATTGATCTGAATCTTCCATTAATGCATGTGTACCTGGAAAAAAGTAGTCTATAACACTAACAATTGCAATTCCACGCCCAGTTGAACCATTCTCATATTGAAAATGTAATGCTTGTACACCTGAGTCATGGCTAATGCAAACTTGAGTCTTATTAACATCCCCAGGAGCACGAGGAAGTACAGTCCATTTAGGAGTTGATAGATTATTAGATCCAAATCCAGTATCTGTACGATTGAAGTCATCTGTTAAAATTAAAGCATTAGCAGTAATAACAGTTATTTGACAAGACTTTGTTGTAATTAATCCATTATGATCGGTTAGCCGAATAGTAAATGCAGATACTCCAGTACCCGAAGGCGTACCAGTAATTTCTCCAGTAGCACTATTTAAACTTAATCCTGTAGGTAGTGATCCTGAACTAATTGCCCAAGTATATGGAGTTGCACCCCCAGCACCAACTAAAGTTTGATCATAAGCTACAATCGTATTAGCATCAGCTAAAGGGCAGGATGTAGTGATTGAAAGCAAAACAACCGTAATCTGACACGATTTTGTAATTGAACCACCAATCGTTCCTGTAGCTTCAATTGTAAATGAAGCAACCTCTGCACCTGTTGGCGTTCCACTAATCATGCCATCTGTACTTAAAGTTAATCCAGCAGGTAATGCACCTGCACTAATAGACCAAAAGTAAGGAGCAACGCCTCCTGAAGCTACTAAGTCAAATTCATATGCAACTCCAACTTGAGCATCGGATAGCGGGCATGTAGTCGTGATAGCTAAATCTGATGGCGTGGTCCCATCACTAGGAGATGCATTATCACAAGGCGAAGGTATGGCAGATCCTACGAATGTTCCTGTATTAACTGTTATATCCATTATTCCCAAACTTCAACTTTAAAGCTATCTACAATAATAGAAGCATCAGTAAATCCAGAAGCCGCTAATTGAAGTAGTGCAGTTCCTAATTGTAAATTTGCTCCAGTGCAAGAAGTAACTTGAATACCATTAACTCGTAGAATTAAATTTCCAGAAGCAGCATTTTCTAATGAAATAATATCTCCTGGGCTTAAACTGGGGCTACTTACATTTCCACCGTCTGAAAAAGTAAAACAATCTAAAGTTTCTATTCCTGTTTGATAGTTATGAATCCACTCAAAACCATCAAATCCAGAGTCACTATCTGGAGCATGAAGATATAAAGTTACTGCAATTGAAGATGGATTTCCTCCACTAAAAGCACCTAAAGTAATACTTACTCGTTGTCTTAATATTGTAGGAGACAAAGTAGCATTAGTTATTCTACCCATTAAAAGTGGATTAGCTCCACCCGCAAACGGAGTAATTATTGACTTTAAAGCGTTAGAAACTATTTGAGTTGAACCATGAGCATCAGTTCCATCTGCTCCAAATAATAGTTCATATTGTGCTCCAATTGCTCCATCAGCACGAGTAAAATTATCTTCAAATACTGTTACCCAAGATTCTGATGGGAACACCAAACTTACATCATCACAAGGAGACGAATGTAATGTAACGTCATCGGTCCCCATGAGTATTGGTAACGTTATCATTTTAAAGTTACCCATTCCAACTCAGTATCTTTACCGGATTTTACAACTTGAAGATGCATATAAAAACGATGAAAATCAAATGCTGTTGGGCCAAGTTCAATACGCAAAACTTGTCCCGCTGTTGTTTTAGGTACTTTGATCTCGTAAGTATCCTCGACACCATCAACAACTGTTAACGTTCCAACATACTTTGGATCATCTGCAAAGTATATCGTAAATGGAATCGCGGAACCTCCAATTGCCATTAATCGTACAATTAACAATTTAAGCTTACCATAACGAAATAACTCATCTGAACCTAATTGATCGAATCGTTTTGCAATTGGAAGGATTTGAACTTCAGTTGGCTGATGTGCTTTATACAACTCAAATGAACAATCCGACAGCAACCTATATCCATAGTCCACACCAAAGGCATCAGTTAAAAACTGATAATGAAAGGTCTTTGGATAACTGCTATTGATTGTCATCGGAGTTTGAGGAATGTTATCTACATAAGGTGTCCAGGTTACATTCTCACCCATTGTATCAATTGTAACGGGCCAAACACGAACACGCTTTTTATTTGGGCCAAGATCAGCTAAATCTTCACGATAACTTGAAAGCGGCTGTGGATGATCTTCAATATCAATTGATAATCCAGTAAGCTTAAAATCGCTTAGCAGCCCAATAAGACGAATTTGAAACCATTTCGTAATGCCTAACGTCTCACTCAAATTCAAAAAGCACTCAACTAAACTTGCAGTGTTAACATTACCTACATATATAGGATCATCTTGATATGATGTGTAAACCAGGATATTCAATACATCACTACCAGTAAACACATTCAACTTTAGTGTATATGCATTTTTTCGATTATATGGTGAGGCACTGAAAAGCCGCGGAGTTAAGATATCCACAAGCTGCTTTTCATTCGCAGCAGTAACATCTTGAACTAATGATAATGTTTCTAGGGTATATGCCATGTTGTTATGGTACGAAATTCAGTAACTTTGTATGCGCATAATCCAATGATGCCAATCGAAGATCATCAAAGAATGCAATGACATTACCGTCTTCTTCAGCATAAAGTAACGTGGGTAGATAATTCAGCGGGCGCCAATATTTCTTCTGAAGGTCATAAACTTCAAGCCTTCGAGTCCATGTTGAATCATCGTTGATCGTTGTATCAGATGTATAATCCGTAATGACTGGAACTACACAGTAAGCTTTATCACGTGCAACTGCAATAGCGTAACGAAATGCATCCGCAACAATAACAGGAACCCCGCCATATTCATAGCGTACAACGCCCGTATAAAGTAGATCCGTATTCAGCTCAACTAATGAGTGAAAGTCACCGCTTGTACTAACGATGGACCATCCAAATGGAGTATAGTATATTACCGCAGTCTTATACACCGCAACATCACGACAAACTGGAGGCTTTTCAATGCCCAGCGGTCGATGATAAACATCCAACGTTCCATCTGGCTGTGTAATGTATGTACCCGTTAGAGTATATACATCATGTGTCGTTCCAATTAAAACTGTATTCTCACTAACCTTGCGAGCCCAAAGAAAAACTTCACCCTCTGTACCTGCAATGCGAATTGTTAGCGCGGGGTCAAAACAATCCGGTTGATTAGGTGGCGTAAACAACAATTCTTCAGTTGTAAAATAAAGCATCCGGCCATTCACCGGCCCAACAATTTCAACAATGTCATCAGTAAGATTAGCTGCGTTTACTTCAAGCAATGTATCATTAAGTAAGATACCTAATGCTAGTGCATCCTCATCAGATGTAATATCATCAAATGGAGCCAATGCACCTAACTCCATACGTTCAATTCGATAATACGAACTTAATGTTCCGCCACGACGAAAGATCCAAATCTCAGTAGTTTCAGGTGAGATTATGGAAGGATCTTCAGGAATAATTGTTGCGTTACCATTAACGATCGTCAATGAATCACTGACAGGCCCAGGTATCGATTGTACTTCATAAAGACCAGTTTTAAGTACATTGACTTGTAGCCAATCGTATGTTCCATTCAAAGCGGCTTCTGAATTATCTGTAAACTGAAATGCACTATAGATACATGATGCAACAGCCACACTCAACTTCGTTTCAATGATAGTTTGAATGAGAATTACATTGGCCCAAGTATACGTTGAATTCGTGCCCGCGCGGATGAAATCGCCTCGTTTTTTACTTAACGATACGTTTCCACCTGGAACGACAACTCCAGTAATATCTGACGGATAAAACTTGGCGGAGTACAACTCACCAGTTGCCATCGTAAAGTTAACTGCGATATCAACTAGCTTTGTAAAATCATCCATGGACAACGTAAATGAGAAAATGTCTTCATCACTTCCGCTGTAGTCTTGAGCAACATTGGCGTTATTACAATGAGCCGCGGCCACCCTAACACCCGCGTAGGTTGCGCTAGTGAGTAACTGAACTGAAATTGCACTTAGAATCATTGTACCGAATTCAACAGAGTGTCCAGAATAAAAGTCGCTTGCAAATGTAACAAGTAGCGGCGCTGCGTTCGCTGTCACTAAAGGTGCAGTTGTAGGCTCAGCTAAAATCAACGAACTCACTGTGCCATCACATTCATCTTTAAGCAACGTTTTTCCGGTTGCAATTAAAACGAAGTCACCGAAAACACCGAACGCGGCCCTAGTCAATGAACCTGCCGCCGCTGCTACAATCGCTGTCGCATCACGATAAACTGCACCAGAAACCAATGCAAGATATCTTCGTTTTACACCGCATACATACTTTGAAAACAATGTATGTGCCGCAGCAGGATAAACTGTCGCATGTCGTTTAGTGCCATTGGACATAACGAGCGCGCCATTCTCATCTAACGTTACGCCTTCCATACGTAATAAAATGTTCTTTCTACCGTTGAGTGCGTCGTCACTTGGCGCCCACCCCCCAGAATAATCATCAAATTTGATCTGATTTGGGCTCATAGTTCGAAACTCCAAAATTCCCATGATATTTTTTAACTGCTATATCATATGCTTTCGCAGCACTCTCAATTAAATCGTAATAACCTAATCCCTTACAAAACCCATTTACTTTAATTTGAGCTGTCCATTTTTGAGCCCTTTTTGACCAAGTTACACCTTTGAACCCGGAAGTATTTGTAACTGGTTTTCTTTTATTCCAAGCGTTTTGCAATTTAGTTGCAACTCGCAAATTAATCCGTTGATTATTAAAAGGGTCTCGATCAATATGATCTGGCTCCATTTCTGGATGTTTAATATTGAGTAATAGATGTCCAACTGAAAAATAAGGTGGCCTTGTCATTCTAATTGCATACCCATGACCAGTATTTATTAAATACCATTGATACTGTTGAATTGAATGCAAATCTGCGTCATCAATTAAAAACGTCAAAGTTGAATTTGTAAGGCTAATGCTTTTCATATGTCATTACAGTAGCGTCGAATGTAGTCATTCATATGCTTATCATCATCAAGTTCAGGTGTCGTCAGTAACTCTGTAACATGATCTTCAATCATGCTTATGTCATCACGATCATTCACATGACGACGCATATACCCTTCAAGATGAGCATTGTCTGGAGTTTCCTCACTCATACGTGTTTAACCCAGTATGTAACTGTAATCCAAAGGATATTGGCCGCAGCACCACCAGTAAATGCACCAGCAGCATTAACGATTGCAAGATTTAACGGCTTATTTGTGATGTCCGTTGGTGCATCCAATACAGGCTGTTGAATCATGTTTGCTGTTAAATCTGTCGCACTCCCTAACAATGAATCGAATGTATCCAAAGTAAAGATTTGACCCCCAGCCGTACCACGTTGCAACGCCATAGAAGCTAAAACGTCAAAGTTAGTATATCCACCAGCAGATTTTAAATGCAGATGTACATTCAATGGAATGATGACTTTGTTTGCGCCCGGCGTTGGAACCAACTCAATCATCGTACCAGGCGCGGCCTTAATCTGTGCATCAATCAAACGAAGCGTTGTAACAGAAAGATACTTGTTAATCTCACTCATCTTATTCTCCTGGATTCATTCCTGTGCCACGCATGGACAAAGGTAAAACTGGTTGTGCTAAATATGAACGTGATTGAAAAGAGCCATTCGCCATTAATCGTCGTGGTATGTTAAGTTGATCTTCAAGCTGAATCCCATAGATTGATTTCAGCGCGGCCCATTTTTTAGCCCAGTATGCAGCAGCTTTAACGTTTTGTCCTTTGCCTTCAGCTAAAAATAAAGACTTAAGTACATAAGGTTTAAGCAGCCTTCGTCTTATATACTCAGGCAACTTGTAACCAATTCCGTCAGCCACAGTCCAAAACTCAACAATACATTGAACCCTAACAATTTCAGGATTAAACAAGTCAACTTGAATTGTACCTAAAGTTTCAGCGGGGGTAGGAAACAGCTTAATCGTAGACTGCCCAACATTGTTAAAAATGTAGTTTTGCGGAGTGCCAGACGAGCTTAAACCGTCAAGATATTCTCGCATGTCTCTGTGCGAAATGGGGTCAATTTTACTGCCACGGTAGGTTATTCGGCGGATATCGATAACGTTGTCGGGGAGAGTATAAAGCGAAGTTCCAGAAACTACTTCAATCGCAAGGCGATCAGTAATGCATCTGAACTCATTTGTAAAGAGCTGTTCGCCTTGCAGAACATATCTATTAATCTGTTCTGAACTGAATAAGGACATTCGTTGGCTTGCTCAGAGAGATAGCTCTCTAAACGTAAAGATTAGATTGTAATTAGTAAATCACGCTTTGCTTGATTTTTGACCCGCTCAGAATACTCCTCGACATTTTCTCCATACATCTGAAAATATGCTCCAGCTTTAGTAAACTCTTCAGCGGACTCTAGCATATCACTAGTGGCGTACCATTCAAGCAACTTTTGCATATCAGTTGCAATCAATGGTGTTACTGTGTCATCAGTTACATCAGGAGCTTTAGCTGCATAATAAAGATCAAATGTACCTGTCGGACTGCTCAAGTAAGGTACAATGAGATTCATATCAAAGTTCAGCGGCGCCCAAAATTGAGGTTGTGCACTCCACAACTCCCAATCACAACGAATTCCATCAAGATCGCGTACAGTCAAATTATCAGTCAACCAACGATTTGTGTTGTTATTGAAGATTGCAATTACACACATGAAATCTTCAACACCTAAAAGCTTAAAATCGTAAGCTGTCCGATTGATGAAATTTAACGTAACCTTCTTAATCAAGCAACGAGTTTGAAAAAAGATGTCACTATATGCGTCTTCAATGCTTTCTAAAAGGTCATCCGCACTATAAAATGACACTCCTGAATCATCAAGATTTGCCCTGACCGCGGCCTTGATTTGAGTAAATGTACTCACAGAACCCTACGCCCTTTTTTGATCTTAATATTTTGATGCTGCACTGCCGTAAAAATCTCTCTACCCAACACAATTTCTTTTGTTTCAGGTAACTTTCCTCGTTTGGCTGTAATGAATGTATTGTAGTCACGCGGTTCAGGTGCAGATACAATATGATGAAATCCACAGTCTGAAAGAAAGCTTACAACTTCACTTGTTACCATCGGAACTACATGGTAATCACCAGGATAAGTTTGCCTTCCATACAATGTCATCCGCCAAAAATCACGCTTACCTTGAAAGTTCTCAAGAAAGTTTTTAGCACATTTTTCAAATTCAGGAAAAGCTAAATACAAAACGCCTTCTGGAACTAAAACTCGTCGAAACTCACAAAAGATCTTTACCCAATGCACTTGTTCAATATGCTCGATGTTGTGAATGCATTGAATCAAAGATACTGACTCATCTTCAAGTGGAAAGGGTTCTTTGCGTAAGTCACAAATCAAATCAGGTTTTGCAGACTTCTCAATGTCTATGTTTAAAAACCCTTTAAGCTTCGTTTCACCGCAGCCATAGTTAATCTTTAAAAGTGTAGGTTTAGCTTTGAGTGTAGGTTTAGCTTTCACTGTACACCTATGCCTTTAGCAGCAATTTCAGCTAAACACTGCTCAATGTAATCTTCATTTCGACTAAATGGCGTTTCTTCCTTCCCGTACATCATTCCATAAAACGCCTTCATTAATGGTTTACTCCCATACTCAATTGGTTCAGGATTAAGCATGTGCCCACCTTGAACACCAGTATGAAGATAGATTGATGGCTTTGGACGTAAATTTTCAGTAATTTTCATACAGAAATAAACATCTTCCGTATGATACTTGCCAGTCAAAAAGTATGGCGTTTCTAAAGGCTTCAAAACATCCACTTTAATCAAGCAACATGAAAATCCAACTGCATCACAAGCTTGAAGCGGAACAAGTCGCATTGGAAGCTTAGACCACTGCCGTTTTGTCAACTTCGGGCGTTTCTTCGCAAGATCAGCCTCGGCAATCCAATCATTCTTAACTAATCTTTCTTGCGCTAGATTATTAAAATAGCCAAGATTCCTTTTATTCTCTCCGTTAACCTTTTTGTTTTCAAACTTAAATGCCATGACATTGAATGGATACCCACGAATCATTATCAATCCAGCAACAACGTCTTTATCGGCTTCAAGTAAAGCCTTTAATGCGAACGGTGGAACTTGAACATCGTCATCAAGAAAGAAAAGATAATCACACTCACGTTCCAAAGCATATTGTGCCGCAGTATTTCGTGCGTTATCAATGGACATTCGAGGCGGCGCCCAAAACTCAAATTCGAGCCCTGGGATATGCTTAGCCGACCATCCAATCATATGAAGATGATTAGCATAAACTGAAGCTGTAACTGAATGTAATGTATTCACAAGAATAAACACTTTAAAAGGTTTAACTTTTTCCATTGTAGGAGAATCCTTAAAAAAGAGTGGAGTCAGAGTCTTACGCGCCAATGGCCAGAAAGGACGTTTACTCTGACTCCACGGAGGTGACTGTTTAGAACGCGTGAATCATTGCCTTCACGGTTAGAAAAGAAGCAGTCTGACTTAGATTCAAACTGGATGCTTGCGTTGTCGCAGAAGCATAAGTCTGACCCAATCGTAGTTTGCAATACACAGAACCGGCAGCCGATCCTGCGTTACTGAATGCTTGATCCATGTCAGTAGAACCAGCACCATATCCTGTGCCAGTGCAAACTTGAAGCTGATCGCCAATTGCACCTGCTGGATAAGAAGCCCAAACATCAGAAGTAGCAACAGCACGAGTTGCAACTCGAAGTCTCGTACCATCATTAAATCCAAAAACTTGAGCCTCACCATAAGCATTGGCTGCAACATCAGCATACAGCACACCAAAAAAATTACCGAGCAACGCTGCTGCAAGATTGCAGGATGATGTTACAGCTAGTCCATCATCTGTAGCGTTAACTTGCAACATCGCAGGACTTCCTGCTTTCATGGTTAGTGTATCCTTATTCTTGATAACTACTGCCATGACATCTCGCTTTGAACCTACAACTTTAAATCTCATTTCATCGATCTCCGAAAGGATTTCATCATTGTCATGAATTGGGAAGACTTACATGATATTCAGGAACAACCTCAAACTGCAAATCATGCAAAAAATTGTACTCCCTTTTTCGAATGCTCCCCAAACCTTAAACGTAAGCGTATCGTTAGAAAGTGTATGCGGCCATACGTGCAACCTTAGCAAGCACGCCATGTTTACGACGATTGTTCACTGTTGCTTGACCCATCCAAGCACAATGTCCAATTCGTGCGTCTTGATTCGCAGGCTTCGTGAATGTTTTACCATTCTCGTCAGTCAGCATTTCAAAATCACGGCCCGTGATAGGACGCAATTTCATAAACTGCGAGTTAATCATGTACATCGAACCATAGGTCAAAGCGCCGCTTGCATTCGGAATTGCATTCGTATATGCATCCGGAACTTTGTCATCCAAAACAAGCAATGACTTTCCAGATCCAAATGGAATTCGAATATTCGTGAACGGAAAATCCGAATCACTCGAAGTCTGACGATAACGTTTGTAAAGTGCCATCGAAGCAATTTCATACGTTACCTGATCCGCGACATTCAAATCAGGCGCGCCGCCCGATCCAAGTGAACAAGTGTTATACATATGCATCCATTCTGCAATGAATCCATCACCTGTCGTTGCAGCGGAATCTGCTGTCTTATTTCTCCACCACGTCGAAGTGCTTTGATTGATATTTCCAATGAGCGTTGACGTTGTAGGATCATACTTAATCAACAATCCCAGCGGATTAATAGATTTCGCTCCATTAATCGGATTGCTGTATGCAGTTTCAATCGCGCCCGCACCTGAACCCTGCATGAACTGCTTTGAGAATCCTTCCTGGATACCCATTTTGCATTGATTCATCTTTGTCTTTACAAGATCAATGATTTTTCGACGATTCTGAATGATCTGCTTCATTGAATAAACAACAGGTGTTGCCAATTGTCGCCATTCAAACTGAACTGCCGTCACACCATCCGTTTCAGCGGTAGATAGTTCGTCAAAACCATCATACGGCTCCATCGGAGACAACGCATACATCAACTCTTCTTCAATGTATGTTCCACCATCGGCGTCTTGATACATATCGCTTGCGATGATCTTATGGAACAACGCATTTGAATTTCCGATGTTATCAATCAAAATGCCGCGAGCATTCTTGAGTGACTGAGTGAAAACGCTGTCAAAATAAATTGCAATGTCATTTGGCGCTGCTGTGTCACCAAAAGTGATCGTTGCAAGTGAAATTCCCGCCTGCGCGTGATGCGTGAAGAGTAAAACTAGAGAATAAACCTGTGCAAGAATGACGCCAAGCGAAAAGACCATTCGTCCGAATGATACTTCTCGTTTCATTTAATCCTACTTCTTTGTTGATTCAACCATGTCTACAGCCGCAGCAATAGCATCGTTGATACTCTTGACTTGGGTAGATTTCACACCTTCTTTGTGTGAGCCTCTACTCTCTGATAATGCATCCAAAGGACTTCTTTCTTTTTTCTTCACGTCAGGGTTTCCATTCGAAGGAGTCTTTTTAACTAGCGTAACACCTAAATTTTCCGCGGCCATCGTTAAACAGGTTTTAAAGAACTTTTCCGGTGCAGCTTTACCTGGAAGAATTTCCTGCTCAACTTGAATTCGCAACACTTCCTGAAGAACACGCGTGGGAATTTCAACGTATTCAGATGAGACTTTAACTTGTGCATCTTTCACTGCATTCATCGTTGCAGCTTTTGCATCATTTTCTTGCTTTTCACGAATATCCTTCGTTTGATCTTTGATTGCATCCGCAAGCACAGACTCAATGACCGCACCAAGCTTTTCACCTAAAAACTTATAATCATCACCCAAACCTTCACGAATCTTATCTTTAATCGTCTTCGCGGCAACGTTAACTTCTTTTTTCGTTTCAACGTCTTTCAACTCAACACCAGCAGCATTCGCAAGTGTCTTTAACGTCCCGACGGCTGTTTTTTCGTTATTCAGAAGTTTAAAAAGGTTCTTTGCATGGATGAGTTCTTCTGCCGAGAGTTCTTTTTCCTTCTCATCGTCCTCATCCTCGTCATCGTCTTTTGATTCATCATTTTTATCATCAGAATCATCAGATTTGTCATCCTTCTCATCCTTCTCATCCTTACGAAGTTCCTTCTCAATCTCCTCGGCTGCCGCGTCAATGGAACCTGAAAGTGACTTTTCAGCTTTAACGTCATCCTTACCTTCGGATTCACCGCCTGCACCATCGGCGGGGCCATCGTCCACAAACAGCAGTGTACGTTTAAATAGATTTTCAAACATTGTAGCTTACTCCTTAATTCAGATTAATACATCGAGGCCATTTGTTTTGTGATCTTCGAACTCACATCAGCCTTTTTCGTTGACTTTTTAGCTGATTTCGCAGCCTTATCTTCCTTCTTTTCAGCTTTAACTTGCTTCACGGTAAGCACCTTCTCTCCTTTGTGAATTTTTGCAATGCCAGACTTTTTAACCATTCCGCCCTTTTTGAATACGAAAGGTTTAGCCTTTGTTTCAGCCTGCATCTTTTTTGCAGTATCAGATGCGCTGTCATTCTTCGTTGAGTTCTTCATATTCAAACGATACAACGCAGCTTGCATATCCTTAGACTTGAAGTCATCTGGAGTTAAAATCTTTCCAGCCTTACGTGCGTCTTCAATCTTCTTTTCGTATGGATCTTGATACGTCCCTAATTGTCCAGGCATCACGCGCTCCTTAATGTCGAACGATGTAACCATTGTAAAACAGGACGTAAAACACGATGAACATCACAATAATGACAATGTTCACAATCTTCTTTGTCTTTGGGTCTGAATCATTTGTAAGGTAGCCATTCGTAATCCAAAGAATCAAGGCCAAAACACCGAGCGTAATCAAAAGTGCTAACATAGATACTCCTTAACGAACAACAAGCTTTTGTTTACTCGTTTTCACCACACGCGGCACTGTCGGCAATGCATTTTTAATTGGTCGATTCAACTCTTCATCACTTAGTTTTTGTGGCACCACGACAGAATCCGCCATCTGCCCTAAACCTTTAATGTAATGATCTCGAATTGCATCTAAAATTGACTTTCGTTTATCTGCCATATATCAATGCACCTGCGAATGAAGCTGGCTTTGAATTTCTGCAATTGTATTCGGAGTTTGCTGCTCAGACATTCCTTGCGCGGTACGATTCACATTGCTTGCATTAACTTGCTGTGGAAGTAAACCTTGTGTAAGCAATGATTGCCCCGCCATGTTAGCTTTCTCTTGCATTGCTAACATTGCCATCTTTTGATACTCTTTGATGACCCGTTCGTTTTTATAGTTACAACGATATGCAGTCTCACGTACCAGTGTAGATGACATTGCAATTGCAGGAAACTGTGTCATCAATGATAAAAATTGAACGTAATTACTCAACTCACTCTGCATTTGATTCGGCGTAGCATTCACGACATTACACACTACGTCAAAGTCATATCCGTCTTGTAAATTTTGTGAAGTGATATATTTGAAGATGGGTGCGTTCTGAGCAATTTCAGCCATTATTGATTCTTCATCACCAGGATCAGTGGTATATTTAACCCACATGCCTTCCGACATTTTCTCACCCAACTGAAGAAGAATCTCACGACCGATACCTGCAACAAAACGTGAAAAGTCAACTTGTTCTAAGGATTCAACTATACCTTGATCCGCAGCGATTTTATTGGTCGCGGTTGCCGTTTGTCTATCTGACGGCCTACCCGCGGACACTGGAATTGATGCAACAGTATCAAAGTCTTCCTTTGCAAGAATTAATCCATTTTGAATATTCGAATCAATTTCAGGATTCGCAATTGCACGAATCACCGGCATCCCACCGTTTTCTTTAACTTCAATCGTTTCGCCGTCTACTTCAGTCTTCATTTTATCGAGTTCATCAATTGAAACTTTACCTTTTGTGAACTCGAATTTACGTGTAGCTCTTCGACGATAACGCCGCATTTGCTCGCGGGCTTCATTAACTTCATTTTGTGGTGAAAGCCATTGCCAAACAGGAGGAATAGGATACCATCCTTTAAGGGATAAATCAGAACGATGCGTAGAAAAAGGTAAACGCTCAAAATCCTCGCCATACATGTTTTCGCAGTTACCATCTAACAATAAAAGACGTTCTTTAGTTATGTTATCCCAAATATGCCACACTTTAGCTATCTGACCACGCGTGACCATATCAGCCGCAGCATCACTGCTGTATCCTTTTTCCTCAAAGTATGCTGAAGCATCTGCGATATCGACTGAATAGTAATTCTGATCAAATTGTGATGGAAAATCAATCCCTTTTGTCTTTTTTAAGACCGCAATCGGCATGAATGAATAATAACCGCACCAATCGCAATTTCGCAGTTTTACATCATCTGCCATCGAAACTCGAAAGCGTCGTGCAGAAATCCACTTCGTATATGCTGACGCGGTTCCCGATGCTGGATTATCCGAAATGACTCGATCTTTATTTAAATATCTTTGTGGATCTTCATGCGAAGCTAACTCCATTTTAGGCTTATTTGGATTTTCCCATCCAGTGCTATATCCAACTTCGACCACACCAAACCTAAAAAATGAATCGATCGCAGCCAATCGAATATCTTCAACGAGTTCTAACCTTGGATCGCTTGCAACCGTATTCAGCGTATCTTGCTTAATCTGCGCGGATTGAACTGCCATATCCTGATTCCAATCCATTTGACCAGGGCGTGGAGTTAAGATAAATTCAGGATAAGTATACGTGATGTTCGCAACTTTCCTTTTCATTGTGGTATAAATGAGATTTAAAGTATATGGTCGGCGAACATTCATTGCATCAAGTGGGATTCCATTAGCTAAATACCACTGAAAACCTTCGTAATAAGATTCCAATGTTTCGCAACGAAAACGTTCTTCCCAAGCTTTATAATACTTATTAGCTTGCTGAATACGTGTTTGCCACGGACTGCTTATCAATGTATTTGGTTTAGTCATTCGTCATCTTAACCTTGCCTAAAGTTATCTACTGCCGTTCGTAACTTATGAATTCGATTAAAGTATGCAAAACTTCTTCGTGGTGGAGTTTTTTCAGGCTCCTTCATACCTACGCCGTGAACTGCAACATAATATCGAACGCAATCATAAGCGTGATCGGGTACTTTCGGGTCGCGGTCTTCGCTGTAAAATTTCTTTCCGTTAACTTCACCTAAAAGCAGCTTACGTTGTCGTGTAGTTTCAATTAAAGCTTGATGACAACCATACGGCCATCTTTCACCTGACTCAAGAAAATAAATACCAGGTGCAGGGCTTTCCTTCGTTATTGGATTAACGAACTTTCCACCACCGCGTAACAACTCATTAATGCGATTTCGTGTTGCGAGTTCATTATTATCCGCTGGTGCCCAATAAAGTGGCGGCGATAAGATTTCTTCCGTATCAGCATATTCATTTGCCGTTGTCCAATGTCCACCATTTTTCTGGCCTGTCTTTTTAAAGATCTGCGGATCAGCATAATCGTTAAAATTATCTAAATTCTTTTCGTCACACAATATAACAGAGATATCATGAATATGCTGCCGATGATTACTAATGACATCGTTAGGTTGATAATACTCGCCAAAAATAAGGTGAATCCCGTTAAAACAAGCAACCCAAAGGCAACAAGTAGGAGCAGTTTCACCGTGGTCCAAAATTCGATACAGGGAAGCTTTTTCTCTAATGATTTTGAGAAGCGCAGTCCATTGTTCTTCTTCAATTTCATCTGGATTTATTCGTGAACTCTTTTGTATTGAATGAACCGCCCCACCACTGATTACCTTTAAACCTAAATAATACTTATCAATCCAACTTTGATCCCGTGTAAGTATTTGACCAATTGTAGCTGCATCATTTAAATCGTCATCAGTCTTACGTACAATAGAAAAGTGTGTAGATAACGGTTTACGTTCCACGGAGTCTGCATCAAAATATCGTGATACCCAGTGAAATTCGTCATCAGAAGGATTATCCAATATATCAACATAATTTGGAACTAATGGATAACCCCACTTAGGATGCCGCGGCCAGTTTGGAAACTGCTTCAGAAGGTAATCTGGCACTTCTGCCTTATCCCAGCGGCCAACACGAGCATCCATCAAAAGGAAGATTGCTTCCTCAACTTCCTCTGCTTGATCTATTAAAAGTGCATTGATCTCAAAACCTTTCGCGGTTGCCTCATCCATTTGGTCAAGATGCAACCAATAGACACGTGAACCATTAATAAAAGTTGTAAGGCCAAAGTTTTCATCATGAGTATTAACGAACTCTGCTGGACAGATCTTAAAAAACGTTTGCATCGTACTTGCGCGTAAGTTTTTATAAACTTGACGACACGCCGCAACACGATAATTAGGAAAAGTCATCAGCATTGTCAACGCACGTAAACATGCAGCGTAGGTCTTACCATTGCCAAAGCTTTTCAACCTCCCCCGAAGCGATTATTGCGTTTTTTGCTCCAGAAGAATTTCTCCTGTGCCTCATTCCGAAACTCAATATTTAACTCCAGGGGAGACCACCTTTCTAGCATGTAGGTTATCTAATGCTCGTTTTCTTTCACATAGAATACATTCACTTCGATAACCATCAAGTGAAGACTTTCGCTTTCCAAAATAGATGTGCAATTTTAATTGCTGACATTTATCACACCACTTTTGAGTATTTTGAAGTTACTTGGATAACTTTAAAAGCATGCGAATTGCGTTGCATATTTTAGTGTTTCGGAATTCGAGATTTAACTCCATTCATTCGTTTCTTTGTGGCTTCAAGTTGCGCAGGAATTGTTACTTCATTCAATATACGTTGCATGAAACTTTTAACAGCTGCTTCCGCGGCTACTGTCCATGCATATTGGGATCGAATAGCTAAACTATCCCATAAGGTAAAAACTGAAAGCTCTCTTTTACCGTCAAGATAATAGGCTTCGTAAGCTATTTTCCCAATGGCTTCCATTACGGAAGAACTTCAATTGCTCCAGCACTGATACCAAAATGATCCAGCACAGCACCAAGCGTTCTTACCTGAAACGGTGTTGTAACAACTTTCTCACCTGCCGTTGCTGTTGCTTCACCTGAAATTGTAATTGTTTGAAAATCCATGTCAGCCACACTTTGAACTACAAGCGTTGAGCCGTCATCTGAAGGAAGAAGTAGCGCGCCACCTTTCGGTTCAATATCAAATGTGATCTTTCCAAATACCTTCGCGGGCTTCTCGTTAGAACTCAACGGAAGAATCTGAAATGACTGCTGTGAATTCGCAGGAATCGTGAACTGCTGCATAACTATCTCCTTAACTAAAAAGTGATCTAAAATTTCGTCGTTTGTTGTACTCATGGCGTGGTTTGATCCACCATAAATACTGAGGGTTCGCGGTTTGTCGTTACGCCTAAAGCGTCGGAAGAAACTAAACATGCTGCATGAAGTCCAAATCCAAGTTGTGTTGTATCAACAGTGTAAGTTATCTTTACATACGGTGGAGCTGAAAAGTCTTGCCCAATAGTAGTTACAACATTTCCATCAATGTAAAGCGCCATTGACGTTGGCGTTCCAACAACTGGATAATTTGTTGCTAAATCAACAGTACCTTTAAATGGTCCTTTAATTAAAAGTGCACCGGAAGCTACTCGCGCCGTCATATTCATGAACGCGGCTTCCCAGGTATTAAATCCTATTCCAAGATCTCCATTATCTGCATTACACATTGGAGTTTTGAGTTGAATCATTCGAGTCCAGTTCGAATCCAACCCAAATCGATTTGAAGCTAATCCTGCATTTAATCCATATGCTTTACGGACTTTACTTAACGCCTGGCCATCGTTCATGGACGCATAAAGTGGAATCACAAATAAAACAACAATGAAGATTGTCCTCCACATTGTCCTCCACATTGTCCTCCACTTCGTCATAACGTTGCGCCTTTAATCTGCGAAATGGTTAATTGAAATGGCTCACTACCAAACTCTGCCATGAATGCTTCGAATGCAAGCTTAGAATCCAAAACGGCCCAATCACCCATCAAAATTCCAAGTTTGCGGCCCACGCCAATACAGCCTTCAACGTCTTTCGGTACATTTGCAATATGAATTAAAATGTCTTGTCGATTCGGAACGCCTTTAACTTCAACTGCATTGTATCCATCCTTGTGAAAAAACCGTGGTGCGCACGTAAATGTTCCTTCCGGAATACATGAAATGCCATGCGCATTGGATAACCAAGGCCGCTCGACTGTATATAAAACACCATTTTCACTTTGAGCGTATCCAAAGGTTCCTGTTGGGGCATAACAAAAGCGTATAATGTTAAGTTGTTTCATTTCGTCCGCGAACAATCTTCAAAACGTCTTCGACTTTAATGAACTGCTTTCGACCAATGAAAAACGTTTTTAATCCACCACGTTGCACTCTTTTATTGATTGCATGCGGGCCTAACCCAGTCAACGCACATACCGCAGGCAATGAATAAAAAGGCTTAGTCAAAGTTTTCGTAGATATCATTAACGATTCCAATGAGCTGCGTAGTTTGTGCTTTAAACAACGCTTCGTCCTTTGGATGCTTTCCAGCAAGTAGCAATGAATTCAAAAACAACTGCGCAACCTGCGGCGCGGCTACCTTCGCTGCATCCGCTCCACTCAATCCAAGTGTTTGACGCACGGCTTCTGCTTGTGCAACAATAAGACCGAGCTGATCAATTCCCGTTGCAATCTTTGTTACCGCTGTAGCGGAATTCGGTTGAATCGCAGTAATCAACGGCGCGGCCAACCCAAACAGCGGATTTACCTCCGCCAATGCTTTATCAACGCCGAGCAATGCTTTAACGAAACCGGATTTAAAACTCATAGTGTGATGCCCTCGTTACCCACCGTTACTCTTTGTCCTTCTTTTCTAACGCAGCTTTAATCGTTTCAGACTTTTCTGTTGAACCTGACGATGAACCGAACTTAAATGCTACAATCGTTCCAAACGCCGTTGCAACTGAACCAAGTAAAGTGTAAATGATACTTTGTGAATCTTTTGGTACAGTATGAAAGCATAAGATTCCAATCAATGTAAAGAACCCAAACGTAATCATGATTACTAGGAATGACTTAACGTTTACTTTACGATTGATGAAATCCCACATTAAACGAATTCGCTATGAATTTCATCATTACGTGAAGCTTCCTGCATTGCAAGATCAACAACGAAAGGATAACAACCGCAGAATCGATAATCCATTCTCTCACAATGAAGCCGCGCGCGTGCTATCGCTTCCGGTAAATCGCTGTCCATTTCAAATACTTTTGATTCCGGCCTTCGATTACCTTTACGAAAATGCAGCTCAAAAGTTCGCTTACCGTTTGCATGACGCACGCCTGAAGTTTTTGCAGGTTCAGGTAAGTTAATTGTAGTTTTAAGTGCTGTTGGAGTTTCCATGAGTTTCCTTTACGTTGTAGTTTATGCTTTTACGACGGGCATTTCACTGGGCCGCGGGCATAATAAGGTTCACGAGAGTTTTTGAATCGCTGCCAAAGCTATTATGCACGTTAATCGTTACAGTCGGATTCACACGACCTTTATCCTTTTCATTAAATACGCCCTGAACCTTTAACGCCGTTTCGCACGCACGGAGTGCAATCTCACCTTTGTTTGACTCCATGAGTTCCGCAATCTTAATGGCCGCGTCATCAATTCCCGCGCCAGCGTTTTTGAACATCCTTTGTATATGATTGAGATCCTTTTCGGATGCAGCTTTAGCTTCCGGCGTCTCGATTAATCCGGCGGCGGCCATGATTGACGCAATGATGGCCGCCGCGTTCATTTCGTTCGAAACGAGCATTTCATTTGTAGGTTGTTCGTTTACTTCAGGATGCAGCATAAGGATTTCCTTCAATGTAAGCTAAAAGTGGAGACGTTTTAACCCGGCGGAGCGCCTCGCATTCAACTTCATTTCGTTCGAGATCTTCGAACTCTTCGGAAGTTAACTCGATAACTTCAACGACTTCATTTAATTGATGAGGGTGGCTTTCCTTTTTCATGTGGTTGTTGTGATATCATTACTTGCTTAATATCTTTTATTTCATTTTCCAACCTTAAATGCATTGATTCGTTGGATGAAATGTACTGATCTACGATGGCTTGTTTTAATGCCGCGACTTCTTCTTCCAGGCGTTTAATGCGTTGCTGCGCAAATTGATAAGTTCCGTCCGTTAATGATGTGATATTATCTAATTTTTGATTCTTTATTGTATCACTCCTTTTAGACAAATACCATTGAAGCCACTGGCCGCTCAAAATAGAAATCGTACCTATTACTGCTACCCAAACCGGAATAAAAGTCTGCATTTCAAGCTAAACCGCCTTTAAGATTTCGAATTTTTAATGAATAAGATCGCCGTTCGGATCGTATGGAGATTTATGTTTGTCCACGAATCCTTCACGTTTTAATTCGTCAAAAGCCTGGGCCGCGTCCTGACGCACTTCATCATTAAACTCACGTCGAAGCTTTGCATCTTCAATCGTTGTCGGCAACTTATGCTTTTCATGCGCTTCATTCGTTGTTGGATTCGCCAATTCCAGCTTTTGACCTTTAACTGGATAACGAAACTTCGAAAGATGAAGGATCTGCGCCAATTTATCCTTCGGCATGTCATTTCGCCAGAAAACTCTAAGCTTACCGTACTCCGTTTCGATGAACGAATCACCTTCGAAGCGTTCTGACGGTGCCTGCGTTATCATGAATAATTGCGATATATCTTCCCGTTGGCGCTCAATTCTTAGGCGCAGCACATCGCCAATCCATTCTCGCGTAACTGCTATGTGAACACCATCGATAATCATAAAGCTAAAATTAAGTTGAAGGTTTCGTGTGAATGAGCGGGATTTTGGCTTCCATTCGTCTGAGGGTACTTCATGGCGTATACGTTTGTCAACACCTTTAATCGTTGTGTTTTCAGTAGGTTAGGCCATACCCCCGTAAGGGGCGCGCCTCGAAGCCGGGTATGAAAAATTATTTTTGAGCAGTTTAAGCATTTACGTTATTTTATCTTCGCGTGAGTTTATGTTTACGTGCACAAAAATTTTTATTTGTATAATGAATAACTCTTTATGTGTGTGGGGGAGGGTATATGAAAGATAAAGGTACTTCTTACATGAAAGTGGGGGTATCCCTATAGTCATTATTACAATAGCAATTACAATGCCAATTACAAGTGTAGTTACAACTATCATTACAGTTATAAGGATAATGGCAATGATTATTGTGTTGACAATGATTCATGTATTTATTAGTATCGTTACATGCTCAATAGTAATGAAAGGAACAACACAATGAACATCGAAGCAAAGCTTATGATTGTCGTCATGGTCGTCATCGTAGTCATCCTGGCACTGATGCCGCGCCTGTAGTTAACGCTCGCAACGGAAGGATAGAACGCAATGAAGGAATTAATGCAAATGATCGGCAAACGTGGTTACATCAACGTCAACGGTTGGATCGTTGCACTCGAAGTAACAGACGTTAAGAAAGTGTTCGGCCATGAGAAGCTTGAGTGCACACAGCCATTAAGCAACGTTCGACAGTGGATCAATCGTGAATCGTTCATCGAGGTTGCATCATGACTCCTGTACAGCTTGAGCAAGCATTACGACGCATCATGATGCTGCATTACATTCGAATCATGAAGGGAGGTCGCTAACAATGGCAATCATCTGGATTTAACAACACAGCACAATACAAAAAGGCCGGATAAGCTTAAATGCTCATCCGGCCTTTTGCCGTCTCGCGTTACGAACGCGCTCGACTACTCCGTCTCGCCATTATCATCATCAGACTCATCCGAAGCTTGAGCGGAACCAGCACGAATGGCGTCAAGCATCGCTTGATTGGACTTCACAACCTGAAGGATGCTTGCAGTTTGCGCGGCACGATCGATGACTTTCTCACCATCCTCAACCTTCGGCGTACCATCGGCATTCAGAACGTACATTGTGGACCATGGCGGCAAAGCACGAAATGGCTTGCAGATGGCGAACACGACAGCCTTACGCCCACCTTTAGACGTAACAGACTTCTCAGCTTCCGCGAAAACCTGTGCTTTCAGGTAAGAGTTGAGTGCTTTCAAAAGGACGGATTCATCGCCACCAATGCGAGTCTGAGCTTCTGCGAGATCCTTAGCAGGTTCGAACGGTACATCAACGGCCTCAGACTTCTGTTCGAACGTGTCGAGATCAAAATACTTGTAGACTTTCTTGATAATGTTCATGGAATTCCCTTTCAGAGTAGTGAGTTTAGAGTTACGGTTTCTAGCCATGAGAGAATTGTCTCATAGGTTGCCGAGACTTGTCAACGGTTATCTAGCTGCGCTTTAAGATCTGGATGACGCGCCCACCATTCAGCCTCATAGGTTGCCCATCGTGACTTTAGTTCGATTGAACCATACTTCGAGACTTCCAAAGCACAGATGTGCGCAGCATCAATTGTTCGATGTTCTTTTTGACAGAGCGGACAAAGCAGTTTTCCTTTTTGTTTCTTGTTGCGTTGTTTGTATTTCGTCCATTTTGGAGCTTTCCAAGGATTAATAATCATAGTTTAACCTTTCATTGAAGTGTAATTTGTTGCATGTAGCATTCATGCAATTGACAGCATAAACTGCATTTTATGCATAGAAGTTTGGTGGCACCTTCTGGCCACTTGTCAGGCATTTTAGCCACAAAATCGTAGTGTGTCAAGTGGAATAATTCCTTTAGAATCAATGAGTTACAGAGAATTCGTGCAGTTAGTAGTAGGTTGCTCCGTTCGGGTCGGGAGCCAT
>Ga0193727_1000023_pt1 | contig 43080 bp, 48 predicted proteins | sample H2c2metaG_FD_143051 | JGI IMG/M metagenome (GOLD analysis project Ga0193727, IMG submission 143051) | Soil microbial communities from a riparian zone of the East river system, Colorado, United States - H2c2 | ecosystem: Environmental > Terrestrial > Soil > Riparian zone | place: USA: East River...
GTAGGCGGCGTAGGCGGAGGCGGCGGCGTAGGCGGAGGCGGCGTAGGCGGCGTAGGCGGAGGCGGCGGATCTTGCCTTTAGCCATTCCCCCTGGTCAGGCTTCGCCGCCCCATCAATCCAGCGCTGATAAAGCGCGGCAACGTCTCTAATCGCTTTCTTGGAGGGAGCGCCCCTGGCGTGCCGCAAAACACCCGCAGCGGGGTCTACGAGCAGCCAATGGGCCAGCTTTGGCCAGACTGACTCCAGATCGCGACCAACGGGCATTGCATTAGCGAGCCTGGTCGGCCAAAGCTTAGCCTCCTCCGCGGCCAAACCCTCGAAGATCGAGTCCTCCAACCGAGTCAACCAAAGCGGGACACCAAGCCGCTCAGAAAGCGCCTCATGGTCTTGATATGCGGTGCGCGTCTTGCCGTCAATCTCGTCCAGTGATCGGAGCGCGCAGCCAACAGCGCAACCCTTCCACTCACCGTCCACCAAACCACCGTACAGACCCTGTAATAAGCGATCCTCCACACGATGCCTTTCCACGTGCGCAACGAAGCGGACCTTGAGAGCGGGGTCATTCTGATAGCTCAACATTGTTTAATACTTCTGGCGGCTTATCCGCCGTAGTAGTCTTGGTTCAAGCGGTCGAATTGGGCTTCCTGCTCTTGTTCGTGGCAGTAGGCGCAAAGGTAGCAGTCAGAGCCGAGCCCTGGGCAGTGCTCCAGCTCGCCCGGTAGGCACATGTTGTCGCAATGGGAGCAAGGGCTGTAAGGGATAGCGCTGGGGCCGTGTTCTACGCACACGGCGGCCCCCAAACTAGAGCATTCATGCGCTCTGCGCCCTTCGGGTTCGCTAGGCATCGGCCAGAGCCGAGCCGGTGCGGATAGTGGTATGAGCCACAATTGCACGTGACATTGCGAGGCGCATCGGTCCGGCGACAGAGCGGGCGAGCGCGGCGGCACGAGGCCTTACCGCAGTAGCAGCGCGCCGGGTGGCTCACTTGACCCTCGCTAAGCTGGCTTCCGCCAGTGCCAGGATTGACCCAATGACCTCGACAGGGCTCGCCAGCTCGAGAGCGCTACCAGGCTTCGCCCCAACGACGCAGCGGATAGCGTCCAGCGCCTCTAGGCACGTGTCTAGTCGCCTGGTGAGGGCTAGGGATTGCTCGCAGTTGCAGGGGATCACGTCGACACCTTGACGGCTACCTCGTACACCCGCAGAGCGATGTCAGCCCGCATCAGTGCGTCCAGCGAGCCCGTGACCATGAGCCACTGAACCTCGCACTCCTCAGCTGCGCCCTCGAATGAGGCGTCCGGGAACTCGTCACCACGAGCTACCGCCGAATCGTACTCACTGGCAGCGTACTGCTCACAGTAGCGAGCCTCGGCACCAGTGACGGACGGCATCGCCGCCTTGCAGGACGACGTAACGGCAGACACCCCGAACAGCACCCCGACAGACAAGCAAAACAACATGGTTTTCATTGGGCTTTCCTTTCGCCTTCGGTCCGAATGAGCGGCGCCGACAAGTACAATCTAGCGTATCCGTGGACAGTGTCAACGACTATCTTTCGTCCCCGTCGCTTTCGTGGGCCGCGTCGCACTCGAGGAGTCGCGCCAAGGCAATCGCCTCGCGCCACTTGCTGGGACGGGCAGACACGACCTTTCCCGACAGGTCATTGACAACCCACAGACCGTGGCCTCCTAGCGCTCGCTGCACTAGGTAGCGTTTCACGGCGCAAGCTCCAGGCCCAAGCCCGCCAAGCCCTCTCTCGGAGCCACCACGCGCACGCGCTTCGCCCGTCGCAGCCGAGTCACGCTCGCATAGGTGAATTTATGATGTCCGTGCGCATAGTCGCGACCAATGCGCCGATGTATCTCGGCAGCCGTGATGCCTGGTTCGCGCTCAATGAGAGCCAAAATACGCGCCTGTTTTGCCGTGGTCCTGGTGGTCATACCGCCAAAGGCCCCTGACCTTGCGGTGAGGAGCCTGGGGGAGCGATTCGCCGCTCTTGCTACGCCACGATTCACCGGCTGTCGCTAGCCCAGTCACACTCTACCGGGCCGAGTACCCTCATCTATCCGAGGTGTCGTCCGCATCGCTGCTGACCCACTCAATCTAACGCATCCGTGGACAGTGTCAACGACTAGCGAGGCGCCTTCGGTCGATTGTCAGACGCATGTTCAGTGGTGCCGCGGTCGCACGAACAAAAGCCAAGCCACGCCACGCCTCCCTCGCCACCATGCCCCGTAATGGCCCCACGACAGATGTCGAACACATGCCGGTGCCCGCACACTAGACACACCTCAGCCGACGACTCATCGAGCCCAGAACAGGCGCCACTTGACCCAATCCCCATACCAACCCCCGTTCCTGGTAGAGCGCCAAGCCAGCTGGGAAAGGAGACCATGAGGCAACGTATGCCGTACGCACCGACTGGCCTGGCACCCTCGAGACTACACTACCCGTTGACACTGTCAAGGACGAAGGGGTTCCCAGGTCTTTAGCAGGGCTTCTCAGCTAAGACGCGCGCGTAGCACGGCCAATGCGAGAGGGTGGGTCAATATGACCTGCCGCCGGGTCAATATGACCTGCCCCCTCTCGAGTGCGCTTTCGGCTCTGAATGGGTGCACTTGGCGCCTGACTTAAGGGGCGCCTTACCCCGCCCGCCCTCACGGAAACCCCGCATTCTCTGTCCACGAGTTGCCTTAGTTGCCAATCGTCACCGGCTGGACACCGCCAAATCCGGGAGGCACGGACCAGACATCGCATACTTACGCGAGCTGACACTGAACTAATGGCAACTGAGCATGTCCACGTGACGAACGTCCACTGCCCATCTGTTCAGTGCTCTCGCTCTCGCTCTGCGCGAAGCGGGCTTGGCGACGGTACCCCCGGGGGGAGGGGAGGGGCAGGGGGCGTGGGGCACCCCAGCTAGCAATTTTTCCCAGCAATCCTAAACCTGCTATACGTAATACATGAAAGGCAGACCAAAGCTTCCGGACGGTAGGACAGCGGCCGTGTGCGTCAGGCTGACACGCGGCGAACTAGCGGCGCTACGAGCGATGGCGAAGGACCAGGGGATACCGGTTGGCGAGGTCATGCGCCGCGCGGTATTCGGAAAGCCGGCCATAGAGTGGTGACCCTCGCTAGCAATTGTTGACACTGTCCACGCGCCGTGTATAATCAGGGGATGATAAAGATAGATAAATCGATTCCAGCGCCGCAAAGGGGTACCCGGCTGACATCGGCGATACGAAGCATGGAGGTGGGGGACAGTTTCGAGCTGCCTAAGGAGATAGTTTTGGCGAGCGCCAGAGCTACAGGGTGCAGGCTGCTTCCAAAGGGGTCACTCACGTGGCGGGGCCGCCGGGTTTGGAGGATTAAGTGAGCAGACTCGACGCAATGGTGGTTCGCGAGAAGGACGGCAAGAACTATTGGACGAAGATAGGGGCTGCCTTCGAGGGTAGGGATGGTAAGTGGGTGGTGAGGCTGGATGCGAACCCTATCGACGGGGTGATTCACCTGATGCCTCCACGTGACCGAGGGGAGCGCTCGGCGCCGACTTCCTCACCCAGTGAGGACAATGACCATGGTCTTGGCGACGACAGGCCTCCGTTCTGATGGCTCATGACCTAGCGGAGGAGCGCTACCTCAAGCGTAGGGCGGCTCTGATGGAGTACCTGATGAGCGCCTTGTCGGTGGGGGACTGGCATGCGGTAAGTGATGCGGCGAACGACCTGCGGGTGCTCGAGGCGGCTAGTGAAGCGGCAAAGGAGGCGGTGAAGTGAAGGCGTTGGTAATTTGGTTGATTATCTTCACCTACAGCTGCTCCGCCCCGGACTTCTCGGTACACGGGCTAGAGGGGTGCAATGGGTCCTACGTGTACCCGCCGAGCGAGTGTGGGGAGACCGTACGGTGGCAGGTGACGTGCTCGCTGCCGCTTGGCAAGCCGTCCAATGAGCCGAACTGCGTGGCGCCTGGAGGTGGAGACGTATCGAAGGTTTGGTGTTGTGACGCTCTTTACGCGCCTTGACACTGTCCACGGAACCGATATATTGCAGGGGTGAACGTGCAACCACGTAGAATTCGCCGCGGTGACTGGCCGCTAATCCCGGAGGAGAAGGGCGCTTTCGCACGGGCGAAGCGTTCTGTAGTCCCAGGAGAACCGGTGTCCATCTGGCGCATGGAGCTACCGAACACGTCCTATGCAGCGCCCCAGGCGGCATTCTGGTGGGTGAGCAACGAACGTCGCGCATGAACAAGAGCGACTTCGACCTACACGAGCCAACAGCGGACGAATTCGAGCTGCTTCAGACCATTGCTGCTCTGACTGGCGAGCTTTCCCGCCCTCCGACGCTGTCGGAGGTATCCGAGGTGTATGGGTGGGCCACTCGTCAGGCGGCAGGAAACAGAGTGAAGAGGCTAAGGGACAAGGGGTTCATCGAGGAGCAGCCGACTCGGACTTGGCCGGGCGTCGTTCTGTCGCACAACGGGAAGCTGGCAGTAGAGACGGGCATGGGCGCGGGGCTGAAGGAATGAGGCCTTGGGGGCCCAGGCGCCACATCCTGAAGTACGGCTCGTTTTCAGCCGTTCCAGTTCCAGGCCAATACACCGACATCGTAGACTACCTGGACGACAGCTACCAGCCGGCCAAGAACTATCGTAATAAGGGCGGGGGCGCCGGGATAAAGCCCCTGTTCTTCAGGCGCGCCAGCGCTTCAACCGGAACTCCCCCAGCTCCCGAAACCAAACCTCCATCACCCGCCGGCACTCGACGTAAGTAAGCCGCCGGGGTCGCTTGCCTGGCCGCCTGTAGTCGACCCCAGCCGCCTCACAAAGCTTCTTCCACCTTCTAGCTCTCGGGCTCCCAATGAAGATGCGGAGCGTCTCTGCGTTGACCGTGGACTCCCGGCGCCTAGCGGGCGGCAGGGCGAGCCTCCTACCCGTCAGCGCCAGTATCAGGGTCTGATTCGGCGATGCCCGGGCGCAGCGCGCCGAACTTGCGCTGGTACCTCTCGATGTCCGTTCGCAGATTCGCCACCGTGAGACGAAGGCAGTCGAGCACGCAGTCAGAACAGCAGCAGGCTGCACCGCGGCTGCCGCATCGAGCCTGACCGGCGACGCATCCATGCGCCGAATACGGCACCGCCACCGGGCGTTGGCAGTTCGGGCACATTGTTGCTTCCTGTTCAGGCATGGAAAGCGGCGGGTAGCTGGCACAATGCTGGGTTGGGGTGGCCCTTGCGCACTTGCTACCCGCCGTTGACAGTGTACACGAAACTCAATCCTCTGCCAGCTTTCGCATCGCCTCGCGCCAGCGAAGTGTCACCGTATAGTGCTTTGCCCGGGCGTCGCAGGACGAGTCACACTCGGCGCAGCCTGGCCGCCGTCCTGCCCCGCATTCGTCCCCAGACGAGCAGCTACAGGACTTTGAGGGTAAGAGGCCGCAAGCCATGCAATGGAAGTCGTAGCTCAACGTGGAGCCTCCAGAGGGGGCCCGCCGAGCGCCTCTCGCAAGTCCCTGTCCAGCTGAGCGTTCTCCTCGTGGACGATTCGGTTCGACTCGGGAAGCTCACGGTTCTCCGCTCGTGCCGCGAGCAGCGCTAGCCAACAGGCACGGCAGCATGCACGTTCCGTCTCCACGTGGACAGTGTAACATACCTCGCGCGATCGGGCTGAACGTTCTCGACGCTCCCGCGTGCTCCTCTGGGTCGCACCAGTCGCTTCGACCCCGATGGGCCGAACAGAGAGGGCGGGCTGTCGGCACCCATTCCATTTTTAGCCTCTCCTCTCCGTTCTGGGCTCTCCGCTCTCCTGTTCCTGACGGAACAACGATCGGAGACACGCATCCAACCTCGCCGGTTGGATCAGAGCGCGCGCCCGCGCGCGTAGCACGACCCATACCAAACCAAGTAACACGGGAAAAACCACTGAACAGCGGGCCGCAGTTGACAGATTTGCCCCATCTATAGTACTCGCGCGGGGGAGGAGTGACGCACCGCGACAACGAAACATGTTTCGTCACAATCGAGCATAAAACATGCTGAGAAGTAGAAAAACATGGCTTGAAAAGCTGGAACCGGTTCCATGAAAAGTGTGGCAAATAAATCGACCACGCCGGTTTTACCGAGACGCTTTTGTGTTCAGTTGTGGGACATGTAGGCACTGAACAATCTGCTGGACACTGTCAACGGGATTGGGCAAAGTGGCGGGGTGGCAAATGTACCTGGTCGGGCGGCTACCTGGTTTGAACGACATCCTGGCTGGGTCTGCCTCAGCGAGCAGGGGTTGGTCGAGCTACAACGCTCTGAAGCAAAAGTGGACCGGGGACATCGGCTTGGTCGCTCGTACTAGCGGGTTGGCGCCGTTGGGCTCGGGCTACTTTTCGTATCTTTTCGTGGAACCCACCTCGCGGCGCGATCCATCGAACGTGGTGAGCGGCGGGGTTAAAATAATCGAGGACGCCCTGCAAAAGGCTGGGCTGCTTCCTGGAGACGACTGGCGTTACGTGCTCGGCTTCATCGGACACTGGACGCTAAACAAGGGACGCGCGGGGTGCCTGGTTTGCTGGTCACCCGACGAGATGCTGACAAAACCGGCTATGCTGGCCTTGCTGGCCTTGCTGGAGAAAGAACAGACGAATGACGGAAGAGAAAAAGAAGCGAGTCGTGGTTCGGGTAGCAACAGACCCGGAGCTTTTGGTGATGGGGCGAATCGAGCGCATCCTGCGGGCGGTACCGGACTCGGACGCTCGAAACCGCATCGTCAACTACGTCGCCGGGCGTGACTGGTCAGACCGACCCATCCCGTACGTGGTGACCGAGGCTGGCCAGGCGGCCGCAGTTGGGGCAAAGTAGCGGCTGAATGCCAGCTCGGCGCAAAACCACGGCACCCGTTCTGCCTCCCGCTGAGGTGGTTCACGAGTCAACCGTGGTGGAGCGCCCGAAGAAAGACGCGACGACGCGCAAGTTGGAGCAGAACGAGGCCCTGGCTGGCATCAAGAACAAGGTTTTCGGCGATTCACTTCGGGTCGTCGAAGACTACCTCCGAGCACGAGACGTGAACCCAAGGTGCGCCGCCGATCCCACCCAGGACCCGGCCTTTTGGAAGATGGCGCTCGAGTTCCAGGGTGACGAGGAAGAAACCCACAAGGTCTATCGACTAGCTTCCGCTGGCTGGCTGCCGGCGGCGGACGCTCCGGGGTTCGTGAAGGTGGCGGCGAACATGGCGATTGGAATCATGAAGGCGAACGCGGCAGAGAAGGGTGGCAGCCATGTGCTCAACGTGGGGCGGATACTTATTGACGCCTCCGCCATCCCTCAGTTCGCAGAAGTGGAAGTGGAGTCGTGACCGAGGCCGTGACATGGGACCCCGACCCAAGCGCTCGCCAGTGGCACCGCCACAAGGAGACGAGCGACCGGGGCTGGCTGGTGCGGCGCGAGGGCAAGCCGGCAATCCGCTACGACCGCGGAGCCCACGACCAGTACGTCTTCAACGTGGGAGAGTGGGAGCCACTGGCTGAGGGGCTTCCGGTCCTGAACGCGGCGCACATTGCGCAGGTCTGCTTCGAGGCCGACAAGAAGCTCTGCTGGGCTCTGGGACACATCGACCTCGCCGGGCGGCAATGGGCTGACTTGCACGAGAAGACGCGCGCCAAGTGGATTACTGACGGGCCGTTGAGCAAGTCCCCAGCGTACGCGCAGCGCAAGAAGCTGTACGACGCAATCCAGGAGTGCCTCCGGTGAGCAACCTGAAGCAGTTGACGACGCGCGCCGTCACATCGGAAACGGTGGTGGAGATGCTGAACCGCGAAGTGATCCCGTTCGTTCGCCAGCTCGCCCCGCGCTCCACCGTAACGGGCTCGCGTGCGACGATGACGGCGACCGAACTACAGATTTTAGCCATCCTATTCACCGCTGGCATTGCCACGGACGGCACGACGCCATGATGGACGTGGTGGCCGCGTATCTGTTTCTCGGGCTGGTGACGGTGTGGGCCGTGAAGCGGAATTCGCGATGAGCGAAGCGGTCGTCTATAACCCTTCGGAGTGGCAGCGCCGTTTCCACAACACGACGCGCATGGGCATCAATGAGGTGCTCGGCGCTGGCGCCGCGGGTCCCGGCAAGACGTACGCGCTGCTCGGCGACATCTTCGATCAGGTGGTGGTAGAGCACGAGCGCTGCGCGAACCCGAAGCACAAGCACGCGCTCAAGTGGGGGCAGTCGACGGGCTGGGCACTGCATCTTCGAAGGACACGCCTCAACCTCGAGCAGACCATCGCGCTATCCCACAAGCTGTTCAAGGCCATCGATCCGGGTGCGCAGTGGAACGAGCAGAAGAGCACGTGGACGTTCACGAGCGGATTCCGGTACCAGTTCGGTCACTGCAAAGACCCTAACGACTGGGAATCCTTCATGAGTTTTGAATTTTCGGCGATATATTTCGATGAACTCACGCAATTTAACGAGGAGCAGTACGACCAAATCTGCACCCGTTTGCGGTCGAGCGATCCGGTACTTTCGCTGATGCTCAAGATTCGCGCGATGTCGAACCCGCTGATGCGCCGCGAGGGGGCAGACAACTTCACCATCAACGACCCGAACTGGGTGCGTCGTCGATTCGTCGACAAGGCCCCGCAGGGCAACGTGGTATTCAAGAAGAAGCTCACCCGCAAGGATGGCACGGTCGAGTGGTACAAGACGCTCTACATGCCGGCGAAGCTGCACGACAATCCGAACAAGGACTTCGTCAAGCAGTACGAAATCAAGCTGCTCAACTCGCCGCCGCACATCCGCCAAGCGCTGCTCGAGGGTGACTGGTACGTCACGGAGGGCAGCTTCTTCGCCGAGTATTGGAACAAGACGCTCCACGTCATTCAGCCGTTCAAGTGCCCGCGTGACTGGCGCTTCTTCCGTTCGATGGACTGGGGCTTCAAGGTGTTCGGCTGCATCCACTGGTTCGCCATCGACGAAGAAGAAACGCTCTACTGCATCCGCGAGCTGAAGTTCAAAAACAAGCTCGACGTGGAAGTGGCTGAGATGGTCAAGCAGTACGAAACCGACCTCGGGCTTTGGGACACCGGGCGCAAGTGCTCCCGCATCACAGGCGTCGCTGACACGCAGATTTTCGAGCAGCGCGGGCAGAGCGGGGTGAGCATCGGGGAGAACTTCCGGCTCAAGGGCGTGCCGTGGGAAGGGGCCAAGAAGGGTCCGGGCAGCAACCGACAGCATGCCGCGAACATCATCAAGCGACTGACTGACCACGACGACGGAACGAAGTCACCGGGGCTCGTTATTTTCGAGGGCTGCCGGTACATCATCGCGACGCTGCCAGCCATCCAGACGAGTCTCGACGACCCAGAAGAGCCGCAGAGCGGCGGCGACGACCACGGATACGACTGTTTGCGTGGGGATACGCTAGTAACAACTGCCCATGGGCCGGTGCCGATCAGCCAAGTGCAACATGGGGATCGTGTGATGTCCACGGACGGCAACTTCTACCCGTGCGACTATCCGCGCATGACGCGACGCGACGCGAAGCTGCTTCGTGTGGACCTGGGGGATCGAGAGCTAATCGCTACACCAAATCATCGCATTCTGTGTGCGGACGGTGTCTGGCGCAGGGTTGACGAACTGCGTACAGGCATGTATGCGTTTAGCCCATGGAACCAATCGTCATCAGTGAAACGATCCAAGAATTTGACGGGAAGCGCTATTACTTATGCGGCTTCTATTTTCAGAGCGCTGGCGTCAGGCTTCACCGGGTTGTTTGGTCGAAGAAACACGGGAGGCCTATCCCCCGTGGGCATCACGTCCACCACGTGGATGAAAACCGATCTAACAATGCCTCAGGAAATCTGGAGCTACTTCTCGGTCGCGAGCACCAGCGGCTCCACATGGCCGGGAAAGATTTCACGTGGCTCCGTAAGGTTTCAGCTCAAGGTAGAGAGTTGGCCAAGGAGTGGCACGGCAGCCCGGAGGGGCTCGAGTGGCACCGAAAGCATGTCGCAGATTCCATCGGGAAGTCCAGAGAACCCAGGAAAGCCATGTGTGAGGTCTGTGGTGACCCGTTTCTGGATAAGAGCCCTGGCAGCGTTGCAGTTTATTGCTCGAGGGCATGCTACGCGAAGTTCCGAAGAGACTCTGGAATTGACGACATTGAGCGCCTATGCGCTGCCTGCGGGAAGTCGTTCTTGGCAAACCGGTACCGTGGTCCCAAGACCTGTTCACGGCGATGCGGTCAGAGTTTGCGGAGTGACAGACGCCGCGCCGGCTGATGTGTATTGCTTGGGCGTCAAGGGGATGGGAGCGTTCGTCGCCGCTGGCGTGGTAGTCTCCAACTGTTTCAAGTACGGCGTAACCCGGGCAAATCGTGGTAGAGTCGGCATCCCCGAGGTCCGGAAGCTCCGGATGCCATGGGAAGAAGACGACGAAGTAGCTCAACCCGCGCGACGTGGCCGTCACGGCTACGGTCAGGAACTTTGCTGATGGCCACCATGGACAACGAAGACCCAGCGCTCGACGACGATGTCACGGTGGACGAAGGCGACGACCCGCAAGACACGGTCATGCTCGACGATGGGCTGCCCCCTGAAGCTCCGGACGACACCTTCGTCTACGATGAAGACTCGCTGAACCTGTGCGAGGACTTCGATGCGCACCCGGACGGCCAGGATGCCATCGAAAAGCTCGGGCGCAAAATCGTGGAGGAGTTCGACTCGGACTGGGAGAGCTGCGAAAAGTGGCGGCAGCAGAACGCCGACGACTGGCGACTGTTCTGCGGTGACCTGCCAGCCAAATCGGGGGACTTCGCGTGGTCGGCTAACGTGCACGTTCCAATCATGTCCGAGAACCTGACCCGCGTGTGGTTCCGCATGATGGGCGAGCTGTTCGACGACTGGGGCAACGTGTTCGGCGTGTCGTCGCTCGGGCCGCAGGACGATGACCAAGCTGCTCTCTTGTCGATGCACGGCAACTGGCAGATTCGAAATCAGATCAAGGACTTCCCGCGCCAGATGGCGATTGCAACACTCGCCTTCCTGAACGTGGGCGACGTGACGGTGCACTCGTTCTACGATGAGGAGACCAAGTCGAATCGGCACGAGTGCTTGAGCCCCGACCAGTTCTGTACGCCGTTCTCCAACAAGACGACGATGCCGGACTACTCGGACATCCCGCACTTGGTGAAGATTCTGGAGTACCCGCGGCACAAGATCGAAGCCATGCGCGATGCGTGGTTCGACGTGGATTCCATCCTGAAGAAGGGTGACGAGCCGAGCTATGATGACGAGCCCGAGACGCCGCTAGCCGACACGGTGGCGGAGACGATGGGGCAGGACAAGCCCGCCGACGACGTGGGAGCGCCGCGGAAAATACTTTGGTACGAGGGATGGGCGGAGCTGCCGAACCAGTCAAAGCAGCGCTACATCCAGGCGATCGTCGACTACCGCTCGGCCCATGTGCTGCGGCTGACCATTCACGAGGAAGCGCCGTGGCAAGAGAAGGCCAAGTACAAGCGCCAACTGGACGAGCTGGCGAAGTTCCGCGCCGCCCAAGCGGACCACCAAGCGGCTTTGCAGAATCAAGACCTGGCCATCAGCCAAGTCGGCCAAGCAACGGCTCAGGGCAGCGTGGGTCCCGAGCAGGCCATGCAGACGCTCCAGACCATCAAGGCTCAAGAGCCTCAACCGCCGCTACCGCCGGCATGGATGCAGAATCCCGATGATCCAAGCGAAACCCCCCAGCAGCCCGACAAGGCTCCCATCTACCTCTTCACTCACGGGGTCTGCATTGAGCCCGGCGCTGGTAGTCTCGGGCTGGGGTACGGACGGATGCAAGCCGATTTCAATCGGGCGGCTAACACTATGGCGAGTCAGTCGGTCGACTCGAACACCCTTAGCAACTGCAAAACCTGGATTGCCGCGGGCGACGTAGAATGGGAGAGCGGGAGCTTCAAGTTTCAGCCGGGAGCCATCAACAAGCTGAAGGGCATGTCCCCCGAGCAAATCAAGGACTGCCTCATCCCGTTCGCATTCGCTGATGGTAACCCGCAGCTGATGGGCATGGTGGAGAAAATCAGCGAGTGGGCGCAATCCTCCATCCAAGGCCCCGACGTGCTCTCCGGAGAGAGCGGAAAGTCGGGCGAGACGGCGCGCGGTATCAGCGCACGCATCGAGCAGGCCACCAAGCAGCTCAGTGTCGTGGCGCGGAAGTTCGTGATGGAGGTGTTCTCACGCATCCTGAAGAACAATGCCTACCTGAACAGCATCTTCCTGCCCGAGGACGAGCTGTTCGAAATGGAAGCGAACCTCATCCCGCAGGGGATGACGCCACCGTTCAAGGTGAGCCGCGACATGTACGCGCGGAACTACCAGATCGAAATCCGCGCCGACCTCCGCTTTGCCTCCCAGGCGCAGCGCGTGGGCGAGGCCGACGATGCCTTGGCGCTCGTGATGAAGAACCCGATGACAGCGAACAACCCGGCGCTCGTGTACGCGGCGATGGTGAAGTGCCTCGTGGCGCGCGGCCAGCGCGACCTCATCCCAATGCTCGGGCAGCGCCCCCAGATGTCGCAAATGCCATTCGGTCCACCGCCGCCACCCCCGGCGGTGCCGCAGCCCTCTCCGGTATTCGTCGAAGGTCAGGGCGGAGCGCCGCCTGGTGCCCCGCCGTCCGGAATGGTGCCCCCCGGCGGCAACCCGAGCGGCCCCCCACCGGGCATGCCACCTAGACCTGCGCTTCACCTTGCCGGAGCCCCGCCCACCGGATGAGCAAACCCTACTACGACTTCAAGAGCGGCCCTGACGGCTTCCTTCGCGACATGCAGGCGAAGACCAAGGAGCAGCTCGAAACCCTGCTGGCCGTGTGCGCCAAGAGCAGCGACCCACTAGTCACAGGGCATTACGCCAGGTGGTCGACATTGAACGAGTTCACTGAATACCTGGCGAATCCCAGGAAAGAAAAGGCAGGCTGAGTGGAAGTACAAGAACTGAACGGTGACGGGCTGCGACTCAAAGAGCGCGACAAGGAGCTGGCAGAGCGCAAGAAGCGCCTAATCCGCTCCAAGATGTCGCCACCGGGCACGCTCGGGCTCGACAAGTGCCTCGAGGCAGCGCGGCAGAAGTACGGCATCCCTGACACCGCGTTCGGCATGCAGGCCTCGTTCAACACGGTCCTAGTGCTCCAGGTTGCCATGCAGGAAGGCGAGACGTACAAGGACTCGGCCATTATCTTGGCGGAGTCAACGCGCGACCGCGAGCTGCGGAAGGCCCCCATCGGCGTCATCATCTCGGCTGGACTCGGCGCTTTGGACTCGCTCAGAAGTCACGGCGTCGACCTCGGGCACAAGGTGGTGTTCGTGCATTCGGCGCCCTACTTCATCCGCTTCGACAACATCGGCGGAGTCGACCAGCATCTTGTGGTCCTTCAAGTCTCTCAAATCCGAGCTAGCTACAACACCGCGGAAGACTTGAAGGAACGCCGCGTGTTCATCAAAGCAAACGTCGACACCGAAGGTGTCATTACGCACGTCCTGGTCGACGAAAATCGCCAGGTGACGATGCCCCAGAAACCAGAGGTGGAGTGATGGCTAAATTCGGCGAAGAAGACGAAGGCGGCGGGGGAGAGGAGGCGCTCGGCGCTAAGGGCGCAGCGCTGTTCAACAAGCGCATGGCTGCAGCCCCGCTGGAGTCCGAAGACGGCACGGTAACCGTCCAGGAGCCTGAAGAAGACGACGATCTGGACGAGACGCCCGAGGCGCCCAGTCGCAAGGAGAGACGTTCGCAGCGCGGGGCAGACCGCGTATCGGCTCGCGAGCGGGCGGCAGCGGCAGAGGCCCGGGCAGCCGTGCTCCAAGAGCAACTCGACGCCGCGCGCCGCGCGCCGGTCGCGCCCCTCGGGCAACAGCGCCAGCAGGGTAACCCGTACGAGCACATCGACGCCGAGATCCGCAAGACCTTCCAGGAAGAAAAGGCGCTGAACGCCAAGTGGGTGGCGACATCCGCCAAGGCATCGGCTGCCGAAATCCAGCGGATGGAAGATGAAGCGGCGGAGCTGGTGGTGCGGCGCCAGGGGCTCATCGTCGACCGGAAGGAAGTCGAGCGCGCGCCGCGCCGGGCCGAGGAAGCTCGAATCCACGACCAGCGAAGTCGCTTCCCAGACGTGTTCGCGGACACCCGCGCCTTCCAGTACGCGCAGGGCACCTACAACCAGGCGTTGGCTCGCGGCGAGGCAGACAGCCGGGAACTGCAAGACGCGGCCTTCCTGGAGGCTCGCCAGGTCATCCTGGGCAAGCGCCCGGCTCCGGACCAGGCAACGCGGCAGCGCGCGAGCGGCGTCAGCTCGGGTGTGCGGCCGACGGCAGTGGTGGACCGGCCCAAAATCAGCATGCCGAAGGGCAGCGACTACGATCGCATCGCGCGCGCGGCGTTCCCGAAGCTCGACCCCGCCGAGGCTCGTCAGAGGTGGGCCAACACGGTTGGGAAGAAGCTCATCGCGAAGCAGGGCTAAATTTCCTGTTGACGGGAAATCGGCGTCGTGTATCCTGATGGTACCGACGCCGAGCTAGCCAGCGACGCGCCGACGCGGCTCCTACGCACCTCACGTAGCAGTCTGGACTCGAGGAGACCATCACCGGTCAGGGCAATCACGGTGAAGAGTCCAGGAGTTCAGTTTGGCCGCAGCAGCGAAAAAGCGAAGAATCGACCCGGAGCCTGAGTCCATCGACCCCGATGAAGACCTCGGCCAAGTCCTGAACAAGGACCCGGAGAAGGACTACGTCTGGGCCTACAAGGTAGGCGGCGCGATCGGCAACTACGAAAACCGCGGATACGAAATCGAGACGGTGCGGACTGATGGCCCCCGATCGATGTCCCAGACGAAACTCAAGACGCTCGACGCTCCGGTGGAGTGGAACGACAACGTCCTGATGAGCCGACCCAAGGCGGTCAGCGAAGAAGCCTACGCGCGCAGTCAGCGCAAGGCCGACAAGATGGAAGCCTCCATCATTTCCCAGGACGGTCCAGCGGACCCGTCCCGCGGTATTCACAGCTTCCGGCGCGGGCGTACCGCGGTGGGGCTCGAAAACACAACCTCACCGGCCATGCCCGACGAATCGGTCTAGGAATCCACCATGTCTGACAACACCCATTTTTACGGCTTCCGCTGGGCATACAACGCGAACGGCAAGGACATGCCGAAGCCCGAGCTGATGGATGTCGGCTCTGGCGTGAACTTCACGGTTTCCGGCAACGCCACCAACCTCAACCTGAACGTGGGCGACCCTGTTGCGCTGCTCTCCACTGGGTTTATCACCCTGGCGGGCGGCAACGAAAACGGCCAAACCTCGCAAGCGGCGTGGGGTGTGGTGGTTGGCATGGGCCCGGTCGGGTTCTTCAACGGCACTCGAATGGTCCGTCAGAGCTTCCTCCAGTCCGGCTGCACCTACACGGCGGGCAACGTGGACCGAATCTCCCAAGTGCTAGTGGTGCCGTTCTCGGCTGGTATGTGGGAAATCGACGTGGACGACAATACCACGGCGACGACCCAGGCGGGTTACCAGGCCTTCGTCGGTGAGAACTGCGACCACCAGCTCGTGCCGAACGCGCAGGGCTTCGTGAACGCGCAGCTTGCGGCGAACCCGGTGCTGAACATCGCGAGCCACGCGGCGGCTACGACCACGCTGAGCATGCGCATCCGCGGCATCAGTAAGAATTTCGCGAACCAAGACTTCTCCGGCAAGTTCGTCAAGCTCATCGTGAGCGTGAACAAGGGCCAGGAGAACTACTTCACGAGCGCTGGTATCTGATGCCGAAGAGCGTCAAGCCGCCCCCAGAGGTATTGGCCGACCCGTTTCACGTGGAGCCGTCGGCCACCTTAGAAACTATTCCCGGCACAGCCGAGGAAGCACAGGCCCCGGATACGATTCCCGCGCCTGGTCATCCCGACCCCCAACCCGAGTATGTGCCGAGCGCCCGTCGCGCTCCGCAGGAGTAGCCCATGGCCGTCGTTTTTACAGCCAACGTCGTCGACACGCTGAAGCTCACGCTCAACGAAATCTGCGACGACAGCCTCACGAATTTCAAAGAGAAGTCCATCTTCGGTGACTGGCTCGATGTCGGCAACATGGACGACAACTTCGTGGACGACCTGGAGACCGCGGGTCCCGGGATCGCCGCGGAGAAGCCGGAAGGCGCCGAAATCATCAAGGGCACTATCCGCGAGGGCACGCTCACCCGGTACATGTCCCGGACCTTCGGGCTCGGCCTTATCATCACGGAAGAGGCGATCGAGGACTGCAAGTACAAGGAGGTGTTCCGTGCTGGAGCGCGCCTTGGTCGCGCGGTCTACAAGAGCATCGACATCGACACCACGAACATGCTGGCTCGTGCGACGAACACGGCCTACACGTTCGGCGATGGTCAACCGCTCGCGAGCGCGACCCACACGCTGCCGAACGGCGGCACCTTCAGCAACTTGCTGACCCCCATCAGCCCGAGCCGTATCGCGATGGCGACGGCACGGACCCAGATGCAGATTGCGGCGGGCCACGACGGATTGCCGGAAGGCTACGAGCCCAAGGCCATCGTTTGCCCTTACGGCCAGTGGTACATCTGGAAGGGGCTCATCGAATCGGAGAAGGCTCCGGACCCGGGCTCATTCAACGAGATCAACGTGGTCAAGGAGATGAACCTGAAGCTGGTCCCGAACCGGTACTGGTCGAACACCACGACCAACTGGGCGGTCATCAGCGACGCGGACAACGGGATGAAGTTCCTGTGGCGCCGCAAGCCGACGAACAAGACCTGGGTCGACAACGCTCAAGGCTTGATGAACTACGGCATGACTGCGCGCTGGTCGCGCGGCATGACCGACCCACGCGGTGTGTTTTTTAACAACGCTTGAGGAGGCACCATGCCCGCACCGTCCCTTTTAGACGCAACGCTGATTGCAACCAACCAGGGTTTGCGAACCCAATACGGCGTCATCCTTCCTCCGGGTGCTCGCGTGGCGGCCTATGTGCGCTCCACGGGTGCCCAGTCGGGTGATGACTCATTCCTGACCACGAACCTCGTGCCCACGCTGGCAGCCGGCCTGGCGCGCGCGCGGGCTGGTTTGGGAGACTTCGTGGTATGCCTGCCTGGTCACGTGGAGACGGTCGATGCGGCGCAGTCTACTGCGTTCGCAGCGGCGCTCGTCGCGGGCACCAAGATCCTCGGCGTAGGGAAGGGGAGCAATCTCCCGACCTTCACCTGGTCTGCCACGGCGTCTATCTGGACGATCGCGGTGAACGATGTTCAGATCACCGGGCTTCGCCTGCTGCTCGACGGTATCACGGCGGTCGTGAACGCCATCAACATCACGGGCACGGACGTGTCGCTGGCCGGCTGTGACATCGAGGTCTCTACGACTGCGAAGGCGCCAACCACGGGCATCACGGTCGCGGCTACCGCGTTGCGTGGCTACATCGGGTTCAACGCCTTCCGGGGCCTCGCGGCATCGGTGGCGACGAATCTGATCGTAGTGGCTGGCGCAAGCAGTGACGTGGCGATCGAGGACAACAAGTTCATGTGTCCCGTGACGGCAGCTACTGGGCACATCAGCGTGACCGGCGCAGCCATCAATCTGTCCATCGCGCGCAACAACATGTACAACACGGCAGCGGCGAGCACGGTCTGCGTGTCGTTTGCAGCGGCGGCTTCGGATGGCATCTTGGAGGGCAACCGTTTTGCGGTGCTGAACAACGGCACGGCTTCGGCGCAGGGCGTCACGTTCGGCGCCGGCTGCCTCGTTAAGGCGTTCCAAAACTTCTGCTCGGACGAGCCGCAAAAGAGCGGTCTGCTGTCGCCGGTAGCCGCGACCTGATACGTGGGGCTCCGGGCTGGGCCTGGCGCCCTTTCTTTTTCCTGGAGCCTCCATGCGTACCATCAGCTACAAGCGTTCCCACAGAAGCCCCCCCGGTGACTGTATCCGCGCATGTAGCTATTGTGGAGTCCCATGGTACCGCTCACAGCTGACACGCGACGCCTCGGGTAACCTCGCCTGTCCAGACGAGCTGCCTGGGCGTGACGTGGTGACGTTGAACGAGGGCAACCTGGCGTGGTACTCGAGCCGGCGGCAGCTGGGCGACTCGGGGATGCCGGCGGACGGCACGGTGCCAGCGAAGTCGACCGAGGTAGCGCCGCCAGTGGTGCCCAATAAGCCAGCGCGGCAGCCCTGATGGCGGAAGCTCAAGTAGAGTCGCCGACCGACCTGTACGTCCCAACCATGCTTATCCGGTTGGCTCCCAAAGACGAATAATGCGCCTAGCAAATCTACACCCATCGCTGCATTGGTCCCCGACTGGGATCGGGTACACGCATCAACTCGTGTTCGATTGCCCACGCTGCGGACCGCCATACCAGATCAGTGTGAATTGTCGTCTCGACGGCTTCCACAATCAGCCAGGAATCTGGGGGCTTACGGTGCCGAGTGAGATTAGTGGCGATGGCTGGAATGGTGTGACTGTCACACCATCGATTCAGAATGCAACGCACGGTAAGAAAAAGATTTGCGGCCACCACTGCTCCGTCGTCGACGGCGAGGTGACACCGTGATTTTGGGAGCCAACCGGATAAGCATGGTCCCAACCGTGGACGACATCTGCGCGCGCGCGTACCGCCGAGCTGGCCTGCTCAACGAAGCTCAGGCGCCGACGACCGTTCAGAAGAACAACGGGCGCCTGCTGCTCATGGACTTGGTCGACAAGCTGAGCGCAGAAGGCGTGTACATGCGCCAGGTGCAGTACGGCTACGTCGCGCTCGTGACGGGCGAGAACGCCTACACCCTGACGGCCGATGTCATCGACATCGTGGGCAACGGAGCGTACATCGACCCGACCCAATCCCAAGTGCAATTCCAAGCCAGCTCGGAAACGCCGGTCATCATGAAGGACCGGGATACGTGGCAGGGGCTTACGTCCAAGTCGGCGCAGGCGCGACCAACGCTCGGCTACTTCGCGCGCGAGGCCGCGCAGCCCACGCTCTACATCTGGCCTACACCGAGCGCGACCGAGAACACGGGGCTCATCCGCTTCCAATTCCAGAAGGAGCGTGCGGACCTGACCCTGGGCACGAACACGATGCCCTTCGAGCGCTACTGGTCGGCATACTTCGTGTGGTCCTTGGCGGCGGTGCTCGCCGTCGACAACTCGCTACCGCTTGACCGGGTGCAGCTGCTCTCCGGTGAGGCAGCGGCAAACCTGGCCATCTGTAAGGGCTACTCCAAGCAGAACGTGAGCCTGGTCGTCAGAATGAACCACACCACCGGGTGGGAATCGCGGAGGCGCTGGTGACTATCGTCTATCAAAACGGCATCGGAGATACGCTTGGCAGCGTCTTGTCGACGTGCCGCCCGCTCTACTCCACGGGCAACGTCTGGTACGTCAACTCGAACGGCGGAGTGGACGCGGCAAGTCCGGCTGGCCAGAACCGAGAGAAGCCACTCGCGACCTTGGTGCAGGCCGTCACGAACGCGACCGACTTCGACATCATCGATCTCATGCCGGGCCACGCGGAAACGCTTGCCGCGCAGCTCACCATTAGCAAGGTTTTGACTATCGTCGGCGGTGGCCGTTCTGGTGGTCTGCCAACGGTCAAGATCGGGCTCGCGCCGGAGGCGGGCACGGCGATTGCGGTAGACACGTCGTTCGTGGAACTGATCAATGTTTGGATGCTCGCGAACCCCGGGGTGAACACGAACCCGCGCATTGATGTGGGCGCCGAGGGGTTCAACATGGCCGATTGCTACGTGGAATGCGGGCCAAACGACCATGCATCGGCGGTGCGTTTCAGCGCAGGCTCGGACAGCTCGAGGATTGCGAACACGACTTTCATTTCGACCGCGACCAGCGTTGCCGCGCAGCCCACGAGCGCGGTTGAGATTGCGGCCACGCTCACGCGCCTCACGCTCGACGGCTTGGTGCTCTCCGCCGGTACGGCTGGGTTCTCAAACTACCGAGCCTTCGATGGCGCTGGCTTCAGCATTGCGGCGATCCGCGGGCTAAGCGTGAGCCTGCTGCTCGGCGCAGACATGAAACTGCACCCGGATACGACCGGCTACGTAAACGTACAAACCTGCACCGGCGGCTCGCGCCTTGATTGGTAGCCTATGCACCTGATTCAAAGCCTAGCCAGTGGCATCGTGGGCGGCGCGAACGGCAGCGTCACGCTCGTTCGCCGCGGAACGTCGACGCCCGTCCAGTACTTCACTGACTTCGAGGCGACGCAGGCTATCCAAAGCACGCTCGATGGCATCCCGCTCGACGCAAACGGCGGACTAGTCGCGTACGTGAACGAGCTGGTCGACGTGACCGTTCTAGACGTGAACGGCGTGCAGCTGCGCGAATTTGTCGCGGGTGACAACGCGAACGCCGTAGAGGTCATCAGCCCGAGCTTCACCGGGACGGACTACGTAACCGGCGTCACGGGTACGGACAAGCCGACCACGCTGCAAGCGATTCTAGACCTGTGGCTGACTAGCGCAGGGGAGCCGGACTTCAACGTTGCGGTGAGCGGCGTATCCACTTCGCTAAAGCTGGCCGTGGCGGGGCTGAGCGGGCTCTTCTTCAATGTGAAGAGCTACGGCGCCATCGGTGATGGTGTGGCGGACGACGGCGCGGCTATCCAGGCCGCATGTAACGCAGCTGCGGCGACAGACAATGTAGGCGGGATCGTGTTCTTCCCGCCCGGGACTTACCGCGGTACAACTACCGTTCAAGTTGCCCCGGGCGTAAGCCTTATGGGTTGCGGTGGTACGTCGACTAAGGTTCGGGTGGATAACCCGGCGCTAGGAAGCCTGTTTCTTTTCAACGGCGCAGACAGCGGCTCTCGTTCTGTTCAGGGACTTTGGTTCGGAGCGCTGAGCAATTTCACGCCACCACTGGTAATTGTCAGCTCAGCGGGCCCATGCGTAGATTTCGTGGGATGCGTATTCGGCGGCGATCCCTTCACCAATGGTCAGCTGCTTAGCGTGAGCGCGACCGGGCAAGGGTCAAGGACGACCGTTACGCGGTGTACCTTCTACCAAGGAGCCAACGCTTCCTGCATCGTCCAAACGAACAGTGGGCGCATTGCAGTCAGAGATAGTGACCTGGTGATTACATTTGCTGGCTCGTATAGTAACCAGGTAATTGGTGGGACGGACGGCGTAGCGGTGCACGATTGCCGTTTCAACTGCGATGCAGTTACTGCTGGCACGCCCGTGTATATCGGGTTCGCCCCAAACACGTGGCAAGGTTGCGTGTTTACCGGCAACTACTTCAAAGGCAGCGCAGCGGTGACGCCTATCGCGCTGTTCAACGGGCTAGCGTCGCCAAAGTTCGATTGCTACGAAGCCGGCAATGTGTTCGGAGACTCATCGGCAAGTGCCATCACGCCCTACGCCTACACCACGGACGGATTCGAGACACTGGGCCTTTGGAACGGGTCCGCGAACCACAACTCTCGCTATGGCCGCACGCAGCAAGTGTCCGGAACCAACGGCTCAGCGTTAGTTTTCGATCCGAAGTCCTACGGGATGGGCGTCATCAAGGTGACGGCAGGCCCAGGCTCGCTCACGTTCGCTGGTAACAAGGGGCAACTTGGCGACCGCTACGTTCTGGTCGTGGTCAACTCTTCCGGTGGCAACATCATCTGTGCCCCGGACGTGAACTTCGTGCTGGACGCAACCCTGGGACCGAGCTTCACGGTAGCGACCGGCACGCGACAGGTTTACGAGTTCGTGTGCGTACCGAATAATACGACGAGCACCACGGTATTTGCCCAAATCAGCAAGCCAGCGCAGACCTAATGCCCCAAGCGCCTATCAGCTTCGCCAATCAGCAGGCCACCGGCCAGGAGGTCCTCGGTGGAGCGCCGGGCGTAGCCATGAATGTGGTAGTCGACGCGACGGGTGCCGTGCGTCGCCGCCCTGGCATCGTAGCGGTTCCGAACGTGTTCTCTGGAGTCGTGGACGCCACGGGCATCTCGGGCCTTTACGGGACGATTGGAGGGGCTCTGTACGCGGTCGGCTCGACCCCGCAGTTCCGGCAGATTTACAAAGTGGGGCCGACTGGCGCCGTGGCGCTCGGGCTTCCAACGAGCGACTCGACGCTGGCTGGCACGCTCCGCCCGGTGTTCGCTGAAACCCAGCTGCTGCTCGTCATCGCGGGTGGCGACAAGATGGAGAAAATCGTCCTGTCCTTGAGCGCGTCCAGCCGGCTCGGTGGCGACCCGCCCTTCGCTTCGCATGTCGCGGCGAATAGCTCGCGTCTACTCGGCAACCTTGCGGCGGTCAGCGCCAACAACACGTTCGACCTTTCGGTGGTGCGATTCAGCGACATCGCCAGCGGCAACGCGAGCTTCGCCGGCATGGAGGAATGGACCGAAGGGCTCGGAACGGCTGGCCACTTCAGCTGCGAAGCCGACCCCGACCCGTGCTTGGCCATCTACGAGAATACGAATGAGGTGTTTTGCTTCGGGAACACGTCGCTCCAAATCTTCGACCCCGACCCCACCGCAGTCTACGCTCCGGCGACCACCCGCGAGCTGGGCTGCGCGGCCCCATACAGCATCATCAAGCTGAACCAGCAGTTCGCGTGGCTAGACAACCTTCGACGCATCGTGATGTCGGACGGGCGCTCTGAGCAGGTACTGAGCGACCCCATCAAGAAGACGCTCGACGACATGACTACGGTGAGCGGCTGCTACGGCTTCCGCTTCATCCAGGGTCCAGTAGACGCCATGGTGTGGGTGTTCCCCACGGACGGGCGCACGTTCGCCTTCCAGCAGAACTCTGGCTGGGCCGAATGGAGCGGCTGGAGTGACTCCAAGAACAACTGGGCCCCGTTCCCAGTGACCGCCGCCCACCTTACCCCGTCGACCCACGATGTGATGGTGGGGACTAACCTCGGCCAGGTCGGCAAACTTTCGCTCGACGCTCAGACCGATTTTGGCTCACGAATCAACGCCCGCGTGGAAACCGGGTACCTCAATCGAAGCTCGGATATGCGCAAGAAGTGCAACTGCGTCTACCTGTCGCTACGGCGGGGGCAGAGCTTCGGGACGGTTGGTCCGCAGGCTTACCTGAGCTGGCGGGACCAGCCGGGGGCGTATGGCTCGCCCATCCCCATCGATTTGGGAAAGCTTGGCGATACGGAAATTGTGGTACCATTGCGGTCATTGGGCGTGTACAGGCGCCGGCAGTGGAAGTTTGAGTTTTCGGGTGCTGAGGCCCTGGAGCTTGTGAGCGCGACGGAAGACTTCGACGTTTGCGATACGTGAGGACCCCATGAGTGTTTGGAGTTGGCTAGGCCTAACAAGCGACCCCGCGCAGGATGCCGCGAACAAGGCTGCTGACCAGAAGGTCAAGCAGGGCAAATCTGCGGCGATTGCACTGGAGAACTACCGACAGAACTCGCGAGACCAGTATCACCAGCTGCTTACGCGGGAGATGGCGCCCTACCAGGCATACAGTAACCGACTTGCGGCCCTCACGGGCACAGGCATGTCAACCGCCGGACTGTCAGCGAGCGAGAACCCGCTGTCACTGCAAGACACCGGGGTGGGTGCCCCGGAAGGCTCTAACTATGCTGGTTGGACGGACAAGAGCGGGCCGAACGGGCAAACCGTCGTTCATCAGGGGATCGGGTCGTACCTGAACCACACGAACGTCCCGGAGACAGACGGCATGGCTCCGCCGCCGGACCAGCGCGACGCTCAGGAGAAGCTAATGGGATTTCTGAATGGTCAGGACCCGAGTGGGAATTATTCCGCAAACGGAACTCCATTTCGGCAGCAATCTGCCGTGGTGAATGCGGACCCTTATCATGTGGCGCAATCCCAGGACCCGACGCTAAATCCGACCTATGACCCGCGCTCTGCTGGGCTTACTCCAGGCGGCGGCGGATATTCGCCCGGGGCTGGAATCAGCTTCCATCCGAGGGGGCGCTGATGGCTTCTCAGCTCTATGACCCCAACTCCCAGACGTACAGCCCCGGCGGGACCAGCTTCGGGACGGCCCCGCCGTACAACCCGAGCGCGGGCGCTGTCGGTGGTGGGGCGGGTGGTATCAACACAAATTCGACCTCCATACCGCTTACCATGACCGGATCATCCACGGCGCCAGCCTTTTCAAACAGCCCGGCTCCACCTACGGACGCAGGCTTGCAGCCCGGGCAAGGTACGCCTGGCGATGTTGGATACAACGTCAACGTGCCAGGCGCGGGCGAGAACGTATCGGCTTCGTATCTGGCCCTCTACGGTCAGAACGGCACCCCGACCGCGAGCAATAACGCGCAGCAAGCGTACACGGATTTCCGCAACTCTACGCCTGCGAATATGGACCCGTACTACGACAACGCCCAGCGGAACTCGGCGAACGATATCAACAAGCAGATGGCTGCGCGAGGCCAGTACGGCAGTTCGAATGCGGTGGGCGTGCTCAGCAACGCTTCGACGAACCTGCGCGCTCAGGAGGCCAAGGACAATGCGCAGTATGGTATTTCCCGGTATGGGCTCGAGGGGCAACTGGCAAGCGGATCGGATGCGTCGTCGGTGAATCAAAGTCAGAACGAGGAAAATTGGATGAAGGGTCTCACGGACCTGGGCTTCGCCAATGAGAAAGAGGGCGCTGCTCGCGCGCAGCTCGGGCTCGACTGGACCAAGGGCGCAGCGGATACGGCTTCCGGCATCGAAGGCAGCGTGGGCGCGAGCGAGATCGCGGCGGACAAGGACCTCCTCATCAAGCAACTCACGGCCAGCGGCATGTCGTATGCTGACGCTGCCGCTGCGGCAGACAACCGCGTGGCCGCCGGCAATGCACAGGACGCGCGCGCGACAGCCACGGTGACATCAGCCCTGGCGTACATGGTGTAAAATGGCCGAATACAATCCGCCGCCGCTCGCCTATCGCCCACGGGATGCCTCGGGGGAAGCCGCGGAATTGCAAAATTCGCTACTGGCCCCGCTGCGCTTCCGTAACGAGCGCAAGCAGCGAGACCAAGAGAACACCTATCGCAACGCGACGCTGGCGCGCGAAACCGAGCGAGACAGGAACGCGAACGAGCGCGACCGCATCAGCCAAGAGCAGCGCGCGCGCCAGATGCTCTCCGAAGACAAGCGAGCCGGCCAGCGCGAAAGCCTGTACGCAACGCGAGAAGCGCGGCGCCAAGAAGAGGCTATGTTCAACCGGAACCGGCTGCTCCAGCAAGAGCACGAGGCGCTCATCAAAGAGCTACACGACTCGCTCAACGACCCCGGGCAGGACCCAATCGCCAAGCAGAACCGCATCAAGGCAGCCCAGGAAGCGCTCCATCGAGCCGGCTACGCCACGGCCGAAGACGAGGATACGCCGGACGGTCCCACGCTTCCGTCACCCGTGGCGCCCGCTCCGGAGGCACCGTACGACTCCACGCTTGGCGATGAATTCCTGCCAGCCGAGCAAGACGGCCCAGGGGTGTCCATGGGCAGGGGCGGCACGGCGAAGCCGGTGCCGAAGCTTCCGGCGAAGAAGAAGCTGACCCCTCGGGAGACCGCTTCGCTCAGTACGCAGCTCGACAACGTGGACCCGACGCAGGGGATGTCCAAGCTCCCGCCTACCCCGTTCCTGCCTGGGCAAAACCCCGTCGCGCCGCGCCCGCAATCGTTCCAGGTGGCCCAGTCGAACGCGATGCTCTCCCCCGACGACCCTCTCAACAACCCGCCCCAATGACCGACAACGGACCCGTGATGCCCTGGCTTCCTGGTCACTCCCCAGTGGCAGGGGTTCCGTACGCGCCGCTCACGCTGCCGGGGATCAATGATGGCACCCAGGCGCCACCTCCCGCGCCCTACGGTATGCTCGCGGGCCAGCGCCATGTGCTGCCCGACCAAATAAACTTAGACCCGCAGCCGGTCAAGCCTGAGGCCATCAACCTGGACGAGCCGAGCGAGCCGAATGCGCCTCCCGGTGCCGCGCCGGATGCTCCAGGGCCCGGCGTGCTCCCGCAGACGCACAAGCTCCGCGCTATCCGGGTGATGAACGACAAGGGCGAGGTGGTCGCCAATATGCCAGTGAACGACGAAGCCACGGGCAACGACTATTACAAGCGCCACATCCAAGCGATCGGCGACTCCCTGATGAGCCAAGCGATGAACCCCGCCGACAAGGCGGCGGCTGCTACGGCGACGCAGTTCGGTATGTCGCTTATCGGCTTGATGCCGTTCAAGGACATCCAGAAGGCAATCATCAGCCACTACGAGGCGGATGAGCGTAACGTTATCGCGCGAGAGACGCAGGCAGCCAAGACGGCGCGCGCGGCGGCGATGAAAGGCGGCCCTGCTCCGGGTGGACCAACGAAGGGTGAGAAGGCTGGGGAACTCATCGACAAGGACGTGGAGACGCTCGCCGATAGCAAGCTCAAGGACACAGAGTCACAGTCGAAGCTTTCGGCGCTAAACGCATACGAGCAGACCATCGACCAGCTCGAAGCGCAGATGGCCGGCAATGACGCGATGTCGCAGCGTGCGGCCATTGCCGAGTACATGAAGACGCTCACCGGCAAGCAGTCTACGGATGTGGAGCGGCGCCAAATCCTCGGGGCCAACGGCGCCATCGACCGCATCATGAACGACTTGAACCTTTGGAATCCGAGCGACGCCTCGCTGACAAAAGCGTTTCGCCAGGCGTTCATTCGCAACGTGGGCATCATGCGACAGAACGTGCAGGCGGCGCGGGCTAAGATTGCCGCGCAGGCCGGCGCTGCTCTCGAGCACAGTCCGTTCATCAAGAAGCATGGCGATGCGGCGGAGTACAAGAAGTACGGCACAGGACGGATTAGCGGCGACTACGGCGACACGCAGCCAGCCGCTCCAGCTCCGGTCGCTCCACACTTGCAGAAGTACCTGAAATGATTTCCGACGCGGACTACAAGGAGCTGAAGGGCCAGGAAGCCAACCTCAACGACAAGGGGAAGGCGGCGGTACGCGACTACGAGATGCTCCAGGCCGCAAAGGAGCCCATCGAAGCGCCGCGAGCCGTAAGGGAAACTGCTCCCGCGAAGGTGAACGTTCCGGAGCTACCACCGGAGCAGGCTCCTGCCGCGCCGGCTCCCGATAAGCTTCAAGCGTTTTCGGATGCGGTCAACGCTGGCGCCGACGATTCGATGGACGCCTCGCTACCGAACGCCTCCAAACTCAAGGCGCTCAATACGCCCCCCGAGTACGTGGCCAAGAGCCGGATGAACGGGCTGAAGCATATCGCGGCGGCGGTCGGTCAAACGGCGCAGGATGTGGCCACGCTCGGGCCCGTACTCGGGGCAATTCATTCGCGTTCGCCGCTCGATGCAAACATGTACTACGAGCCGAGCGAAGAAGAGTTTGCGCGGGACCAAGCGCCGGTAATCCGAGCCAGCGGTTTGACGCCCGGGACCGATGACTACCAGACGGCGTTCGATGTCTGGAAGGACAAGAAGTGGCATCAGGCCTACAAGCAGGCGGAAGCTGAGGACCGCCCGCTGACTCGCGTGGCGCACGTCGCCGACAACGGTAGTGCATGGGACAAGCTCAAGAACTACGTCGAGCAAGCCCCGGACATCGCGCAGTCGTTCGCTAAGGGCGCCGCAGACTTTCTGACTCTTCACCAGGCTTCCGCGCTGCCGAACTACGTTGAAGACAAGCTGGCGGGAAACCACGCGCGGCGCGATGAAAGCGCATCCCAGGACGAGCGCAACCCGCTCGCCACTGGCGCGGGTGAGATTGCGGGTAGCGCGCTGCCCATAGGCCCCGTTGCGGAGGCTACGGGCTTCGTCGGCAAGAAGCTGCTCGGCGCTGCGCCAGGGGCGTTGCGTGGGCTCGGCCGCTCTGTTGCGGGTGGCGTGGCTGGCGCAGTCACTGACCTTGCGGGCCGTGCTGCGGCCACTGGCGAGCAAGACGACAGCATGGGGAGCGCCAAAGACCGGTTTATGAGTGGGCTCTTGCCGACCATTGGTGTCGCTGGTGGCGGCTCTATTCTCGGGCACCTTGCGGCCGGTGGGGGGAACTGGCTTCAAAAGTCGAACGTCCAGGCGCATCCGGAGATTGCCGACCTGTTCCGCGGTGGCGGAGAGACGGCAACGCTTCGTGGTGTGGTGCCTGGCGAGGAGGTCGCGGCGAACCTGGAGGCGGCGCGCCCCCCGGCTTACGGCGAGAACAAGCCCTACCCCGAGGCGAACGCAACCGAGGTGCAAGCTCGGAAGCTCCGTGAGCCGCTGGCTGCGGAGAACGCAACGGCGCGCGGTGAGTTGCCTCAGCGCTTCGCGGCAGAGAAGGATGCGGCGTTCGCGGCAGATCCGAACCTTCAGAAGCCGGTGCCGGTACGGCGTACCGCGCAGGGCGCTGTGGATTGGCTCCTGGGTGAGCTTCAACCGAAGGCGGCTGACGCCTACTTCCCGCTGAAGAAGGTGCTGCCGGAGGACGTGGGTCCCGCGGCGAACGTGTCTGCGGCCAGGGAGCTGCTGCCTCAGCTTGTGAGCGGTCACGTCGTGACGGCGGCGGACGCGAGCGGGATGGCGGAGCGCAACATCGGTAGGTCGCTGACCATCGAGGAAGCGCAGAAGATCGGGCTCGACGTGCCGGGCATGCTGAAGAAGCAGGGGCTCAGCACTACGATCAAGACGGAGTCTCCGCCGGCTACTGCGCTCGACGCTGAAGGCGTACCTAACAACGCGCCAGCAATCCCGAATGAGCCCCTGAACGTCGCACAGGTACTGCCAAAGTACTCGAAAGAGCAATTGGCTACGGCTGGCGGGGTGGGGGAGGCGACACCCGAGCAAGCGGCGGCGATTCAGCGTTACACCTTCGGTAAGCGAAGCGACGGCGACAACGATCTCATCAACGAGTACCTGTCAAAGGCGCCCATTTCGCCTCTCCCGCATGTGTACCGTGGTCTCACGCTGACCCCCGATCAGGCCGCGGAGATGCTATCTCAGGACACGTTTACGACGGGCAGCACGCCCACGTCGGTATCGTCAAGCCCTATCGTGGCACGCTCCTTCGTTGCTCGGAACTTGGAGCCTGGGGACGTGGGTGTGACGCTCAAGCTGGAGCACGCTTCGGCGCGCAATATCCAGCCGTTTGCGCATGACCAGGTGAAGGTCGAGGGCGAACTGATGCTGCCCGAGAAGCGGTCGTTCGAAATCATCAGCAAGCATAAGGACCCGACCAACCCGGGGAACTGGATTGTTGTCGCGAAAGAGGTGCCGAGCGCTACCGATGCTGGGATGTCGACCACTGAGGAGGTATTTGGGCGGCCCGCCGACAAGCTCGCCCCGGGCGCAGCCGACCGACTCAAGCCCCGCGAAGGACGAGCGTTCAAGACACCCACGGGCCCACTCGGTTCGGAGTGGTTCGACCAGGCGAAAGCCGCTGAAACCGTTGCTCTTCACAGCGGGGACTACGCGGTATCCGATCCGTTCGGTGGCTGGAAAAACACGGTGCCATCCGGGCGAGGCCCGCTCGACACCCCGACGACTCCGGGCACCCCGGATGCTCCGCCTTCTGTTCCGTCGATTCGGCCCACGGGCGCCCCCTCCGCGCTCCGCGCCGCCGATCCCCCGTCGCTCGCTTCCGCGCCCTGGCAAGGCCCGCTCCGCCAGCAAGAGACCATCAACGGCATCCCCATCGGCGAGTACCGCGTAGTCATCAAGCCGAACGAGTACAACGCCCAGCAATGGGAGAAAATCATCGGCAACATCGACGACCGGGCAGGCGAAGGTGCACGGGCTAGAGGAAAAGTCGACCCCAACTGGGAAAAGCTCCAAGCCGCCGCGCGCGCCGACCGCGACCAATTCGGCAAGCCCTGGACTGACCTGATTGCTCGCCACCACGAAATCAGCACCCAAATGGAGCAGCGCTCCGGGCACGCTGGCCTCAAGGAGCGCAAGCCCTACAGCGAAATGTCCCCCGAGGGGCATGCCACGCTGAACGGCCAGCTCCAGGGCTATCCGAATACGGACGAGGCTCGCGTCGCGATGCGCTCGATCGCTTCCGACGCCGACGCTCGAGCCAAGGCAATGGCCGATCTAGCCGGCCAGGCGCCACCTCCAAGCGTCCTTCACGAGCTGGACATCCTCGGTGCCCAGCACGCCTACAAGCGCCTCAGTGGGGAAGCCATGCCCAAGCTTGCGGGCACCGCCGGCTTTGGGGGCGTCACGGAGCACATCCGGGGATTTGGGCCAGCCATGCGCCTCCGTTCGGATGCGGTAGCCCGAGCCATTTCCCGGGGCCCTACGGGCGAGCCCACCATCAGTCCCCGTCTCGCTGACTTCCTTCGCAACGCTTCACCAAGCCCCCGACCACTCACGGGAATGATGAGCATGGGCGGCGGCGCGCTGGGAATGAAGGCGGGCGTGGGGTACAATACCGCGCGAGACGAGCTGACCACGAGCCAAAAGCAGCTACTCCAAAGACTCATAGAAACCGCGGCTGGAATGAACCAAGCGACCCAAGAGGCACCATGAGCGAAACGGCACGGCTGAAATACACTGGCAGCGCACTTCCTGGAAACGCGGAGGTGGTCTCACTGTTCGATTCCGTGGTGGCATTCCCGGGCGCGAGTTATCTGCCGATGTTGCACATGAAACGTCTGCAACTGGACATCCTTCACGACCAGGCAGGCACGCTGAAGTGGTACAAGACCCAGAACAGGGGACAGTCATCGGTACTCGGCGCCGGCTCGTCGGCAACGACTGTGTGGCTCCAAATCGGAACACTGGCAGTGGCTGCACCCGCTGCGAACACCACGGATACTTTCGATTTCCTCGTCGAGGAATACGCTGACTTCAAGCTCGAGTGGACGAACGGAGCGACGCCGCAAACCGTGTTCAGCGTCGACGTGGCGCTCTCTGACGAGCGCAATAAGGGCACATGACCTCGGTCGCTCAAAACTGGCCTACGAGCCCAGCGTGGCCACCGAATATTCCTCCGGCATGGCCACCGGGAACATCGGTGCCCTAGATGGGCGTCAACTTCAACTGGCCTCCTTCCGCGGCCGGAGGATCGGCAACCCCATCTCTTGCCACGCTCAGTTTGCTCGGAGGTGGCTTTACAGGGGCTAGTGTCTACGTTGCGGACCAGGGCGAATACTATGAGCTAGACACAGCAAACACCTTTGCCGCAAGCTCGCCGCTCATCATCGCGGCGACGGGCGGCGGCAATTGGTTCCGGCGCAGCAAGGCTTATGTTGTAGGGAACTTTTTCCTGTGGATTTGCAATACTTCCGGATTCTTCGCTGGCGATGCCTTGATCGGCGGCTTCAGCCCCGGACAGCAAGCCGCTGGCGCCATAGCTCCTGACATCCTGCTGAACCTCGGCGCGCTAGCGACGCTCGCTGGTCCATTCATCAATGACGTAGTTCAAGATACGCTCGGAAATCTATGGGTAACCGGGTATCATCATGCGGCTGGTACTACATCGTGGGCCTGGAAATTCGCATTATCCGATGTGCTCGCTTCTGGCTCGCCGACCCCGCGCGTAACCCTGACTCAAGCTCTAAATTCGCCCGCGAACACGGGCGCGCAGGTGACGCTGTTCGATCGCAACAACGCCATGTGGCAAATGGTGTTTTCGTTGGCCGGTACCATCGGTGTCACGCTGAATAAGTATGGCGCGCCGAGCTATGCGCAGTCCGGATCGCCGACTGCTGACATCACAGTGCAGGGCACGAACGTTATTTTGAACGAGTACCAGGACGGTCTATTCGACCCACAGGGTAACTTCTGGGCCTCGTGTTGGAGCGGCGGCGCGAAGGGGATTGTAATGTTCACCGCGGCGCAGCTCGCTACGAGCGCGACCGGAGTTGTTCCGACCGTGGTTTGGACGGGCACGAACTTCACCGGCCCGATCGGCATGGCCTTCTATGGTGGCCTGCTCTGGGTCGCGAACTACGGCGCTGGCGGAGCCGCTTCGCGTCTTCGTGCGTTCGCGTACATCGGCGCAACGTCGGGCAATCCAGCGCCGCTCATTGACATCGCCGTTACGGGTGCAAACGGCCTCGCCGCCATTGCCTTCGCGCCCGACGGATCGGGAGCGTGGGTTGTCGCGCAAGACGACGCAAAAACGGTGTTTCTCACCACGGCTCAGTTGGCTGCGTCTGGCACTGTTGCCGCTGGCAGAGCGCTCGTAGTGCGCGCCGGGGACTTCCCCGAGTGCGCGCGATTTGCTCTCAACCCCTCACGCTCCGGCCTCGGGCCGTCTGGCGTGCCGATCATTCCTTGAAAGGAAACCCCATGACCATTGCCCAAATTCTCACAGACATCGGAGCCGCAGCCGGCGCCATCGGCACGATTTGCACGGGTGCTCGCGCATTTGCCATTCCTGCCCGCGAAGTACGCGGAGATGTTCGCGCGCTGGGGCGTGACATCGCAGAAGTTCAGCGTGAACCAGAGCCCAAAACGCGAAGAAGGTAAACAGATATGATAGCCCTAGTTGTTGTTCTGGTCCTGGTCGGCCTAGTGCTGTGGGCGGTCGCCCAGCTCCCTCTCGACCCAATGGTTATGAACCTGATTCGTGTCGTAGTGCTCATCGCCTGTGTGCTCTACGTGCTGAGCGCTTTCGGTCTCTGGCATGCGGGTCTACCCGCTCACTTTCAGGGGCACTGGTGAGTCTGCTCCCGGACCTGAAGACGACACAGACGGCCGCGCAAGCGCGCCGCGTGTTCAATACCATACTGGTCGAACTGAAGCTGGACGTGGCGGGGTTAACGAAAGCGTGCCCCGTGTTCATGGCCCAGTCAGCGCTCGAAACGGCGCACTGGAATTCGATGCACGCTTGGAACTGGGGCAATATTCGCCCTGGCGCCGGGTGGACCGGGGACATAGTACAGTTCCGCTGTAATGAGCAGCTCTCGCCGGGTAAGTGGACCTGGTTCAATCCGCCAGCTCCAGGTGAGCCAGGCTACGCCGACCCGCGCCACGGTTCCAGCTTTCGCGGCTTCACCGGGGCCGTGCTCGGCGCGCGTGACTACTTCGGCTTCATCCAGAAGCACTACCCCGAGGCCTACTCGTCAGCGCTTGGCGGGGACAGCGGAATGTTCGTTCATGGTCTGAAACAACGCGGCTACTTCACTGCTGACGAAGCGCCGTACCGCAACGCGGTGGTAAGCCTGGTGGGGGGATTCGCGAAGCTCGTCGACACGCCGCTGTACGTGCCTCCAGCTTTCTATTGGAGCAGCTTTCCGCTCATGAAGGCAGCAGCGGTCAACCTGGACATCGACACGTCCTACGCGAACCTGGACTTGTCGCATGCCGACGAATCGGGCGAGGCTTACCACGATGGCGACTGACAGCGAGGAGACCCCTGCCAAGAAGCAGACGATGCTCGACCTCATCTTTTCCGAGCTGAACGAGATGAAGGTCCTGTGCCAGCGTTCGGCCGATAGCTCCTTCAGCACGAACGAGATGGTCAAGGGCATCGTGGCTCGGGTCCAGACATTGGAGCATCAGCGGGCTGCGGACCGGATGTCATGGTACTGGGCGCCCCTGTTGATCTCTTCCGTGGCCTTCTGTGGGATGATTTGGCTGGCCTTCAAATTCGGCCATGGCTAAGCCTGACGGTCGGTATAGCCGCGTCAGCATCGAGACTGACTCGGAAACCATGTCGGATGCTCAGGTGGCCAAGTCATTCCATGGTAGCAATCAAGTAGTGACGGTGCCGCTCGCCGTCGTGCTCGCGCTCATCACCGCGGGAGGTGGCGCGCTGACTGGGTACTTCACGCGGGGGCCCGGCGCACCGGTCGACTGCGCATCGAAGGACTCGGTAGCCACGCTGGACAGAAGGGTCGAGCAATTGGCAACCAGCTTCTCGGCGCTCACCGAAAAGGTCATCGCCGACAACGAACGCATGCACAATGATATGGTCGACCTGAAGCTCAAGATGGTAGAACAGAACAGGAACAAGTGAATGACCAAAGCAACGCTGACGAAGATTCTTGGCACATCCCTGTCCGTGCTCCTCGCGGGGCTGGCGACGTACTTCAAGGGCAACCCGCTCGTGATGGCGCTACTCCCGTCAGTGTCAGCGTTCCTGCTCGGGGCTATCCACATCCAGAGGCCGGGCGACGTGAAGCTGTCGGACGTGGTAGTCCCCAGCAGCGCCGAGCTGAAGCCGTAGTCTGGAAGCGCACTTCCAAGCCCGGACACCTCTGCGAGCTTTGTGACCAGGTGAAGCCGTTCCTGGTCCAGATGAAGAAGCTGGCGGGGCCGGGGATGGTTCTAGCGTGCTCTGGATGCCTAGGAGACTTGACTGGGCGGCGTGGGGTAGACAGCGGCGATGCAACGTTCGAGTGATGTTATGCTAAATTGACCCCGCGCCGCGCAAACGGCCGGGGTCTTGATCCGCAGGAAGAGAGGTTCCCATGGACGAAAAAACCATCGCACGATTCTGGGCAAAAGTCGACATCACGCCGGGCTGCTGGGAGTGGCGCGCGGCAAAAAATAAGCAGGACGGATATGGTGTATTAAGCCGGGGCGATGGTAAGCTGATATACGCACATCGCCTGTCGTGGCTGCTGCACTCCGGACCGCTGCCAGACGGCATGTGCATCTGCCACAAGTGCGACAATCCGACCTGCGTGAACCCTGACCACCTGTTCCTGGGCACACCAGGAGCCAACACCAGGGACATGATAGAAAAAGGGCGCTCGCGCTTGCGTACCCACGGGTTCTTTGGTGAGACTTCAGGAAACGTTAAATTGAACGCAGAACAGGTGCTAGAAATTAGGCGCAAGGCAGCGACCGAAAAAAGGTGCATGGCAAGGCTAGCTCGAGAATTCGACGTATCCCCTTCGCAGATTCATCGGATCGTGACCCGCGAAGCGTGGCCCCATTTGCCATGACTTTCCCATAGTTCTAGGCAGCGCTGCACTTCCTGGCCCTGCCACACGCGCCGCCCTTCCCTGGTCCAGTAATCAAAAATACCGCGAGCATCGTGGAAATCGCGGTGGCATTTGGCACACAGGGGCATTGTCTCGCGGTCCCCCGATTTCTGGCCCATTCCGCCGCCGGTAGCGTGATGCGGGTGGCTCGGCGGTCGAGCCCCGCACGAGCAGCAAGGCAGCGTGCGCACCCAGGCCAGCCAGATAGGGTCTCCCTCGCGACGCTGCTGCTTCGTCTGCCGCGCCTTCGCGATGAACTTGGACCTACGTAGCGCCGTGCGTCGCAGCAGTCGGGAGCGTTTCACAGGACACCTCGTCCGAGCAGCTCCGCCGTGACGCGGGTGAGCAGTAGGCTCGGACCGCCGCGCGTACGCAGGTAGCGCCAGAGCCGCTGAAGGCCTGCGGTATCGGCGAAGGGCAAGTCACAGACCATCGACCGACCCTCGAAACTGGAGCAGTAGCCGACGCGCAGCGGCATCGTACCACCAGTCGTGGAGCATGCGCTTTTGGGCCTTCCTGACGCCGTCCAAGATGGTCGAATGGTCGCGGCCGATGGCTTTGCCAAGCTCGGGCAGGCTGAGTCGGGTACAGCGTCGAGCAACCAGATAGAAGCACTGGCGGGCCTCCGCCAGTGCTCGTGTGCGGACGCGCCCTGCTATGTCATCGCTCGTCACCGTGAAGGCCTCGGCTACCGCGTCGCGCATGAAGGCGAGCGCCTTGACTCGTGGGGCTCCAGCTCCGGTCATTGCCTCCAGCTGCTCATCTATCACGGAGCGGCTCAAAAACAAGCTGACGCGGGTCGGGTTTGGGACCCGTCTTCGGCTTGCGAGGTGGGGGGGCGACATATGGTCCGCGGAGCGTCCACTGCTGCGAAGAAACGGAGATGATGCCCTGGTCGCGCAGGCGGCGCAGTCGCTGCTCGAGGTCGTACTTTGTCGGCTCTACTTCCATATCGTACAGGTACTGCGGCAGCTTCATCAGGAGCGCCGTGTTCATTGTCTTGTTTCTGCAGCGGGCGAGCCTCCCGCAGACCCATTCCTCGTAGCTCGAATACTTGACCGCTTTTGCCATTTCAGGCGCCTCCTGACGCCAGCCAGCTCAATTGCTTCACATCCACTCGTTCAGGCTTCCAGTTGCAGGTCTGCGCCACGTAGGTCAGCGCACGCCCGGCGTTCTTGAAGCTCACGCTCTTGTCGTCGAGTCCGTAGCGCTTCAGCTGCGCCAGTTGCGCGTAGGTCGCTAGCCCTGCGTCGTGACGCTTGTTCCGCTCCATGAGTAGCTTCTTGGCTTCGCGCTCGGAGATGCTCGCGATGGCGCCAGGCGGGACCTTCATCTTCGCTAGCGCCTCCTTCTGCTTTTCGGTGGCAGGCAGTCGCCCCCAACGCATGTCGTACCGAGTCGTGCTGCTCAGGTCGATGTCGAGCACCGCGAAGGGGTTGAAGCTTCGAACGTTCGCCGAGACCTTGGAACGCACCGCGGCGGCTACCGCTGCAAGTTCACGACGGGCCTCCTCCAGGCGCTTGCGCACATCGCCTCCAGGATTCTCCTTCGCCTTACGCTTGGCCTCTTCGACCTCCGCGTCGCTGTAGTCGCCGCCTAGTAGGTCTTCCGGCGTGATGAGTGCATGCTTCGTGGCGTTCCCGACGAAGTCTAAGACTAAAAGTGTCGATTTTTGGCTCGCTGCCACGGCTGCCCGCCGCTCTCCCGAGCCTTCGGCGCCGTGGATATGGTCTACCGTGCCCGGTAGCACCCTGGTTCCGCGCCCTACGGTCTGCGCGTAGAACATCCGCGACTTGGTGGGGCGCCCCTGGATGATGAGCGAGGTAGCCGGGGCGTCAAAGCCTTCGATCGCGATACCCACGTTCATCAGCCGGCGGAGCTTGCCAGACCGGTAGTCAGCCGTGATTCGGTTGCGCTCGGTCGGGTCGGTTCCGCCGTGAATGAAGCCGGTGCTCTCGGGCTCCAAGGCGTTGAAACGTTCCGCCGCGTACTGGGCGGATTTGATGCCCGGGAAAAACCCGATCGCCTGCCGGTGCCGCTCCAGCTCCAGCGTCTTGCTCACGATGCCTTCCACGGCTCGCACCATGACCTCGTCCAGCTGCCCCTTGGCCAAGTCGCCAGCCACATCCTTGATGCCGTCCAGGACAATCTCACCAAGCTCGATTTGCTTGCCGGCGATAGGCACGAGGTACCCGGCTTCGATGCCCTGGAGAATATCGAAGCAGTAGGTGACCGAGTCAAACACTTTGCCCAGGGCCTTTTCGTCGGCACGGTCGGGAGTGGCTGTGACCCCGAGCACCTTCGCGCCGGTGAAGAAGTCGAGCGGTCGAACGTAGGTGTTGTCGCAAAAATGATGTGCTTCATCGCAGATAATCAGCGAAAAGTGGTCCTTTCCGTACCGGTCGAGACGGTGCTGCTGCTTGATGGTATCGATGCTCGCCATGACCAGCTGAGCTTTTCGCGACGCCGTCTCTCCCGCCTGGTCGACCTCGCACGGCACCCCGCACACCCGCTCCAGATGGGTCCGGCCCTGCTGCACGAGTTCGTTCCGATTGGCCAGCACCAGAACGTTGCCTCGCCCCTCTCGAATCCAGCGCCGAGCGAGCGAACTAAACACGAACGTTTTGCCGGTCCCCGTTGCCATCACGAGCAGCTGAGAGCGGTACTCATCGAAGCCGCCCCAAGATGCCTCACAAGCCTCTGCCTGGTAGAACCGAGCGCCAGGCCACGGGTCGGCTGAGACGGTCTCCTGAATGGCAGGGCGGGTCTGGAATAGCGATTGCTGGCTCATCCGCCCTCAGGCGTCGGCGGCGCTGGTAGCGACGGGACCGGATGCCACGATGTTGAACAGTGCCCACGTGCGAGGGAAGCGTTCAGCGAGCAGCGTGCCGACCGCCTCGGCGTAGACGCGAATCTCGTACTGAGCTGTTTTTGGCAGACGAAGCGCGGCAAACGCCAGCCAATTGCGGAGGTCCGTCGAGGCTCGCATGGTCGAGTAGCGCCCGACTGGCACGCACAGGCGCGCAAGCTCCTTCGGTACGCCGCGAGCCATGCCGCTCTGGTAGACGCGCTCAGCATGCTCGTACACGTCCGCAAGCTCGGTTTCGGTTGGGGCGCTCACCGCTCAACACCAGCGCAACGCCGAATATCCTCCAGAGCCCTCTCCGTACTCGCGAAAAAATGCGGAGCACGCCCGGTACTCGCACGATAAATCATGCCGCCCGCTAGAAACGGACCGAATTCCGACTCGAGCTTCTTCCCCTCGTCGCCAGCCAAAACGATCGCCCAGCCCGCGCGGCAATGCGTCGTTTCGCACGTATGCCATTGGCTCATATCGAGCGTCCCGCTGCCCGTGGTTACTGCGGTGAGAATCTTGCGATCGAGGTCTTCGACCACCGGAACAGCGGGGTTGCGCTTTAGAAATCTCTCAGCGCGCTGAGAGAGTGTTTCGGCGGACGGCGTCTCGCGTTTGTATGGTTCTGGCGGGTCTAATTTTTCTGCTCCAGGATCGAGGTACGCACCCGCGAGGTTCGCACGCGCGAACCTCGCACCTACGAGGTACGCACCCGCGAGGTTCGCACCCGCGAGGTTCGCACCTACGAGGGTCGCATCCGCGAGGTTCGCACGCGCGAGGTCCGCATCCGCGAGGTTCGCACGCGCGAGGTTCGCACCTACGAGGTACGCACCCGCGAGGTTCGCATCCGCGAGGTTCGCACCCGCGAGGTCCGCACGCGCGAGGTTCGCACCTACGAGGTACGCACCCGCGAGGGTCGCATCCGCGAGGTACGCACCCGCGAGGTTCGCATCCGCGAGGTCCGCATCCGCGAGGTACGCATCCGCGAGGTTCGCATCCGCGAGGTTCGCACCTACGAGGGTCGCATCCGCGAGGTTCGCACCCGCGAGGTACGCACCCGCGAGGTACGCACCCGCGAGGTTCGCACCTACGAGGGCCGCATCCGCGAGGTTCGCACGCGCGAGGTTCGCACCTACGAGGTACGCACCCGCGAGGTCCGCACGCGCCGCAACTGCCTCGATCAAAGCATCGCGCAGGTTGTCTGCGTTCACGCTGGTGTAGATGACGATTCCGGATCGGTTCTTGATGACAAACATGGTTTTCTTTCGGGGTAATTCGGGCGCCGTGGTCGGGTGTTGTCGCCAGCCGTTGGGCTTACTCACTTAGTAGACCCTTTGTCCTTTACCCATCTCATCATATCGAAGTCCTCGCCTCGCTCGATGAACTTGGTGGCCTCGGGTAGGGCAGCGAAGAGCTTCGCCTTGTTCAGGGACTCGCGGCCACGGCACCGGTTGAACCGCAAGACCTGCCCCTTGCGCTTGAGCGGCACGCCGCGCCGCGCGCACTCCCTGGCGTGTTCCTTCACCTTTTCGATCATTGGCTCGATGCGCTCGCAGTACTCGAGCAGGGCGAGTAGCTTGGCAGGGTCGTCGATTGCGCCGCCTACTGCCGCCGGGCTCAGCACCGTGTCAGCCAAGGCAGCTGGCGCCGTGTACTCGGGGCAGTGCAGTCGCCCGTAGCAGTTGCGGCAGTGGTCGCCGAAGTTCGCCTCCGTGCCCACGTTGAGCGCGGCGTACATGATTCGCCCCCACAGGTCCAGCGACTCGAAGTCGTCGAGCCCATAGACCTTATCGCTCCAGCGCCATTCGGCGTACTCGATGATCCAAAGCCCGACGCAGAACGAATGGCAACCGTGCTTCTTGGCCCATGCGTAGCCGTAGGCCAAGAGCTGAAGCGAGTCGGGACCGCTCGTGGTCCAGGCACTTTTCTTCATGTCGCCCACATAGGCGACCCCGTCGTGAACCCACGCAAAGTCCAGGGTCCCGCACGTTACCACTTCACCTGACTCGGCAAACTCGCCCGTCAACGTCAAGCCAACCGGCTGTTCCTTGTCCGCTGCGGCGTAGGTCAACACGTGACCATTGACCGTCACGTCGCTCGGGCGCTTCCAAGTCTCGAGGGTCTCTAGTTCATTTGGCGTGAGCCGGGCGAGCTTCTCTTTCGCATCGGCGGCCCCAGCCTCGCGATCATGAAACGCACTCGACACCGCGGCAGCGCGGCCAGCCCCGTGCTCTTCTGAAAGCTTGCCAGCGAGCTGGCAGTATTGGACGACCGGTAGGAGGCTGATGCGATTTCCGATTTTGCTGTAGCTCACGGGTTCTCCAGCCTTTCCAAGATGCGTTGCAGGCGCTCGGCAAGGTCGAGCATGGTTTCGTCCTCGTAGATGTTCTTGCCGAGCCCGAATCCTGACAGTGTCACATGTCCGCACACCTTACCGCCAACGATCAACGGCTTGTGTGGCCCCGGCAATGGGTTGGTTTCGCCGGCATCCCAGCGCTTGCATGCAGCACCGTGAGCCTCGCGCTCCGCGTCGGTTGAGCACTCGTGATCGGGACTGAACTTGCGAGGGTCCCCACCGTGGAAGTGGCCATAGCTCACCGACGAACTCTCGGCGCGGCACTCGTTCACGATTTGGCGAAGTTCATCTAGAGCCTCGGCTTCGCGTTCGCTCATGGCTGGACCTTCAACCCTTCCAGCTTCGACACCAGGACCAAGCCGTTCAGCTCGGAGAGTCCGCCCAAAGCCCCTAGGCTATTCTTGAGACTGAAAGCTTCCAGCTCCGCCATAGTCATGCCGGCCTGCTGGGCCAGCTCTTTGACCCTGGCTTTGGTTTCGGTCGTTATCGCGCCCTGGGCGGGCCCTGGCGCTTCTTTGGGGGCTGGGCGGGCGGCAACCTGGGGCGGAGCTTGGCGCGGCGTAATAGTCGCCTTGTGCCCTCCAGCCTTGGCCCCGTCATCATCCTCGCCGGACGGGAACACTGATAGCAAACTCACTCGCGCGTATCGCTTGGCATACGTGACGGCAGACCCGTACTCCTGCGGGCCGCTCCAGGGGAACATGGGAGAGGTGGACTCGATGCGGGCTGGGCCGTGCGCCAACACAGTCAACAGAGCGTTGCCCTCCTCTACCGGCAGCTGAATTAGAGCCAACTCGTATTTGGTCAGGGCCGGCTGAGTGGCCGCTATTACAACGTCCAGTCCGGCATAGTCGAAGGTGTACTGTCCTCCCGCTTTCATGGCGACTTTGGCCGTGCTGTCCTTGAGCACGGGCATAAACTCGCCCTGGGCTTTGGCCAGCGCTAGGAAAAGCGCAGCCAGCTCGGCGGGCTCTCCCACAAACTTCACATCTTCCCGAATTACGGGAGCTTGTACTTCATCCATTTCGGTCACGCTTTCTTTCTTTTTGAACCTGAGATCGACCCGTCCCCGGACCCGTGCCCGGACCCGTACCCGTCCCCGTACCCGGACCCGGACCCGGACCCGTACCCGTACCCGTACCCGTACCCGTCCCCGTACCCGTACCCGTCCCCGGACCCGGACCCGTACCCGGACCCGGGCCCGCACCCGGCCCGGTCCCCGATCGGGAGCATCTACTTGCCCCACGATTCAGGAACGGGCAGCCGGAAAACCTCCGATGCTGCCGGGATGTTGACGCGGGTCTTAAGCAGGCGAATATCCACCCCTTTTTGCTTCGGGTTCTCCACGACAGCGGCGAATCCGATTGATTGCCACCCAAACACCCAAACCGCGGAGTCGAGGTAGATTCGGCCATTCTCCTCGGTTACGTCCCCGGCGAAAATCCAGCCTCGATCCACTACCACAACGGCGCGCGGCCCCTTGGGCAACGCCTGCACCGCAGAGCGCTTCACGTAGGTTTCACCGTCAACAACGATTTCCTGAACATCGACTTTAGTCATTTTCACACCTCAGAGCCCATCAGGGCAGCAGACAGAATAGCGCCGTGGCGCGTGTAGGCATGGTCGGCAACCGGCCAGCCGTGGCGAAGCTGGAGGCGCTTTCGCCAGTGATTGAGAGCTACGCGTAGCGCCTCCAGCTCGCGCAAGCTCACTGAAAACCCGCCATCACGGAAACAGTCTTGTCCGTCGACGGGTCCACCACCCTGGCCACCACGTAGGAGCGGAGCACGCGGACCTTACCGCCCGGCTTCGTGGCGCCGCACACGCCCATGGTCACGCCGTTGGCATCCTTGAATTCGTTGAAGTTCAGGCACGCGACGGGCTTAGCTTCCTTCGCTTCGCCCGCGGCGAACGCGGTGCCAGCCGTCAGAATCAGAGCTGCAATCGTAAGTACTTTTCGCATTGTGTTCTCCTGTCGGGCTTGATTGCCCTGGGGCGCCGGGCTGGAATCGAACCAGCGAGACCACGCGGCGCGCTTGCGTCACTCGTCGTCGTCCACCTCCTCAGGCCACTCGATGTCGCCTAGGCGGTGCAGCACGTCAGCCTGGAGCGCCATGTACATCTGGGCTTCGACTGTCGGCGGCTTTTCGCCCATCTCATCCTCGTAGGCATCCGCGTTGTCAGTGCAGCACAAGCCCACTCGGGCCTGGTGGGTGTAGATGATGCTCTGGTGCCCATCGCAGGACTCGTGCAATGCATCGTTCAGGTCATCTTCCGTGACTTCACGGGACTTGATACGCTCCTCCAGGTCTTCGACGATGCCGCGCACGTCATCCCAGTAGTCACGCTCGATGACGCGCCACGCATCGTCGTAGCTAATCTCTGCAGTTTTGGTCGCTAGGTTGGTTCGGGCCATGTAGGTATCCTATATATAGCGGGTCTATTGACAGTGTCAACGGGTATTCGAGTTGGTGTGTCGCTTCGCTTGGAGCAAGTAGGCACCCGGGCAGCGGCATTCGCGGTCGCCCTGGGCAGAGCAGCCGTACTGCTGACAGCGCTGGCAGATACCTTGGAGGGTTTCCACGAGACAGTCGCGGCAAGCGCAGGGGCGGTAGCTCATGCTGCGGCCAGTAGTTCGCACAGCTTTTCTGAGATGAGCTTCCAGTGGGTTTTTCTGGCGTAGGCGGCGTAGGCGTAGGCGTCGGCGGCGGAGGCGGAGGCGTCGGCGTAGGCGTAGGCGGAGGCGGCGTAGGCGGCGGAGGCGGCGTAGGCGTAGGCGTCGGCGGCGGAGGCGGCGGAGGCGGCGGAGGCGGCGGAGGCGGTGGCGGAGGCGGCTGCGTCGGCGGAGGCGGCGGAGGCGGCGTAGGCGGAGGCGGCGGCGTAGGCGGAGGCGGCGTAGGCGGCGTAGGCGGAGGCGGCGGATCTTGCCTTTAGCCATTCCCCCTGGTCAGGCTTCGCCGCCCCATCAATCCAGCGCTGAT
>Ga0193727_1000024_pt1 | contig 42905 bp, 37 predicted proteins | sample H2c2metaG_FD_143051 | JGI IMG/M metagenome (GOLD analysis project Ga0193727, IMG submission 143051) | Soil microbial communities from a riparian zone of the East river system, Colorado, United States - H2c2 | ecosystem: Environmental > Terrestrial > Soil > Riparian zone | place: USA: East River...
TGCACCGGCCCTGGTATGTCGTTACGCAAAAGGAGACCGAAGGCGCCAGCCGAGCCATTCGGAATGCCGGAGAGCCCGATACGCACCACAATCGCCGTCGATGGCTTGGCCGCTGGTTTGAGAAGCGCCCTTATATGCTCAAACTTGTCGACAGTCCCCCGCCCCTTCAACTCGACATCTTTCAACAGCATTTCGCCCTCCAGTGCGCTGTTAGACGTCAGGTCGGACGATGCTTAGGCGAAGCTATCAATCAGCTGTTTGCTAGATTTACCGCGGCCGCTAGATCGAAAAGCGTGCGGTCGTTTATCCTCTTTGATTGACATGCGGCGGTTCAGGACTCGGCCCTATGCCTGCAATAGTCCCTGCCAGCAGCAATCTGGGTGCTTTCCGTACGAGCTGAACGGGGATCGCCTGTATTGGATTCAAACTGCTTTTTAACTTCCTTTTACCAAAGGCGCTGTAGGGTCGCGCCCCCCGCCCGCAGAATTCCTTTCACTCATAACACTACTTAGAGTGCTTCATTCCGTCGCAACGGAATATGTCGTCAGCTCACGCCTGTGAATGAATGGAAGCGAGTGCCAATTTCAGGTCGTGACGTCATGTCGATTTTTCTGAAAGAGTTCAAAGAGCGTCGTGTGGTCCATTCATATTTGCAGGCTGGATGCGTCCGAAAAGCAAGCCTGCGAGTTGCCGTCATCGCCTTCGCGTTGCTTAGCGAACTTGCGCTTGTCTCTGGAGCCAGCGCGGATCCGCCACCCACCAGCGATCCGCCGATCGTTGCCACACAGCCCTTGCGTGATACGACCTCCGACAAAGTCGGCGCAACGGCCGCGCAGTTCCGCGTCGACGAAACGGGCAATGCCACCTATTCGATTCCCATACAAACGCCGCCCGGCACCGCTGGAATGGCGCCTAAACTGGCGCTCAGCTACAACAGCCGACTGCCCAGCGGCATTATGGGTCCAGGATGGGTTATTCAGGGCGCGTCCCAGATCGCACGTTGTCGAAGGGCCCGGGAGAATGGCGATTTCATGTCGGGGACCACACCGTCCGACGGCAATCCAACGCCTGTTAATTTTACGACCTTAGACCGCTTCTGCCTTGATGGCAGCCGCCTTCTTCTGACCAGCACTGGGAACTACGGCGATAACGCTACGACGTATTCTCCGGAAAACGATCCGACGACGAAAGTCACGATCGCAGTAACGACGCCGGCGGCGGGACCGGACTCGCTTTCGGTCAAACGAAAAGACGGAACGACTAGCACGTACGGCTACACGGCGACACTCGCGGGAAATAACGCACGAGCGACCGCCACGCTACCGGCAACCGGCTCGACAGTCAACGTGACCTGGAATCTCGCCCGCGTCCAGGATTCCGTGGGCAACTACATCGATTACCTATATAACTGGCAGCCGGCCGTTGGCACTCTCGCGTTCGCAGCTGGTGCTGTCGAGTTCACGCTTGCGCAGGTGAAGTACACCGGCCATGCGACGGGGACTACGTCCTCGCCATACGCAAGCGTGACGTTCAACTACAACACGATGAGCGTGCCCAACGTTCGTTTGGGCTATCAGGCGGGCATTGCGTTTCTGCAGAGCCAGCAGCTGCAGACCGTCACTGTCACCGACTCGACCCAGAATCCCACGACACTGCGCTACTACCAGCTGACGTATCAGACATCCACTGCGGGTTCGGGTTTTCAACAGGTTAAGCAGGTGAAGGAATGCCGCGATAGCTCGCAGGTGGTTTGCTTCTCGCCAACGCGCTTCACGTGGTCCGCCGCGAACTACAGCTTCGTTACCGATGCTGCGCAGACATTGAGCGGCCCCGGATTTGTCAATATCGTCGGATATAAGCTTGCGGATGTGGATGGTGATGGCCGCCAGGATATCGCGCTAGCCATCAACGACAGCGCCTGCGGGGCCAACAGCAGCGTCTACGTCGCGTTTCTGGACCAATCCACCACGACGCATCAGATGTCGCTGACGATGACGACATCCGGTGGCTTGCAAACCCCTCGGTGCGCGCCGATCAATCTAGCCCAAAACGACCGCGCTTGGTATCTCTTCGACTACGATGGCGATGGCCGTGCCGACCTCATGATGGGTGGCGCGGCGGGCACGAATTGGACTCTGTACTTGGGGACCGGGCGACCTGCCGCCGGCGCGTCGGCATTTGGGACGTGCGAGCAGTTTGCTGCTGGATGCAGCCCGCATCCGCTGACGACGCCGATCACTGTGCCGACGGGTTTGGTAGCCACCGGCTTGCTTCTCGACTTGAACGGCGACGGGCTGCCGGACTTCATCTACCCGCAGGCAAATGGTCCGCTCATCACCGGTGTGAGCGGACTGATCTATTCGGAACTTTCGTCACGGCAACTCGCGCGGCAGACCGATGGCTCCTACAAGTTTTCCGAACCGGTCGACATCTACCTGGATTTCGGAACCGACACGACATGCGTCGGTTCCAGCATTCAATGCAGCATCGGTTTTCTCAACAACGACACCCGTCACGGGTCGATCATTTCGACTGACGTCGATGCGGACGGTCGCGGTGATCTGACGTTTGTGCTGACGCAGACGACGTGTAACCCGGGACCGTGTCAGCAGGCTCCTGCCGGCAGCGGGGTTCGTGTGCACTTCGACGAGCAGCTCGGCAGTCCTTCCACCGGCGGCGCCGCCGCGCCGGGTGTCAACACGTCCGTCTTCTTTTGGTACCAGTTCACAGCCTACGGGATCAGCACGCCGACCGGATTCTCACAGCCCGTGCAGCTGATGAAGAAGTACATCAGCATCGCGACAAGCGGAAGTGGAATCAACTTGCCAACAACGTCCGACAAGATGTTCGTGGCCGACTTGAACGGCGACGGCTTGGCCGACCTGCTGTATCAGGATCCGATCACGACGTCGAATTATTGCGTACTCATCAACCTGGGTGGCGGCTCGTATTCCGCTACGCCGGTGTGCGCTACCGGCATTACGAACGGGACTCTGCTTCAGCTCGCAGACATCAACGGCGACGGCCGCACCGATCTCGTCTATCCGACCGCGGGGGGCGCCAGCTTCAGCTACACAACGCTGTCGCCGGATAACAGCTCTTTCACCGCGGCAACGACGGTTCCTGGTGGAGGCCTGACCGCAGGGGCGACGCTCGCGCAATGGATCAACTTGATAGGCGACATGGACGGCGATGGCGCAGCCGACTTCCTTCGCCTCAATGTGGCCTCCGGGTCCAACTATTACTCGAGCCGTATCGCGGGTGCGACAGGATCCACGACCTGCCTTGCCGCAACCAACAACGCGACCTGCGGCCGCTATCACGCGCACGACGCCATCACAGGCATTTCAGATGGCAATGGGGCGACTACCATGGTCGCCTATCAACCACTCACGAACAAAGGCATCTATCAGCGCGGCAGCGAAAACAGCCAGAACAGCGCAGGAACCGGATACCTCTCCTCGCTGCGACTTAACACCGATTTCGGATGGGGTTCGCCAGTATTCGACGTCTACGCGCCGCTGTATGTCGTGAGTCAGGTTCAGAGCAGTTCTCCCATTCGGGGCATTCCCGCCCGAACAAGTCTAGTCGCCTATCGGTATGCCGGAGGGTTGATGCAATCCGGGGGTCGAGGGTTCCTCGGGTTCTATGAAACCTGGACCTTTGACGCCAACGATGCAGCCACGGTGAGCCCAAGCCAGTACATGGTGACAGTAAACAGCTACGCTCAACGATACCCCATCGTCGGCATGCCGCAGGCGACGTTCAAGTTGGCTTTCCCGGGGACGACAGTCACTCGCAATGATGCCGCACTGGATGCTTGTTCGGCGAACATCGAGACTGGAAGCTACAACTGCTTTGCCCGGGTGGGCGACTCGCTATGGCCGGAATTGATCTCAGCGGGAACGTGGACGAGCGTGAGCGAGCAAACTGTCGTGTGCAATGGCTCTGGCTGTCGAACGGTTGACAACACTGCGTGCAACGCCAGCTTAGGCCCCGTGCAGCCCGCCGATTTGAATGCCGGCGTTTTCACGCCACCGACCGTCCCCGCGCCGGTATTCGCGTATGCGAATTTTACGCTGGACGTGCAATACGACCTTAGCAGCAGCACACCGACAAGCCACGTTCAGAACAACGTTAGCAACGGATATTTCTGTTACGAGGACGCTTATGCAAACCTCACCCACAGTCGAATCGCCACACAGAATGCTAGCGGCGCCACCATTGCGCAAAAACTGACCGCCAATACCTATACCAACGACACGACGAACTGGTATCTGGGTCGTCTGACCGATAGCCAGATTCAGTTCATTCGGCCGAGTCAACCGACAATCACGCGAACGTCCGACTTCACTTACGACGCGACGACAGGGTTGCTCACCTCTGAGCGCATCCAGAAAGCCGATACCGCAAATCTGGATCTGCGCACGATGTACGTGCTCGACCAGTGGGGCAACCGCATGGCTGCGTACCAATGCAGTAGCGAGCTGAGCGATGCGTCCTGCACGAGCACGACTGGCTTTGCCCAACAACAAAGTGGGACCCAAGTCCACCGATATGCGAAGACAACGTTCGATTCAATCGGTCGATATTCCACTGCCAGCCGGCTCCCGTTCTATTCGTCTGCCGGCAGCGGGCATCTAAATGAGCAATCGGCACTCAGCGTGGTCGCGCGGGACGAGTTCGGCAATCCGGTTTCACAGAACTCAATAAATGGTCTGAATCAATTTGCGGAATTCGGGACGTTAGGGCGTCCGTATTTTGCGGCCGATACGACCGGCAAGGCGACCACGACCACTTACCGCGCATGCGGAAGCGGATCCTCACTGGTTCCTTGCACTGCCGACACGATGTTCGTGTTTCGTTCGCAGACGATAACGCAGGGCGCTCCTACGACATGGATCTACTTCGATGTACTCGGTCGTCCAGCTTTGAAGATTACGCAGACATTCGATGGGAATCCTGCGGGTCAATTGTTTAGTGCCGTGTGCAGCTACTATGACGGGCACAACCGACCAGTGGTTCAGAGCGAACCATTCTTTGTGAATGTCGGTGTAGCCGCTGATGGTTTCAGTCCCGCGTTCACAACTTCCGGAGCGTCTCCCTGCTCGAGCTTGCCGTATACAACCACGACCACGTACGACGTATTGGGTCGCGTCGTGAACACGACAGCGCCCGACGGCGGCCTGGTTACGACGAGCTACAACGGCTTACAAACGTCGACGATGAATCAACGCAACCACACCTGGGTAAGTGTAAGGGATGCCCTAGGTGAAGTTGTCGAAACGCGCGATCCGGCGGAAGATTCGACCATGGGTCTCGTGGTGGACACGACCTATGACTCCGCCGGAAATCCACTGACGATCACGCGCAATGCCGGATCGGGCGCGATCACGACCCAAATGACCTACGACAAATTGGGCAGGAAATCATCATTGATTGATCCCGACGCAGGCACTACGACGTTTATCTACAACTCTGCAGGGGACTCGACATCGCAGGCGGATGCAAAGGGTCAGACGATCACGCAAAGTTACGACGCCATCGGTCGTCGTTGGTCACGTCAGACTAGCGCCGCCGCTGACGGCAATAACATTACCGATTCGTGGACCTACGACACCGCAACTAACGGCGTTGGTCAGTTAGGGGGTGAATTACGAACGTCCACGACCGGTTCGACATTCTCGCGAACGCTGATCTATGACGCATATGGCCGACTTTACCAACGAAGCACGTCGATTGCGGGTAGCAACTACACTGAAACCACGGCCTACGACGGCTACAGTCGCGCAAAGGCGCAGCAGGATGCGTCAGGGTACGTGCTGAGCAACTCTTATACGACAAAGGGCTTCCTGAGTACGCAGAGCGATTCGCGCGCCGGCGCCATCTATCAGGTGAACACACGTACGGCACGTGGGAGGATCGCTACCGACCAGCGTGGTGGATCGACCGCATTGGCCAGTACACTCACCTATAACGCGGCAACGGGCCGCGTCGCGACTGTCTGTTCTGGAACCAGCTGCACGTTGCAGAATTTGACGTACGCATTCGATCTTGCGGGGAACTTATCCACGCGAGCACGCACTGCATCCGGTACGACTACGACGGAAACGCTTGTCAATGACGCACTAAATCGTTTGACTCAGTCTACGATCAATACGGCAGGGACGAATACGGTCGTCTTCACCGCGGGCTACGACAAATTAGGCAATCTCTGCACGAAGAACGGCACCGCGTATACGTATGCCGGCCCTGCGGGATGCACTGGTCACGGCAGTGTGGGTAGTCCTGATCAGGTAACCAAAGTCGGGGCTGTTACCTATGTCTACGATGGTGATGGAAACCAGGCCAGCGGCGGTGGGCGCACGATCGCCTACAATGCAATGAATCAGGTGGCGCAAGCCACGCTGTCTGCGAATCAGACTGCGTTCCAGTACGACCCGGACGGCGGCCGTTTCCAGCGCATCGATAACACGACAACCACGACAACCTACGTCGGCAATGTCGAGATTCTACGTACTGGCAGCAGCACGGAAACACGGCGATATCTCTCCGCAGGGGCCATCGATTTCGTGCGCAGCAGCGGCAGCAATCAAACCCTGTATCAATTTGACGATCACTTGGGAAGCACGGATGTCCTTGCTGGTCCGACTGGCGCCCTCACCGAAGCACTGAGCTTCGATGTACACGGAAACTATCGCAACGCAACGACCTGGCAAGGTTCGGCTCCGGAAACAGGTGTCGGTTCGGCATTCACGCGTCATGGGTTCACCGGGCACGAACACGCTGACCCGGTTGGTCTCATCCACATGAACGGGCGCATCTACGATGCGCAAATCGGGCGAATGCTCCAAGCGGATCCAGTCGCGGACGGTTCGCCGCAAGGCTTGAATCGGTACAGCTACGTAGCGAACAACCCACTTAGTCTGACCGACCCCACCGGATATATGTCTTGGGGAGCGATCTTGCGTGACGTAGCGGCGATCGTCATAACCTATTACACGGGCGGCGTCCTTGGACCAGCGCTCTGGGCTGAAGAATCTTACGCGGGGGCTATAGCTGTAGTTGGGGCGGGAGGATTTGCTGCGGGAGCCCTGCAGAGCGGAACACTCAAAGGAGGAGTTTACGGAGCCTTCTCAGCGGAACTGTTCTTTGGCGTCGGAGAGGGGTTCGATTCAGCAGGCTGGGCCCAGGCGCAGGGCGACGGTGTTTTGGGCACGCATCTGAGCAACGCTGGATATACCGCAACGATCCTGGCTCACGGCCTCGCCGGCGGGGTCATGCAAAGCTTGGACGGTGGAAAATTCGGTTCGGGGTTCCTAGGCGCAGGAGTCGGCTTCGCACTGACGCCTTCCGTCAATCAACTCAACTCATACGGTGATCGGGTGATCGCTAGTTCAATCATCGGCGGTACTGCCTCGCAGATTGCCGGAGGGAAATTTGCGAACGGAGCGCTAACAGCAGCGTTCAGCTATACCTATGGCTCCATAGCCAGTAACGTGGCGCAGAACCGAGCGATAGACGCCCGGATGGCCGCAGCGTCAGCATTCGACGCGGACTCGGCATTAGCCCAATTTGTTCTTCCACCTATTGTTGGACTACTCGCCGAACCGCCTATCGTTCCTATTGAGGAGATTGCGCCTCGAATAGCGCGTCCGCCCTTTGAAAGCTATCCAGCAGACCCCACAAAACCACCTGGCCCCGGATGGGAGTGGAGGGGCCAGCCCGGAAGTTCCCCCGGCGATTCCAATGGGAATTGGTATAACCCAGAGACGAAGGAATCCTTAAGGCCGGACTTGAATCACCCCCAACCAATTGGACCCCACTACGACTACCGCGCCCCCGATAGAGGTCCTTGGTATAGGTGGTATCCGAGTGGAGATATGGAACTTAAGACGTAATACCTCTCGACAGACTTCCGGAGCGTTCAGTGAGTCTTACAAGAATTTCTTTGGGTTCGGCAGGCGCGGCATATGTTGAATCGCAGCTGCAGCAAGGCGCTGGCCTGTGCACCCTCTTGATGCAGCGCATCAAGCCAGACGATACTTTTTTTTCGCCGGTTCCAGACGGAACTACCTTGAAAAGAGCTCAGGAGTTTGAGGTCGGTGGACTGATGTCACGCCATGAGATGCGGACATGGCTGACGTCTTATCTGCAAGCCAGTCAAGCATCTGGAGGGTGCGCTGTTATTTTTCACGACGTATGGGCGAAACCCGAGGACTTCTTGAGGGACAAGCCTGCTGTCCGCAGATTTTTCTCTGGTGGAAGTGTTTTTTACTTTATCAATAAAGAGATCTATGACATCGATTCTATGGCTGCGGGGATTGACCAAATCACGAGCTATTTAATGATTGGTATCATCGTCCCATCGAGTATTGTTGCAAGCATAGACGGTGAGTTCGCCGATGCGCGACTGGTAGAAGAGATTGCACAAACTTCGCAAAGCGTATTTGTAAGCGCCTACGATCAGGAGGGCATAGTCGTTTGGGAAAGAAAGTTGCAGGCACCGACCTGATTGGCGCACGTTCCGAGTGTGAAGTATTGAAGGTCAAAGCGCATTTTACGGCGTTTGGTTTGGCCGACAGGTTTCATCGTTCCTCGGATCGCAACGTTTTCCATGCAATCATGGTGCTCTGAAAAAATGCACTAATTGTTATGGACCGCCAACTCAAGCAAGTTTAAGGTCAACGGCAATTGATTAGGCATATAGCAAATGGACGTTGGTTTGTATTTGCCGGCGCGCTTTTGGTAATGGCTGGTTCCATCACTGGTTGTGATCGCTTCTACGGGCCGAAGCTTAGAAACTCCTACGACTTCGACGTCGTTGCGAGGGTCACTTATTCAAATGATCAGACGACAGCTGCGACTTGGCCTGCGTGCAATGCTGCGTTCTTCGGCAAGGCAGGCGTTGCGATCGAGACGATTACCATCGAAAAAGGCGGCGCAGTGCGGCACGCGTTCAGCTCGCTGGCCCGCTCGTGATCCAAGACCTCTACCTGGGCATCGATCCCGATGTCGATGTCAAATAACCGGCAAGGCCAGCCCAGAACACGCGCGACCTTATATGCAAAGAAGAATTCGCCAGCGTGCCCGTTAGCAGCGCTTTTTGTGTACTTCATGGAATGGCTCGCTCAACTTCCACCAGACGCCGTCACGTCCGGCTCGCACCCGTGGCTTCCAAGTGCTCTATGAGCAATTGCGCCTTCCCTTGGGCGACGAGCTCAATAGGCGTTGCGTGACCAAATTGGGGGATAGGGAAATTCCGGAACCAAAAAAGAGCTTTGTTCAAATCGCCGTGATGCTGCTGCGCGGCCGACAAGACGCGAAGCACATCCCGCATCGCCGATTGCAGCTTAGGCGAATTCGGCGCCGACTGGACTGTATTGCGGTGAACTCGGGCCAAGCTGGCAAGGTCCTGTAGAGGCAGCTCAAGCACGCCCGCGAGGCGACTGGGGGAGAGCGCTGTTTGTGAATCGGCTGCCTTCAGCGATTCGAGAAAGGCGGGGAAGTCGATCTTTTGCACGGCATTGGCCCAATTTGTGCTGTACTTGCGAACATATAATGCATATAATTTGCCCATAAAGCAAACTTCTGTTGACATGGAGCCACCATGCACACTCTTGCCGATACCTATCGCATCGTTGACGGCGGACTGGCTGAGTATGTTCGCTGCTCCTCAGCTATCGAGTTTTCAGGCCAAGCGGTATCGGCGCGCGATTGCGCAAGCGACACCCTTTTGGAAGAGATCGGCCGCCAGCGTGAGACCGTGCTATCGGCTTCTCGTGACGTTCTCGATGCGTCGAGTTTCGTTCGGGAGCCCTGGCAAGTCGTAAGGGACTGCCAGGCAACCTCGGATCATATTAGCCAGTCCGAGCCAGCTTGGAACTCGCTCAAGACCTCTGCTTTGCGGGATGTAGAACTCAACGGATCGGCCGAGCTAGCCGCGGCGCGACTCGCCTGCAGTGAAGCAAGCCAGATACAAGCAAGTCTAGGCTCGACCCAGGCCGACCTCCTTTGCGCGGCGGCCGACGCCTTCAACGCTCGACACATCTCGCAGGAAGCCGTCTTCTCCGAATGTGGTCAACTCGATGCAACCTGCGCGCGCTATCAACAAGAGACGATCGCCGATGTGCTCTCGTCGTCCGGGTACTTGGCAGGCCACGCAGACGCATGGCGCTCGCCGGACCCATTTTCCCTGAGCGAGGCTTGCCGCCAATTCAATGAGCGTAATTCGATTTCTGAAATTCTGCGGTCGCAGACCGCATACGAAGCCGACCGACTCTGGCTGCACGCGCAACCGTCTCTGATAACAGGACCGGATTCTTCGCGCGCGGCAATTCGCTTCCGAAACTCGCCAGCGAACGACTGGCCTTGGGTTCGCGCGGAGACGCCTTCGATTTCCGATTTCGGTGCGCTTGACGACGAAACGCCACCGGCAAAATCCGACCTCGGTAAAACGAGCGAGGCCGACCTTCCATCGCCTCCGGTGAGGCACGAGGTGCGGGCCGTCCAAATCGTGACGTCGCTGTGCGATACGTTTGAACTTGCCGCTGTTCCGCTCCCCGACGACGAATCACTTCTGCAGGAGTCTCTGGATTTGCTCGCCATGCATCTGGTCGCGCATTACCCGTCGCACGAGCTGGCGATCCTCCTGCGCGTGGTCAGGGTCGATCTTGCCCTTAAGGTGTTGTTCGCCCCGCAAGGGCCGGTCACACGCGGGCGCACCGAAGCGCTCAACACAGATGATTACGAGGTAGCCGAGGAAGCCTCTGCCAGCCTCCTGGCCCTGGTGCGACATCTCAAGCGCTAGGCGCTCCGTCAGCCGCGGTTAGACGGCAACTCCGGTTGAGCGAACAACACGCAACGGTCCGAATCCTCGACAATCTGATTCGCAATCGCTTCAACGGCCAGCAGGGAGAACTGCGTGGGTGAGATATATCTTCGTCGTGAGGAACGGGATGCCCTGAAAACGATTGCCCCCGACATGTTGGACAAGCTCATCGAACAGTGCCTGGATGAAAAGCAACCGAGTTCCATGCGGGAGCTCGGGCTTGGGAGTTGCGGACCGTACGCTGCTTCTCAACTTCGCGCATTCGAGAAGGCGCTGGCAGAGTACCGCGCGGCAAAAGCGGCAAAGAAACTTACCGAGACAGAAACTCGCGCCCGTCGCGCTGGCAGCGACCTGGCGCATGCCGTCCACCAGATGAAGCACCGGGCAGAAATGGAAGAGAAAGAAGTTCAGCTCTTCTACGTCGATGACCAGATCATGCCGCCGCTCCGTTTCAGCGAACACCTATCTATTCGAGTAAGCTTCCGCTGGCGCCGAACGATCGAAGACCAGCGGGCATCCGGCAGCATCACCTTCTCCCACGATGTCGACTTGCGGTCCGACTACACTATGCCCCGGCCGACACGAAAGCCGGGCGCCATAAAACAGGAACGGGATCGACAGGACAAGCTTTATCGCGACTGGGAACACCTGATGCGGCTGGGGCTCCATTCGGTCATCCAATTCTTCAGGGAGGGCGGCAATGCAACAGCGATCCCGGAAACATTTCCGGCGAAAGCGGATCCCTATTCTCGAGAACTCAACAACTTCAGTACCAGGTTCTGGCTTGTGCGGTCTTGAGCTGTGCAGAAATGACCTCACGAGTAGCGCGCGGCGGCACCGCGCAGGACCGGACCGCCAGACTGACATGTCCTGACCGACCGAAAGGAGACGGCCTTACGGGAGATATGCAGTCAGCCACTGAAGAGCGCATGGCTGGCTTCCTCACAACGGCTCAATTCAAGCCCTAGACCCCTGCACATGACTTCCCAAGCTTTCGAGATTTTTGAGCATACGATTCAGGACGCCACTGAGCTCTTGAATCACTTTGACGCATTGAATACTAATCCGCCGCCACCGAATGCCGAGGTCCTCAAACGAGCAAGCCTCGTCATGGCACTTGCAGCACTCGAAACATACATAGAGGATCGCATCATAGAAGCCGCCTCCGCTGTGGCTGGCGGCAATTCGCATGGCGGTCGTCTGGCGAGTTTTTACAGATCCTCTCTGGAGAATGACCTAAAGTACTTCCACACTCCGAGTAGTGATCGAGTTCGTTCGATATTCCAAAAATATCTAGAGATCGACGTGACAGAGGGATGGACGTGGAACAATTACGATCCGTTGCGCGCCAGATCTGAGCTCAACAAGATTGCCAAGAAGCGCGGTGACATCGCTCATCGATCTTTGCGCCCAGTGGCCGGGCAGCCTACCCCTCACGCCGTCACCAGAGATGAACTTCGTAAGCACATTCGCTTCATCTGCGACCTCGTTTCAGCCACAGACAGGTGCCTCGGAGCACAACTCTAACAAATCACTATGCTCTGCCCCGCAGACACAGAACGAAATCTAATACGGGCGACGAATGGCATTCATTACGCGCCAGCGAGTGCGACTGAGTCGGCGCCAGCCGAAAGTGCAATTGGTCTGAAACATCGGTCGCAGCCCGCCACAAAGCTTCGACCACGTCTTGCGGGTAGGTGACGGCGTTGCGAAGTGCGTCGAAGTTCGGCCGGCTTTTGACGTCAGGCGCCGCCTCAGGCAGGAGGATGTTGGTCATCGAGCCGAGCGGATAGAGGCCCTCGACCAGCCGACGGGAAAGGACCTTGCCATCGTGTTGGTGGTGGTGGTGTATGCATTTTGGGGAGGCAATCGGCAGTCTGTAGGTAAGAGAACTCACCCTGCGGGTGTTTACATAGTTCGTCGGGTCACCTTCGCAACACGGGTGAGACTTTTATCTTGACGCACGCACCTAAGAGCAAGACAAGCTAAAGGTTGGAGGGGGAGCCATGCGTGCAACAGAACCTGTTTCGCTTCTCGTCAAGACGACCGTTCCACCAACCGCCCGCGCTCTGGGGTTCGGTGCTACGGAGGCCGTCACATTAAAGCCGCTGATGCCGAGCATTGCCGCAAGCACGGGGCCGGGCGGACGTCGTTTGGCAGCGGTAGCGGCGAAGCCTGCCTGGTATCAAGTGACTATGCCCAACTGGCAAGGTACCGTATGGGACGCCTGCCATGTCGTGGCGAAGCAGTCACCTCGGCTAGGCGCCACAACGGCTGCCGTCCAATTCGTCGAGCCGGACCTCCAGCAACAGTGGCCCTACCCGTCGCCGCAAGAGCGAGGCCTAGCACTTGGCGCTGGCCCCAGCGGCCCCAAGGACCAAGACAAGAACTACCCGCGCATCCCTGGTGATAACGATTGGTATCGCGATGACAATCACGCGCAGTTCCGTGCGGCACTTGCTGCGCTGGGAGCGAACTTGCCGGTCGTCCGTGTCGCTCACCTCGACACCGGCTACGATCCAAACCACCATGCACTTCCGATGTCTCCGCAACTGCGCACGGATCTGGCCCGCAACTTTGTCGACGATCCGCCTACCAACAGCGCTGTGGACACGACGAGCGGCATTTTCAACAACCTGGGGCACGGCACGGGCACGATGAGCATCCTTGCCGGCGTTGATCCATCCGATCGAAGCCGGTCGATCGGCGCCGCGCCGTTTGTCGAGATCGTCCCCATACGGGTTGCCAATCGGGTTGTGTTGTTTTCCAACAGCGCGATCGCAAAGGCACTGGACTACGTTCATTCGCTCTGTGCGAACGAGGCAACTCGCGTCCATGTCGTCACGATGAGCATGGGCGGCGTCGCATCCCAAGCGTGGGCCGACGCCATCAATGCACTCTATGAGCGCGGCATCTTCGTTGTCACCGCCGCCGGCAACAACTATGCCAACTTGCCGACGCACGACGTCGTCTATCCGGCGCGTTTCAAGCGCGTGGTTGCTGCCTGTGGTGTGATGGCAGACTTCAAGCCGTACGCCGATCTGTCTCCGAGGCTCATGGCGGGGAACTACGGGCCGCCATCGTTGATGAAAGAAGCTGTCGCGGCGTATACGCCGAACACGCCGTGGGCGCGACTGGGCGCGCCGGATATTGTCGACCACGATGGCAACGGTACGTCGTCGGCAACCCCGCAAGTGGCAGCTGCCGCAGCGCTCTGGGTCGCGAAGAACATGCAGACATGGAAGAACTATTCCAGTGATTGGATGAGGGTGGAAGCCATACGCAACGCGCTGTTGAGCACGGCAAACGACAAGGACAAGAAGCACTTTGGAAACGGCCTGTTGCGCGCCAAGGACGCACTCGCCGTCGTTCCCCGGGAGCAGACCCTCCAGAAACAGGATAGCGACAGTGCGGACTTTGCAGTACTGCGCCTACTCACTGGCCTTGGCGCCGCAGCCCCGGGCCCCGAACAACGCATGCTTGAGCTCGAAGCGCTCCAGCTCATCCAGAATGGTGGTTACAACCACCTAATCCCGGAACAACCCAATCGCGACTCGCTGATGCCACTGGCGCGCGCACTGGTGTCCGATCCTCATGCCTCTCACGCGTTGCACAACGCGCTCTCCACCCAAGTAGCGGCAGAAATCAAGGCATCACCACCGGCCACACTCAATAAGAGCGCAGGCAGACCGGCGAAGCGGGGTACGCCAGTACCGACGGCGCCGACGCGAACTCCTGGGGACTTCTTGGCGACATTGGCAAAAAATCAAGCGCAACGGCCGGGGCCGGCACTGCCGAACGAAAAAGACAAACCCCTGCGGCGCGCACTACGGGTCTTCGCCTATGACCCTTCACTGGGCACTTCGCTCGAGACCTTGGGCATCAACAACGCTGTGCTCGACGTCAAATGGGAAAAGCTTGGGCCGGGTCCGATCGGTGAATACCTCGAGGTGGTCGATGTCGACCCCGCCAGCGAAGCCTGCTACGAGCCCGTTGATCTCGATTCGCCATATATCTTGGCTCAACGAGGCCTGGCACCCAGCGAAGGCGATCCGCGCTTCCACCAGCAAATGGTCTACGCCGTCGCGTCGCGCACGATTGAATACTTCGAACGAGCGCTCGGGCGCGTGGCCCTCTGGGCGCCACGCCTCCTGCGATCGGCAGCCGGCCGTAGCGAGATGTTTGTGCAGCGGCTACGGGTTTATCCGCACGCACTGCGTGCGGCTAATGCCTACTACAGTCCGGAAAAGCGTGCGCTGCTGTTCGGGTACTTCAACGCGAACGACAATGATCCGTCGGAAAATGCCCCCGGCACGCTGGTCTTCGGCGCGCTGTCGCACGACATCGTCGCTCATGAGACAACGCATGCACTGCTCGACGGCCTGCACCGTCGCTACACTGAGCCGACCAATCCGGACGTTCTGGCTTTCCATGAAGGATTTGCCGATATCGTCGCGCTACTTCAGCACTTCACGCTGCCCGAAGCACTCAAGACTCAAATCGCCCGCACGCGCGGCGATCTGGGTCGCCAGAGCCTGCTCGGCGAGCTGGCCGTGCAATTTGGCCATGCCACCGGTAGCTATGGCGCTTTGCGAGATGCCATCGGCGGTTATGACGACAACGGGATATGGACACCGCACAAACCCACGGTTGCTGATTATGCGCAGGCTCGATCTCCTGAGGACTACGAGCCGCATGCTCTCGGGGCCCTGTTGGTCGCCGCCGTTTTCGATGCCTTCCTGCAGATCTACCGCGTGCGCACCCGCGACTTGATCCGTCTGGCCACGGGAGGCACGGGCATTCTGGGCGAGGGCGAATTGCCGGTGGATTTGACCACCCGGCTGTCCGAAGAGGCGGCGAACATCGCCTCGCACTGTCTGGAGATCTGCATTCGCGCACTCGATTATTGTCCGCCGATCGACATTACATTCGGCGAATACCTGCGCGCGCTGATTACGGCCGATCGGGACGTCGCCCCCGACGATCCACTGGGTTATCGCGTCGCATTCGCCAACGCGTTCCGCGCCAGAGGCATCGTGCCGCCCGACGTTACCGCGGTGGCTGCGGACAGCCTGGCGTGGGACCCGCCGCCGGAAGGGCTAACGGGCGTTGCCGAGATGTTGATGGGGCTGGCTCTACATTGGGATCTGCGCACCCAACGCCAGAACGCGTGGCGTTCGTCCCGCGACAATGCCCGCAAGGTACGTGAATGGCTGATGGACGTTGTTCCCGACGAAGAGCTCGCCATGTTGGGCTTGGTGCGGCACCCGACGGCCATGACGATGGGTGGCGACAAGGGCCAGCTCGCAGGCATCGAGGTGCACTCAGTCCGGCCAGCACGTCGAATTGGGCCAAATCACCGTAGCCATTTCGAGCTGATTATCGAAACGACCCAGACATGGCGCAGCGTCGATCCTCAAGGCCCTTGGTTCCGAGGGGGATCCACGATAGTGATCAATCTCGACGACGTCACGGTGTCCTATCTCGTACGAAAGCGTGTCGATCACGCAGGTCGCTTCGCCTCGCAGCAAGCGTTCCACGCGACAGCAAGCCTAAACACCTTGCGCGCGAACTTCTTCGACGACACGCAAGCGGGTGTTGAGCCGTTTGCGGCACTGCATGAAATGCGCTAAGGAGGAGCAATTATATGGCGACGAAGAAAGCAGCCAAGCGCGCGACGTCCAGCAATAAACCTGTGGCACAGAGCGCAAAGAAGACCGCGGGCAAAGCACGCTCTAGGACCACATCGCGCAAGCCGGTGGCAGGCGCCGTGAGTACTGCATCGAGCCGCGTTCGTATTCGCATGTTCCGCCAAGGCCTCGGCGATTTTTTCCTCGTGACGCTGACCAGGAAGGATGGCACGCCGTTCCGCATGTTGATCGACTGCGGCGTCATCGTCGGTACGCCGAATGCCAAAGCCAGGATGCGAGAGCTGGTAACCCAGATGAAGGCCGACGTCGACAACAAACTCGATATTGTCGTCGTAACGCACCGTCATGCGGATCACGTCTCGGGCTTCCTGCAGGCGCAGGATTTGTTCGAGGATACTGGATTGAAAATCGGCGAGGTCTGGGTGTCTTGGGTAGAAGATCCTCGCGACCAGCTAGGCCAGCAGTTGCTTGCGACGCACGCCAAGGCCGAGCAGGCTTTGCGCCTGAGCGCGACGAAACTGCAGGGTTTCGGCGCCGCGGCGGGTAACGAAGTCGCCTCACTGTTGGATTTTCGTGGCGAGATGCTCGGCGCAGCCAAGGGTAGCACCACGACGGCAGCGGTAGAAATCGCCAAGAAACTCAGCACCAAGCCTGGAAGTTCGTTGCGCTACTGCCGTCCTACTGATGCGCCGATTGAACTCGATGGCACGGATGCACGCGTGTTCGTCTTTGGCCCACCACCAGATCTTAGTCTCCTCGGCAAGATGGATCCGTCTAAGAGCAATCCAGAGACATACGGCGTTGCGGCCATGCGTTCGTTGCTACGCGACCTTGGCCCGGCCTTGGGGCTAGGAGCGGATGGCACACCCGGCGGCGGCCAACCCTTCGGCGCTAGTTGGACGGCCAAGCTCGATCCGGCAATCGCACCGCAGTTCATCCGCGACACTTACTATGATCCAGCGTCGGACTGGCAGCGGATCGATACCGACTGGCTGCAGGGCGCGAGTGCCTTGGCGCTTGCCTTTGACCAGGCGGTGAACAATACGAGTCTGGTGATTGCCATTGAACTCGGAGACGGCGACGTGCTGTTATTCGCTGCCGACGCGCAGGTGGGGAACTGGCTATCTTGGTATACGCTGAGTTGGACAATGAAGGATAAGAGCACGGTGACGACGCTCGATCTCCTTAAGCGCGTGACCTTCTACAAGGTCGGTCACCATGCCAGCCATAACGCCACACTGGAGGCGCAAGGCCTGGAGCTGATGGAAAAGATCGCGTACGCGATGATTTCCGTCGACGCGAACATGGCCCTGAAGAAAAACTGGGGACGGATGCCTTTCCCAGCGCTTCTCGATGCGCTGGATAAGCACACATCCGGGCGGACGGTGCGAGCCGACCAGCCAATCCCGGCGGCCGCGCAAGGTGCAGTAGCCGGAAACAATGACTACTACGAACTGACGCTTTGAAATAGTCGTAGTGAAAGGTGTTGACTGGGTCACGTCTATCACCGACAGGCCCTCATGCACATGCGTGACGGACGAAAGGATTTCAACTTTGGCTACAATCACCGTAAGTGCAAAGGATCATGCCACGCGAGTAGGACTGGTCGACGCGGCCGCTCGCTACCGAATTGAATCCACAGGCCACTGGACGGACTGGTGGGTAAAAACCGACGCCCTAGGCTACACGTCGAAGGCGGTGCAGGCGCTATTCGAGAAGTTTCGGATCGTACCTAACGCGCGATGGTTTGCTCTGTGCGGGGTGCTCGCACCACCGACCGCGAACAACGACGAAGTATTGAATCTGGTGCGGACCGAGTCTTTCGACCTGTCTCCGTTCATCGCCACGGAGGATTGGTGGGTGCCGTCGCAGACCGCGATTTTGTTCGTTTTCCCGAATGATGTATACAGCGCGTACTGGAACAACTCTGGCGCCATCGAGATCGCCGTCACACGTGAGTTGGCATGATGTATAGTAGCAAGCAGCCATCTTCGACGGCCAACCCGTCGGACTCTTCGATCGCGGACGGTTCGTTTTTTTAGTCTTCCAGACCGGCCCATAGGGAGCTCAACGCAGCGCCGCAAGAGCAGATGCGCGCGCTGGTCTATCTGGATCAGGATTCCGGCGCTAGCTGATCCCTGCGCCGGTGCTGACCATAGTCCGCTTCTGCCAGAAGCGGACTTGGGTCGCCAGAACGTCAAATCATTTCAGTGCGCCCGGTCACTCTTAGCCAAGCCGCGCGCAGTGCCATGGCGTCTACCAGGGCGTGGTGCCGACGAGCCCGCGCAACGGGATCATCTCTAAAAAAGCCCTCGAAATATTCAGAGAATTTGCCTTCTCGAATCATCAGCGTGAGGCTGGGACTGACGGTCGAATCCGATTCGAAGGTTCCATACGTACCCCAAGCCCTCTTGAATAGACGGCCATCATTAGGGAAGTCAAAAAGAACGAACGGATCGCGAAAGTAGCTGAGAAACTCGCGCAGTCGCACCTCGAGTTCGAGGTCTGTCAAGGCGTACGAGCCCCCAGCCAGGAGCGGGTAGACCACCGGTCTAGCGAATTCCGATGGCATGCTTGGAAGGTGGCATCGCTCTGCGTAGAACGAGGACAGACCGTCTGCGCTTATCAAAGCCAACGAAACGAGTTCATCGCCTTCTTCGTCGGCCCACTCCGTATCCAAGAACAGATAAGGCATTTCGCCGGTCCCCGCCGATTCCGGAAGGACCATCCCTTGGAACAAACCTGAATGCATTTGAAGGCCTCGAACAAATTCCCATGCTTCGCACAGCAGCAGTGTTTGGAACGCTTTTCGCGCCGATGTTACGGTTAAGCCGCAGGGCCGCAAAGCACTCGGTCATTTGGGTATATAGAGACGGCTACGGCTGGCGAGCTCTCAGGAGCGTATCGTACGCTGAGGTATGGTCGTTCACGACCTTGGCATCGTTAAGATCTTGTCCGCTTCTGGCCGAAAGCGGACAAATGTGATGCCTCAACCTCGGACGCGATCGGTACCAGCGGCGTAGCTAGTGCTAACTGGATCTGACGGTTAACTTGTCCGGAATCCGCACCAACTGGTAAAGCCCTATTGTGATGCGGGTACTCGTCAATTAGAACGCTCAATAACCGAAGACTTGAATTTTCAATGATCTCGGCCGTCCTCGCGCGTCGAAGCGCCCGCTGCAGTCTCTTCCATCGTTTTCCTAACGAGTGCCTGAGCGTATAGAAAGCGATCGAGTCGTCGTCGCAAGTGCTGCGGATCAATTCGACCACCAAGTTGAAATGTGCGTCGACTAACGCCTCAGTATGCTGCCCGGTTTCGCAGAAGATGAGTGCTTGCTTTGGCATCTGCGGGCCGCACTCGAGGGTTCGGAAGGCGACCCATTCATCGAATTCTCGCTTTTCGCGAGCACTCGGCAACAGTGCAATGGGCAGGCGCCGAATCGATGCATCGTTCTTCAGCGCTTGGTCGGGGTTCGGAGCAGGTGCATCGGCAGTTGACGCCGCACTAAAGCTGCAATGGAGCCCAGGCCAGATCGTGGGTCACTTTCGCGTCGAAGGACTGCTCGTCCCGAGTCACAAACAATCTATAGACGACTGCACAAAGACAAGCGCTGCCGGCGGAACGCTGTATCGCTATACCCGGATCATGTCCAAGGAGGTCGCAAACGCTACCGCAGCCGGTAGGCGCGTGGGGTGCTGTTGGGTAAGGAGCACATCTCGGAGCGTCCAGCCGCGTCGAGCAGCGTCGCCAGTTGGGCCATTGGGAAGGCGACACCGTCATGGGCCGCGGCGCAAAACACTGCCCGGTGACCTAATACGGGTAGGGATTCGTGCAAGCGGCGGGGTATGCGGACACAGGTGAATTCTTCGCAAAATACTGCTGAAAAGCGGCGGATGCCCAAGAATCTGCATCTGAGCGTTGCTTCGCAGGAACGGCGCTAAGGTTCTCTAGTTGTCCCAGCTTTCGATCCAGCGAATCCGCGTACTCGCCTATGGCCCCCAGCCGGAGCAGCCGTAGGTACTTATACGCCTCAACTGGATCTATTTCTCCGAGAGAGGCAAGAGCCGAACTTGACGTTCTTGAAGGGCTATAAATTCCCTGTAGGAGCCCTACTGCCTTCCAATCCCCGCTTTGAAAACTCGCCTGCAAGAGTTGAATAGCATTTGCATTATGTATGTCCGTGGGCTCGGTGGGGTCGCCCCCGGTTATGTTGTATGGAGAAACTACATAACAGCCCATGGCCTCACTATCGCCCAACTGTGCGGCCTGAAGCAACGCAGGATAGAGACTTTCCTTAACCGTTTGGGCGGGAAGGTCGGCGCATATTTTCGACGCTTCGTGTGCCCTATCAATTTGGGATTGCCTGCGAACTGATATTTTTGCAGGGTCTGCGGCGGCGGCGGCGCCGAGAACCCGATTTGACCACTCGCATTGAGTTACGTCATGCACCAAGCGTTGAGCAGCGGGCAAATCTCCGTCCTTCGCCCTCGTTTTTAGCTCATCCTTAATGAGCACAAGACGAATGCCTACCGGAGGAAGATTCGACCCCCGCATACCTGATTTGTCCGATTTTTTGACGATAGTCTGGTTCGTTGCCTTTGACGTATCCGGTTTTGCACTCTCAAATCCATGTTCGGAGGCGGTTTGCGCTGATGACGACAGCTTCGCAGACGTATGGAAGAAAAACGTGGCCGTGGCGATTGCCAATGCGCAGGCCAGTACAACAAATAGCGTTCTGAACTTTTTCATAACCAGCCCTTTTACCATGACGTCATCAGCGCCTCCTCGCGCGAAGATTTACTGACAAGCCGCTCCGTTATCCGAACGATAGTAGTTGAGCGCGTCCACGCCATATCCGTCGGCAACTTCTTCGGGAATCCCCCCAAGTGCCTCATGCGAAGCTTCGTGCGCGGCCACAACCAATTGCCATTCGAACGGGTTCAGTCCTGTGGCTCCGACAAAGAATGTTTGAACCTGCTGAAGCGGATCAGAAGGCTCAATATAGGGGAAGTCATTGTGCTTGCCCTCCAAGGCTCCCTCAAAAAGCGTCGTCGTCAGGGTAGCGGGATCTGTCGTACCGAATTCCCAACTATCATACCCGGACGGGGGCGTGGGATCAGCGGTATAAGCTAGGGGGCCATCGGGATCAGAGGATTTTGACCAAGCGTACACATGCGCTTTGTTTGTCGTGTATCCCGAGTCCCAATTGTAAGAAGCGTAGTGCGCCATGGCGCAGTTAATTGCCACGCCAATATCTGATACGACAAATCCACCGCTACCGCCACCTCCATCCGACGGAAGAAAGTATGTATCCCCAGATGGAATGGAATATAGCGTCAATGCGCTGTTGTCTCCTGAATCGCAAACCGGACCGCCGTCGTTTGTGCATTCACCGTCAACGCATGTGACAGGTTGCACACATGCGGCATGCAGGTCGAACGTGCTAAATGTCGCTAAGAGCAAAGCGGCAGCGTACACCAAGATCTTGGCACGAGCTGACATGTTAAGTCTCCCTTTTCTGACAAGCGCCCCTGCTACCCAACTTTATTCGCACTGGATTGATCTACGGTCACTGAATACACACTAAATTGGAAACAATCGAAATGTTTTGAGAGCGTTTATTTACATGAATTCCGATTCAAGCGCCGCCACACGTTATACGTAATGGAGCGGAAGCCGGCGTTCAGAATCTTGAGGGTACGCGGATTGAACAAGCGCCGAACCATGCGTCCTCTTTCGGCTCAGGTTGACACGCATGACGAATATGCCTTGGCTGACAGAGCACAGTCAGTTAGGTCTTGAATTTTGAATTGACTCGAGCGTAAACGAATGTTCACCCGGAATTGTGTCGCTACCTCAATCTTTCGCCGGCGAGTCCAGCACGCCGAAATGTCCGCTTCTGGCCGAAAGCGGACGTTATGCGGTCAGCTCCAGCGAGTTGATCAGCGCAAGTCGGAACGATTGGTCGGCTCGACCGGAATGCGCAAGCAGAAGTGCCATCGCATTTTTCTGTGGGTCATGAGGTAGGTCTTCCTGCTCGGACGGTTGAATGGTCTCCGGTGTTAGGAGCTTCACAAGCTGAGGTGGCACTGGACATCTGAATTTTGCCACGCTAGCCCGCCCGAACATCCCGGTGGGAGACTCTAGCCAGTGATGCCACGGTTTACGTCCACTCGCCTCGATCAGAAGACTCAGGTCGCTTGCGCTACTTCCAGTTCGTCAGGCCGTAACCTGTAACTGGTGTTCTACGTAAGCCGAGCTGCCGACTGTTTGCCCGGCATATAACATCGCGCTGGGAAGTCATCCCTACGCTTCAGACGGAGCAGGGTTTCATTGGACTACTTGCCTGGCGCGCCGCGAGCCGCCTCGTATTCCAGAAATGCACGGCAGTCCTCGTCCGTAATCGTGCATGGGACGAGCGTGCCCAACGGAGAGCGCTTGGTTTGAATCAATTTAGACGCCAGCTTCTCAAACTCCTCGTACATTGACGCATCGCGTTGCACGTTGCGCGCGTGCAGGACGAAGTGTTTTACGAGCTCCCAGTAGCGGGTAATATCGAAAACGAACATGTTCCAGACGAAGTCCTTGTCCAGGAATTTCCGACGATGGAGCATGGCCAGGTTCTCGAAAAAAACCAGCAGGGTGTCATCGATCGCCACGGTCGCAGCATCAGCGAGAAGCACATTTGCCAAGCGACTTCGAGTTTGGCGCATGTCAGCCGAATCGTATTGGGCCGCAAGCTGGAAGAAGAGCTGCATGCACGCTAGTTGGCGCGCGGATCGAACCTGTGCCCAGACAACGATGAGCGCACATGCAGCCGTTGCGCAGGTTGCCCACGCAGTGATCGCCTGATACCAGTCTGCATCGTGCATAGCCGCTTTTTTTACCTCTAGCCAGTCATGGGACGTGGGACGTTATATCTCAGCCATCAACTAAGACGATCCCTAGAGGTGCTTCTTCAAGATCATAACCTCGTCGCAGGCACATGATGACCCCCGAACAAAGTAGCCCGTGTAGGCCCGCTGTCTCACGCGTCGACCAGCGTCAAGCCAGAGTTGAAGACCGCCTTGTCATCCGATTACGGCGGTGGAACTGAGAGCAGCTCCAGCGGCATGCGCGCAAGGTGCACCAGCGACGCCCAATATTTCGGATGGCGGTAGGCGCGCGTATCGCGCAAGCGGAGCATCGCCTGGCGCAACGCTTCCGCGATATCGTCGCTGCTCGGCGTCATCGGCAGATGCGCATAGAAGCTCGATGACCACAAGTACGCGGCCGTGTCGTTCACCGGCCACAGCGCGGCGACGACATCGCCGGCGCCGGCACGCAGGACCGCGTCAGCGAAACTCGTCGCGGCGGACAGGTTCGCTTGCGGCGTGCTGGCCAGCGCGCAGGCATTGAGCACGACAACATCCGCGCCTACTCCATTTTCGACGACATCCATCCAGCTGAGGAGGTCCGGGGCTCCCGCGCCTTGAATGCCGCCGAGCCAGATGCCGGAACGGCCGAGATATCCTGCACTGCTGCTCCCGTGACTGGCGACGTGCACCCAACCGCCGGGGGTGACCAGTGCCTTCAAGACCGCGGCGCGATCGGCTGCTTCGGACAGGTTCACCGTCCAACCGTATCTGCGGCGCTCGCTGGCAACCGCGGCGAGCTCGCCGACAACTGACGCGAGCGCCGGCAGTTCGCTCGCGTCTTCGGCGCGGTCCGCGGCGGCGGCGAACATCTCGAGCCGCGGCACGCCATGCACGCCCGGGGCGCTGCGCCCGTCCAAGGAGACAAGCGTGACGGCGGACGTTTCGACGAGCGGTTTTGATGCGCCAGGCCAATGGAGCATGGACCACGGCAGGCCGTTGAAAGGTTCAGGTGCGTAGATCAGAAGCCGCTTCGGTGCGGGCATACCGGCGCCGGCGGCCAAAAGATCTTCCGACACGCCGCGAACTTCGGCGTCGATCGCAGCCACGCTGGCGTAGTCGGTGACATCCCGGACCAACAGCAGGGCGCGGTCCTGCTGCGCGCCAATGTCGCGGCGCGGGACGAGTTTGGCTCCGTCAACGGAGACAATCAAATCCGCCGCGAGGTCTCCGGCGCACAGAAGTGCGACGAACACGGTGCCAGCGGGGAGTGTGCGCTGGAACGCCTCGAGCGACATTGAGGGCTCTATCAGCGTCGCACGTGGCCCGAAGGATGCCGTGACGAGATCGAGCAATCGCTGCTGCATGCGCACTCGATCCTCGCTGAGTCGGTCGCCTTCGACGGCACGCGCGCGCAACAGCGACTCCGCGAGTGCTCGGTCGAAATCCATCGCGCTTGCCGCGGTCGACTCGCCTACCGTCCCACGAGACCCTGTGTCGATCAGCAGGAGCCATCGCCAAGCGAGTGCGACCTGGCGTTCCTTCGCGCAAGCCAATATAAGCGGAAGCGCCGCTGAAAGAAGCTGCCGTCGTGTGCGCTCGACTGCCTTTTGCACAATCGGATTGCGCGTTCGCGCCGCCAGCTGCGACACGTAAAGCGCGGCTTTTTCCAAGTGCAGCAGCGCCGCGTCGTGCCGCCCACCCGAATCCATGCGCCTGGCAACGACGATCTGCGCACGCAGCCATTCGGAAAGCGGGCGCGGCCGGTTGCCCGCGAGCGGCATATGCAGGTCGTCGATGGACAGTTCGGCGCGGACAAGCTCGACGCGGCTCGCTAGCGACGGCGCGAGATCGTGCAGGTCGTCGACTTCTCCGTGAGCCGCAGCGAAATCGCCGGCAGCGATTTTAGCTTCGGCGATCGTCAACCGCGCGGCGGCAACAGCGACAGGCATCCGGAGCGAATCGTAGATCGCCTCCGCGGATGCGGCCTGCTCGGATGCTTGCTGCACTCGTCCGCGAGCGAGCTCGATCTGCGCTTTCGTCAGTGTCGCCGCAGCGACCCGCGCTGGCGCATCGCGTGCCGACAGGCGCTGCAGGGCAATGTCGACCGCGTCGGTTGCGTCTGCGTAGGCACCCACTTGGTTGTAGATTGTGGCGATGCGCAGCAGCGTATTCGCCTGCCAACGGACGTGCCGGGCCTTTTCGAACTGGACCAGCGCGCGCTGCGAGTGCCGCAGGGCTTCGGCAACGTCGCCCCGCTGAACCGCCAGATCACTCAGCAAGCGTTCGATGCGGCCACGTACGATCGGGATGTCGGGGCCGGCAATTGCATTCCAGCGCTTGTCGGCGATGTCGGTCAGCGCCTGCTCGCCAAGGCGAGCGGCATGATCGAGGTTGCCGCGATCGGCTTCGAGTTGCCCGTAATCCTGCTGTGTACTTATGCGCTCGAGCGTTTCTCCAAGCTGACCCAATGCATGCTGGGTCCAGCGATAGCAGGTTGCCGAATCATCGAGCTTGCCGAGGTACTGCAGCGCGAGGCAGCGCGAGTTCTCCAGACGCACGCCGAAATAGTGCACGCTATCGGCCGTGGGACCGAGTGAACGCGTTACCCCCAAGACGTCCGCGTACGCGCCCGCTCGTTGCAGATCTTCGGCCTCGGCTACGAGCGCCGCCAATGCTCGTTCGCGATCGCCGATCTTCATCCATGCGGCTTGAGCAGCGTCAAACGCCTTCGCCGCATCGGTGCTGCGACCCGCGATGAACAGAGCCTGTGCACGCAGATGAACGGCGAGGGCGCGCGCGTAGCCGTCCGGTGCTTCTCGCTGGATTTCTTCGAGGCGCGAAGACAGTCGTTCGTAGGCTTCGGCGATCGTCGGCAGTGCAATCTCGCGCTCAAGCGGCAACCGAATCGAGGGCATGGTGAGACTTACAGTCCAGAACTATTGCGATCTCACCTTTCGCAGCAAACGGCCTGGCGCGCGTTATCCCAACAGTACCGCCAGCGCTAACCGTGACAAAAAAGACTCCATGCCGGGGCGGGGTCGAAATTTCGATGACGTCACCGCCCTTGGCAGCGATCTCCTGCCCGTGCTCCTCAATTCGAAGGCGTCCATCCGATGCGGCCGCCAGAACCAGGACGGTTCCCGGTTCCGGGAGCGCGGCGCGGACGGGCGACTGGCACGCGATTTCCAGCCGGAGCGCAGGAGCCGGTTGCGCAGTTGCCGACGACGAGAAAACGGTCAGCAGGAGCCAGACGCCCGCGCAATGCCACGTTGTCGCAACCATCGAATTCTTCCGCAGCGGTTCAGTGGTTCCCCTCTCCGCCGCCGCCCACACCCGATTCGGCAGGTCCGCCCACCTGAGGCGCCTTCTTTTTCACGCGCACCGTGCCTCCCGCACCCATCACGGGCGCCTTGGCTTTGCATTCGGCCACCGAGAAATCCAGTGCCTCGACGTAGAGGTACTTCGGCAGGTTGTCCTTCACCGGCTTGAACTTGTCGCGGAGAAAGATGAAGTAGTGCATGTCTTTATCTGACGTCGGCGCACCTTCGAGCCAGACGTCTTGATCGGGAGTTCCCTTGGGAGTCATGGTCAACGATGCGCTGATCGGCGCGGTGAGCGTGACTTGGTACGACTTGCCATCGGTGGTGGTTATCTGCAATTTCACGTCTTGGAAACTGATCGAACGCGTTCCGCACGTCGTCGGGACCGGGGCTCCGCCGCCCGGGGATTCCTTCTTCAGGTCGATTTGATATGTCTTGCCTTTTTGTACAGTCGCCCAAGGATTGTCGACCACGCTGGTCGGAGACTTGATGCCGCGAATTTCGAAGTCTTCCGGGGCGAGGTAATAACTGCCACCGAGGACCCCCTTGTCGATTTCACGGCAATCCATGCCGGCACCGGTGTCGACGCCCTTACAACCCTTAGCCGCAGCGAAGGTTGAGGCGACCAGCAGCAGCAGTGTCCCGGCGGCACTCGAGAAAAGATGTCGTTTCATAGGTGATCTCCAGGTTTGGTAACGTCCAACGACAACGGCCTTTCGTATTCTCTGGCTCCCGCCGTTATCAGGAGTTTCAATGGGCCAAGCTTCTTGAGTTCACTACGACGCACCAGCAGTGTCGCTACGCCATCCTTCGATACTGCGACTTCGCGATCGGGAACGTTTGCGGCACGAAGCAAGACGCGCGTCGCGTCCACCGGAACGATCGCGTCGACGAGAACGAAGTCCGACGTGCTGGCCGCATTGTCGATCGCGTTCTCCTGGGTACCGCCGCGCGATACGTCGACGACGACGCGCATCGGATTCACCGTGACTGCATCGTCGGTGTGTGCGGTTTGGGGACCTCGGCGGAGAAGGAAACCGACTCCGAACGCCAGCGTGATCGAGGCGGCCATCGCGAACCCCCGGAAAAGAGAGGGACGCGCGGCAAAGCGGCGGCGCCTCGAGCCGGCCAACGCCTCTCCGCTCAAGTTTGCGTCGGCACTTGCAGGTACCAAGCCACACTGCACAGTCGGGAGGCTGCAGCCGTCGCGCAAATTCACATCTGCCTCTAGCAAGTCGAGTAGATCCGCCTTGTCCAGCAGATAGCTCTCGAACCATGTCGATTCTTCCTCTGCGAGGTCGCGCTCGAAATAGCGCACCAGCCACGCCTGTTCCAGCCAAGGCGCCATCCGTCCTGCCTTGTTCAGGAGAGACATAGGGTTCCACTCCAAGGCGAATGGGCGCAGCTGCCTGTTCTAACAAGGAGCGACCAGCGGGCCGGTTGTCTCACGAAACGAACCTTCACGTCGCCTCCATCAAGCGCTGCAGGCGCTCGCGCGCACGGAACAACACGCGCCGAAAATGGCCTTCGTCGATTCCTAGAGCTGTACAGATCTCTTCGCGCGATTCTTCGTGCACGTAGAAACGAATGAGAACCTGGCGATCACGCGGCACGTCGAGAGTCTCAATTGTGCGTATTACGCTTTGTAGCAGCTGCGCGCGAGCCGCAACGGTCTCCGGGGTGTCGCTCATGGCAACCTGTGCCAACGCATCAGTGGACTCGTGCAGAGCGGTGACGCCGCGGTAGAGCGCGGCCACTTCGCGCACTACGCATGTTCGAAGGTACGCAGGCAGCGCCTCTGCATCCCGCAAGGCGCCTTCGCGTAGGCACTTAATTGCGTTCATTAGGGACACCTGCACTACGTCCGCAACACGGGCTTCGTTCGGTCGCGCATGTCGCCGCGCGAGTAGCGTGAGGCCTCTTTCGAAGCGACGCACGAATTCGGTCTCGGCCGAACGCTCGCCAGCAGCGATTTGAACGGCGATCCGCCGGAGATCCGCGTCATCGCTTGCGTTGCGAAGGGCGTCCATAGGCGCAGTACCGTCTTTCCGCAACTATAAGACCGTGAACGCCGGGGACGACTCAGCAATCCACGTTTCCGTGCAGCGTGCCACGAGTTTCGCCGTCTTGCCGGCAAACCGTTCGTCGGGGGTAATCTCGGTGCTAAGGCGCTGCCATGGAACCTTGCTTGTGATCTGTCGAGGTCCGTCGGCCCCATCAGCGACTAGGATGATGTCGCCATCCGGACACGCTGGGCTTTGGTAGCTTGTCGTCCACTTCACGAGATGCCCCGTTCCGTGGATCCAAGGCGAATCTATCGCCTCTTCCGAAAACTTGACCGGTGCTGCCGTTGCTGCGTCGACATTGAGGCGCGGAAAGGCCATGCCTTCGACGTTGAGGTCGTTAGGATGATCCGCAGTCGCTAACAACTGTAACTTGACCTGCGCCGCGTTCCAGCGCGGCGCAAGGCTCCAGACCAACACCGCACCACCACTGACGTATGCCGCGGCAAGAGACGTACCTGCTTCGAAACCATATTCTCCATCGTTGGTCGCGACCTTGATCGCGAGGCCCGGAGCGAACATCAGGCCATGCCCAAACGCTGAATTGACTTGCTCGCGCGAAGTGCTCGCGCCGACTGCGATGACGTTGGAATGGTCATAACTCGCCGGATAGGCTTTGACACAATCGTTGTTGGTAAGTCTGTTATCGACGGCGGCCACCACTAAAACGCCCTGCTTTTCGGCTTCGTCGATCGCGCGCCGCAGGTATCGATTGTTGGCATTGGTGAACCAGCTCACGTTCACGATTCGCGCGCCATTGTCAACTGCGAAACGAATTGCCACGGAGGCATCGCTGGCTTTCCCGCAATCCTCCTTTTCGCCAGGTGGGCATTTCTCGATGAACTTTACTGCCATCAATAGCGCACGCTGGGCCGTGCCCGCCATTCCGACGCCGTTGTTTGTACTCGCGGCGAGCACACTTGCGACATCTGTTCCGTGACCTTCGCTGTCACACGGGAAGTCACGCAGCTCACCAGCGTAGTTGTAGCAAGGACCGTCAGATGGCTTGGCTGTGGCGAAGTTGCGTCCATGGACGAAAACCCGGTTCAGCTCCGTCGTCCAAAGTTGATCCCGTAGATCCACGTGATCGAGGTAGATCCCGGTGTCGACGACACCGACGACGATCCGCTCGTCCCCCACCGTTTTGCTCCAAGCACCAGGCGCCCCAATCCTGACGAGCCCCCACTGATCGGCCGCGTTGAAGTCGTTCGGCATGGTGTCGCTTCCCGGACCTTCGGCCAGATGGCCGAAACTATCTTGCTCGAAGTCGGTGACGACGAGGCCCTGCTTCAGGGCCATGGAGGTAATCCGCACTGCGAGACGGTTTTCCAGTAACTCCAACGCGACCTGCGACTTGGTGTCGTGCGGCGTGCGCTGCCCGTCGAGAAGTTTCGTGATCGACGCATCGGAAACGACGAACGCGCTGGCATCGCCGAGCTCGCGCACGCGCAGTCCCGCCTCATCGAATTTCTTGATGTCGCGCACAAAAAGATGTGCCGCCGGCGTGCTCAGGGTGACGATGTACTCACCAGGGACTGGCGATGGCGCGTGGCTGGAGTCGGTTGCATCGGGACAACTACCCTTCGCGCTGGCGGCGGAGAGCACCCAAAGCAAAAGCGAAATCGACGAACGCGTCGCAACTCCGGCATGCGAACCCATTGAGACCCCCTGTCTCCACACGCACTTGGATTGAATTGCTAGGCACTCGCCCGGCATCCAGGTCCGGATGCAGCTTATCCGTTCGGGCTCCTGGTTCGCAAGGCTGTTCCCGGGCTGAAACCTTTCGACGCGAACTACGCATGCCGACCCGACCCCTTTATCCTGGGGAATGGCTCCGCAACGGCTTCTGCGTGGTTAACGCGCCGTTCTGGCACTCATTCCCCAAATTTGCCGGATGCGGAGTAGTTGGTACTCGAAAGCCGGGAGCCCGTTGTAATCGTAAACACGAAACGGTGTATTCATCCTTTAGACGCCAACCAAGGAGAACGGCCGTGACGGAACAACCGAGTTCACGCATGATCGCGCTGATATGGATTGCGAGCTGCCTTTTGCTGGCCAGGAGCATCGCGTCGTCGGCCATGACCCTCACGAGCGTTGGCGGATACTTCTCCGCCAACGATGGCTTTCAGCACGCCATTGCGGCGACCGACGACGATACATTGCATGAAATCTTCTTCAATCCGGCCAAGGGCGTTTTCAGGAGCGAACTCGGATGCCTTGGAAACATCGCGCTGACGAGCAGCTTCTATTCCGCGGACGACGGCATGCAGCACGTCATCGTCGCCTCGCGGGACGGGGTCATCCGGGAGGTCTACTTCTCGTCGGCCACTGGCGTGCACATTTCTCCACCGCTCATCACCCTGTCGGGGATCCGGGCGATTTCCGCGTTCTATGCTGAGGACGACCACAACCGGATCGTCCTGATCGCGACGAACGATGGCGGCATTCGCGAGGTGTTCTACAATCCGGCGACAGGTGTGCATGGCGGCAATGCACCGATTGTCACCCTTCCGAACATCGTCAGCATCGGCGCCTTCTACACCCCCGACGATAAAACTCGGCACATCATCGTTGGGACCGGCGATGGCAAGATCTCGGAGGTCTTCTACACGTCTTCCACGGGAGTCCACGTCAGCCAACCGGCCCTTGGAACGTTTGCGAACATCGTCGCCGTCAGCGGCTTCTATTCGTCGGACGACCGTAGGCGACACGCTATCGTCGCGACAAGCGACGGAAAGGTTCGGGAGATCCTCTACGGCGGCGGCACCGGGTCTGGCACTTCGTTACTGCAGACCGTTCCCGGAGTGGTGTCGATAGCGGCCTACTACACGCCGTCGGACCGCAATCGCCACATCATTCTGGGATTGTCCTCGGGGCAGGTCCGCGAGGTTTTCTTCAATCCGGCATCTGGTGTCGGCAACGATATGCTGGCCACGATCACCGAACCGGTGCTCGCGGTGGAAGATATCAGTCCTGATGTTGCCAATGCGTCGAAGGTGGCGTCGCCGTCGTCCGCGGGGCTCGCCGTAAGTCTTGCCGGTGATGTCAGCGCCCTCTACACCGTCGCGCTCAACGCCGGAGTCTGGAAGTCCGTCAGCGGAGGCCCGTGGCAGAGGCTGCCCCAGTCGCCGCGGTATGCTTACAGCGTCGCTGTAGATCCGAACAACCGCAACCATCTCGCTGTGGGCGAACGCGCCGGCGACGCAGCCGACCATCATCAGGACGGAGCCGGAGTGTGGGAATCCACCGACGCCGGCGCATCGTGGAAATACGTCTTCGACCCGTTGACGCAGAAGAACTGCAACTCGCAGGCCATTCCCTCCGTGGCGTTCAGCCGGAAATCGACGCTCTTCATAGCGACGAATTGTGGGGTTGGCCAACGAGCCGCGGGAGCGACGGCGTTCTCCTTCAGCCCCACCCTCGCATCACTCGGCGCGATCACTGCGCTAACGACGAGCGAAACCAAGGTATGGGCGCGCTCCGCGTCCGGCCTTGGGTTCTCCACGAACGAAGGCCAAGCGTGGACGGTGAAATCATTCCCGCCGAACATTTCGTTTCCCGAGCAGGGCGACGCATTCTCGCTGGCTGCGTTCGATTCGGCGGCTTACATGAGCTGTTGCAAAGAACCTCTTCACCAACGGAGCGCCGCAGCTCGGTTGCTCCGGCACCGGTCTCGGTGGCAGCCGATTCGTCAAGGCCTATAGCCACCCGGCGAACGGAACTGTGAGCCGACAACTGTTCTACGGGTCGGCGCAGGAGGTCTATGAGGCATCCGCGTTCGACGCCAATGGCCTGATCAGCCATGGACGCGGCCACTCGGCGCGACGTGCGGAGGCTGCACCAACCAGGACCCTGTCCATTCTGACCTCTGGGACTTTCATCAATCGCCAGACGGCGCCATGCAGTGGGCATCCGGTGACGGCGGCGTTTACGAGCGCGCAACGGCTGGTCGACCGGTTGGTTGCAGATCGGCGCAGGGCTTCACACGCACCACGCGCATACGCTGACGGCATTGCGCGACGGCGCAAGTCACGCGCGCCTGGCCTACCCGACGTCCGACAACGACGCCTGGTTCTTCCGGACGAAGAGCGGCTGGGGCAAGGAAACCAGCATGGGAGACGTGAACTGGTCAGCCGGAGACGCGGGCAATCCTAACATCGCCCTCATGGTGCGGCAGACCGGTCCGCGCGGACCCGATACGATCGCCATGCTCACCGGATTCGGATCCAATCTGCCGGGGGGCTTGGCACTGGAGCTTGCCCAGCTCAACAACGACGGCTCTCGCGACGGCCCACGCTTTTTCAACTTCATACAGTCTCTTTCAACCGAGACGCCGGCGACATTCGCGCTCGACGCATTGATGCTCGCGAACTTACCGCTACGGTTCGTCGATATGGACGGCGGGCTTAAGCCGGTTCCGGGCACGCTGGGACAGACACCGGGAGTTGGTACGCCGTCGCCGGCGCTATTGCGCAACCCAAATTTCGCAGCGACGCCGGACATAGACGTGGCGAAAGGCCAGGGATGGTCCATGGCGGCGAACAATCTGCCCGCCGGCACGAGTGGCTTCGTGGCCAGCGCCGGACACGCCAATCCCGTCGTGTACGTGTATGCCAGCCAGGGCGGGGGACTGCACGTCTACCGCAGCAGCGGCATCGCGGCGACCACGCAGTCAAACTGGGTGGAACTCAACGTACAGGGCGACGTGCAGCAGGCGAACCCTTCCCACCGAGCGGCCTGCTGGGAGGCGGCGCAACGAACGGCCCCTTGTTCGTCAACCCCTATGACGCCAACGATGTATACGCCATCACCGACTCGGGAGTGCGCCACTGGAGCAATGGCGGCAATCGATTCGACGCCGACAATGGCCTGACTGATCTGCTCACTGGCCACGGCAAATATCCGCTGACCGGCACGTTCGGCGGGGGCAATGGCGACGGTGTCCGCATCGCCAGCCGGGCGGTCGCCCTTGCGACCCTGTCGGACATGGACTTCTGCCGGGACAACCCCAAGCTCGCGGTCGCAAGCTCGCCGTTTACCGGTGTGTTCTACCGGAGCGAGCTCGGTCAGTGGCACGATCTCAGCAGCCAGCTGCCGCGGCCGGCGAGCCCGGTCTCGGCGGTGCGGATGACGTGCAACGAGATCTATGCGACCACCGAAGGCGGAGGGACATTCCGCATCACCGGTTTTCGCTCGCTGCATTGAACTGGCCACCACGCAAAGCGGCATTCGAATGGCCACGACTTCTGGTCGCTTCATTTAATGCGGTGATAGCTCGCCAACCACTTATACATCCCGCTCACCGTACCCGTGCGCCTGGGCTTCGGCAACAACACGTAATAGCGCGCGGGGACCTTGCGCGAATAGCCGTCGCCCGGATTCGTTCTTCTCCCCTTCGTAGAACAGGACGCCGCATAACACCGGTTTTCCAAGAGAAACACCGCCGTCTTCTCCCTGCGTTACGTCAACCTGCCATAGGCCACCTCCACTCACACCGCTCCAACTCGTAGGGTCGGTGTCGGTGAGACGCACGGCCTCAAGGGAAATCACATCATTCGCTTGCTCGCGGTTCCAGTTGTCAGCAATGCCGAGAGCACCTCCGAGCGAAAAACCCTTGTGATCGACAAGGCCATCAGTGGCAGCCAGATCTCGCGTGAACTCATCGACAAAACCAAATACGCCAGCCAATCCACGAAGCGGAGTGAAGTTGGCCTCGGATATGGACAGAAGGTGCGGCGCGAGGTTCAGCGCTACAACAAGTCGCTCAAAGGTATGACTCCCAGCTAGCGGGATTTCGATGAGTGCGATATCCAACGTCTCCGGATCGTAAGGCTCTTTGCCCAGTTTGTGAAATACGAAATTGTCCGCATTGAGATAGTGATGTGTGACGTGCGGTGAGCGCGCGATGATCCCGAACTCTCCGCACTTCTGCAGGGCATCGGCAACGTGAGCTGCTGTCACGATAGCCAATCCAGAAATAGTCCGAACGAGTGTTCCGGTACCCGCTTGTCGTACATCGCCAATCCGATCAGATTCATCTCCAAGCGCTGGAATGACGAAGCCAAGTGTGTGGCGCCAACACACCTCTCGAAACTTCTGCATCTCGGTTTCTGGAATGTCCGCAACCGCAATATCGATCGGCTCCATCGTCGTCATCTTCGCTTCACTGTGGCCCATATGGTGGCGACTTAACTAACAATTGCGCAAGGACGGTAGACCGATGTTGTCGGCGCTGGCGTCGAATTGACGCGGCTGCCGAATTTCAAAGTGACCCAGCCAGCCAGGCCCAACTACCTGCAGAACTTCGCTGGTGACGCACTCACCGTGGGTCAGCGCGAAATCGGGCTGCCGGCCACAATTGGATTACTCCAAGACCGGCGCCAGCACGCCGACAGAGAAAAAGAGCTTCTTCACGAAGTTTCCGCTCCGCCTCTCGCCAATAGTACTTGACGCCCAGTGAGAGTTTCCAGTCGCGCTGCAGGACGGTCGTGTCGACATCGCGGCCGCGATCGCAGGCATCGGTCAGCGGCGCGAGCGCGATCTACAAGCAGCCGAATCTCGTTGTGCGCGCCAATGCGCGCTTCGGCATTCAGGGCAGCGGTATTGCCAACGTTCTGTGGATCTACAATACGCCGGTGCGCGCCTGGTCAGGGTAACTGTCGCAGACCGTCTCCCAGCAGATGAAAAATGACTGGTGGGATTTTGACACCTTCCCGAACTACACGACGGTCACGCAACTGCACCTCAACGCGTGTCAGGTGAATCTTCTCGCGCACCCATCCTCGTGGACGTCGCGAGCCATCAACCGATCGGCGGGCGTCCGAGTAATCTGACGCAAGTCAAATCCATGTTCGTATGACGGCGTGACTATTCGTTCAACGCGACCCTGACGTGTGGCGCCGATAACTCTGCACCCCCGCGACGCACAGATCAGCCCTTTTAGGTCAGGTGAGTAGTGAGCGCGCCCTTGGACTACCTCAGCTGCGCGGGCGCCGCCGGCCGTGTGGCGAGAGGTGTGACGTTCATCATCGGGCGTTTGCAAGATAGCATCTCGAAGCCCTTAAAGCGGAAGTTCCAAGCCATTGGATCGAGTCTCTGTATTGCCGCGGTTGGGGCTAACTGCTCGTTCGAGCGCATCACTGCAAGGGGCTGCGGTACTATCATGCGGCGGTCAGCAGCGGCCGCCGAAACTCGACAGCGGGAACTTAGATCACCTATGTCCAACGTCGTCATCATTGCCTCTACTGGCGCACCCAGTCTGTTGGACGCAGTCCAGAGCGTACTAAATCAGACAGTCGGCGCAACCTGCTATGTTATCTGTGATGGCGAGCAATATCGGCACCAAGTCTCCACCATATTGAATGGCTCCAAAGTGACGGTCTGCTATCTTCCAAGGAATGTCGGGGCAAACGGATATTACGGGCATCGGATATACGCCGCGTTTTCTCACTTGGTCGACGAGGATTTCGTGTTTTTTCTCGATCAAGACAACTCTTACCTCCCAACGCATGTAGAAACTTGCGTATCGCTTGCAGAATCGTCTTCGCTTGCCTGGGTCTATAGCTTGAGAAATATTGTCAATGTCGATGGCAGCTTCATTTGCCGCGATAACTGTGAGAGCTTGGGGAAGTGGGCGAGCTATACTGGCTCACACCTTATCGATACGAGTGCCTTTTGTGTGCGACGGCAGATTTTGATGAAGACCGCTCAATGGTGGCATGGAAAGTGGGGTCAAGATCGGATATTTACGAATCTGATGCTTCATCATTTTCCAAACTTCGATTGCACCGGAAAATATACACTCAACTACAGACTCGGAGGAAACCCCAATTCAGTGAAAGCTGACTTTTTTCGAGCCGGAAACAGAATTATGCAAGCGCAATACGGTAGCTCCGCACCATGGGAGAAAGAGTGATCTATCGATTCAATGCAAATTACGTTGCACCTCCAAATCAGATACCTCAGATGTCCGCGTTAGGTCAAAAACGAACGCGCACCACTTTCCGCCAGCACAGCCGCAGTGACAGTGCAGGCTGTCATGGTAACTCCTGAACAAATCAGACCTGGCTCGCGCAGGAGCCAAAGGCTCCGCAGAGCGGAATTTCATGTCCCAAAGGGCTGACAGTGACGTCTCACTGCACGGCCATGCCAGCCTCGCCAAATTTCCAAAAATCGTCTCGCGGAAGGTTGATACTGTTGCCCACTCGCGTCGGGATCAATTTCCAAATGGACGAGCCAGCCAACACGACGGATCGCGCATTCGAGGCGTCTGACCAGAGCAGGTCCGGCGCGGACAAGCCCACGCTTCTGATTAACGGGGTGTTGCCCGCAACGTGGGTCGATCGATTCATCGATCAAATCGGCCGACACAATCTCGAGCGCTTTCTCGCTGGATGGTTCTGCGGCACCTGCTGCGAACTCTGCCAGTTGCGTGCAGTGAAGTGCCGATCGACCGCGACCAATGCCGGGCTGGATGACTGCCACGCCGTCCGCCGCAAGCTGCGACGATACTGGTTCTCAGGCAAGTGAAGTCGCTGAGCACACACCCTGATCGACGCGGACGAGCAAAGCTGATCCAACCGGAACCGCGATCTCACGCTCTGCATGGAACGAATGAAGAATATGCGCATTGCGACCGTAACTAGCGAGGCTGTGCCAGCGATCACACGTCTTGCGCAACAACTTGGCCCTTCGACCGATCACGAGAAGAACGGTCGGGAGGGTTTCTTGAATCCTTACACGGAGGCTGAGTACCGTTCCTTTCTCCGAAGGGCGGAATACTTTCATGCGGTTCTCGACGGCGAGTTCGTGCTCGGCTTCGTCTTAGCTCACGCGAGCGAGCGCATCGAAGAGTTTGGATTCGGGGGAGAAGTCTATTTCCGCATGCGTGACCTGGCGACACGGCCGTTTACTGTGATTCGGCAAGTTGCGGTGGATCCTAAGGCTAGAAACCAGCGATGGGGGCTAAGGCTGTACGATATCGTCGCGAAGCTCAGTTACGACGACCGCGCCGTGCGCGACATGTGGGCGTTTATCTGGCAGAACCCGCGCAATGCCGCATCCGAAGGCTTCCATTCAGCCTTGGGCTGGCAGGAAGTGGAAACTTACGCGCTACGTTCCGATAACCGCGTGGCAGGCATTTGGCGTTATACCATCCCAACTGGCGATAGAGGCGCATAGGGCATAGGGCCGACGTAGTGCTGTTTGAACGTGAACGCACAGACCGCGCGACTGTTCGTACGTCCGTGAGGCCAGGCACGTGAGATTCCGCTTGTGAGGGTTCGGAATTTCGTCCTGAGGTCGATCAAGACTTCACTTTCGCAAAGTCCACGGACATCGCTGCAGTCTGTAGTGCCGTTGGCGATGAACGCGTCGTCTTCGGTGTGTCTGTTCTGTCGGCAGCGTGTCGCACCTCGGACCATTGGGCGTATGGCGTAAGATCTGGCAATTGCCGAAGCTCTTTGTGAAGTTCTTCGGCAAAGCCTTCGTCGCGAAGCATTGCAGCTGCATCCCTGCCCGGATGCAGCCTTATTTCTATCGCCACCCATTTCGGGTCCTTAATCCTCTTTCCTATCCAAACGAAAGAGAGCGTGCTCGGGTATCTTCGACCGTTGTCGTTTGCCCTCGCGCCGTAAATCTGGATGTCGACACCTTCCTTGATAAGTTCTGCGGCAACCTGATCTTGATACAAAAACTGAAGTCGCCACAACGAACGACACGCGAGCGTTTCATCCGAGCCCCACTCCTGCCTGACATCGCCCTCGATTTCCCATCTGGTGCTGGCCACGAACTCTTTGACAGTCTTGGCTGCCTTCCGTACCTCGTTATGAGCGTGATTCAGCATACGGGCGCAAAACGTCACAAGAGCTCCTCTGAATTCCTTGCGCGCGCTCACCCGAACCTCGCCACGGCAGAACTTGTTCGAGCTGGACATGCTCTCCGCCCGCTGCGCGACGATCAACTTTACTGAAGCGCCCTTGATCTTGAGCGCCTCCACTAGGGCGCGGTGACGCTTATAGTCCCTGAAAGATCCGTAGTCATTGGCATCGAGGAGGGCGATGACGGACACTGAGTCCTCGACGAGCTTTGTGATATGCACGATGTGTGCAGGAAAGAGGCGCCGTATGAGCTCGAAGTCGGCCCACTGCAACAGGGTGTCGCAGTAGGCTTCCAGGTCCTCGATCAATATGTTTCGACATGCTTCAGTCAGAGATGCATTGGTGAAGAGTTTGCCTATGAGAGCTTGGGCAGCAGGATGTCGATCTTGGAACTTGTTGTAGCGGCGCGTTCTTAGAAGATTCAAGAGCTTTACCGCTGTACGAAGCTGCGTGCCTATGCTCCATTTCTGTTCGTTCCGCACGTGATCTACAAGATTGAGAAAGTTCGATAATTCGGCAGGAAACCCCTCTCCCCACAGCCATTGTCTTTGTTTAGTAGTAAGAGTCTCTAGGAACGATTCGAGATCGCCATTGCCACTAAACGGCATACTTAAGATATCCATTGTCATTCCCGGCTCGGTGGTAGTCCGCGATGACCCTAGCACATGAGTTGGTTCGATGGTTTGGATTTTTGGCGTGCTAACCGAAGAGTTAGAGGTCTGCAAAATTACACAAAACCGGTAGAAAGGCGGCACAATACTGCAACCCGCGCAAGAACCTGAACTTTGGGGTAAAGCCAGGCGGGCGCTCTCGTGGAAACGCCCCCACTACACCGGAGGGGCAAAAGCAGTGGTCGTCGTTCTGAGCGAAGTGCTCGGTTTCATACTGTCCGTTGCGTTGCTTGGTTTGAGCGGGCGATATGCAACCATGTCCGCCTCGCGGCTAATGAATCTGGCGCGTTCGCGTTGGGGCGTAGGGCGCCTGACAGCCCGAATGGCGACGTGCACAGAGTTGAAGTCAAGGAACTGCGGACTTGGTCGAACTCACTCTAAGAGGTCTCAGTGCAGTTGTCTGCGTGCGCTCCGGGCCCAATACACGCGCTGCCCGTGCGTACTTGGTTGGATATGCAGGTTTGTCATGCATAGGACGAGTTCGGCTCGTCCAGACAGAGTATGGCCATAGCGTCGAGCGCGCGTGCGTCGACGGGCTTCCCGAAGAGGTGCAGAAACCTTCTGCATTCGATACCCAATCCTTCCGCCACTTCCGACGGGACATTCGCCCTCCTCTTTGTAGCGCAGATCTCGAGCATCGACCGGAGAACCACCTCGCTCACCCTGGCATAGTCGTTTGCGCGGAAGAGCAGCATGCAAAAGTCCTCTTTTGGCGTGGCCCGAACAATGTCGAGGAGGTATCCAAACCGTCCCCCACGCTCGAATTCCCCAATGTATACAGGTCTTCTCCGAGTCAGATCTTTATCAAGGTAGAGAAACGGCCGCTTCTTGCCTTCAATATTTTGGGGGAGAACGTTGAACAAGTGCTCATTCCAAAGTTCGGCTTCCCCTTGATCCACTCGGTCTATCCAAGTACAACCGCGCTCCTCCATCGCAACACAAATCTCGAACATGTATTCCATTGCAGCCGTCGGACTGACGAGGTCGAAATCGCGGCCTACGTCTGCAGCATCTACGTCAGAGACTATTTTCGGGTTCGAGGTCGTGAATTCGATCTGCTGTATCCCGTCACCACCGGCGCTGTTCGGAGGGCGTGCGGAATATCCCGTCGGGTCGATCGGTACATTTTGCGGTCGACGCTTGCGTGATCGTGCCTCCTCGGGCGGTGGGTGAACATGCTTAACGTCTTGTAGATTCAGACCAGGAAAGCGCGTGGCGAGATCGTCTTGAGGGATGCACCAACTCGTGATTCGGCCCTTTGAACGATCCTTGCCGCTTATGTGCACGAAGTTCGGGATATCGAAAGGAACGAATACTGCCGGTGGGGGAGTTTTCTTCTGTGGCTCCTGCGGATCGTCCTTGGAAGGTAAAGGAACCTGCGGTTCGTTGTCATAGCGCCAGTCCAGACTCTGATAGCTAAATGGCGCGTAACAGGTCAACAATTGGTAGACGATGAGAAGTCTCCCACTTGGCGAATCAACCCAGCGCCCAAGTACTTTCCAGCGGGTCTTGCCTTTGAACGGCGGCAGCGCTCGGACCGGGATGACCGAGGTCAGAATGCCTCCACCGTGAACATGATGGGCAACCCCTTGAGCTCCCCTCAGGCCATAACCGTTGGCCAGCCAATTCGCAAAAATTGGCACGTCCGACCTCAAAAGACTGCGCCGAACCACAATGTGCATTCTTCCTTGTGCGTCGAGGCCCTCCGTCAGCTCTGCGGAATACAACGTCTCGGGTTGAAGAATCCTGTAGGACGTGACGCATCGGCCCATCCTAGATGATGGGAAGTAGTAGAAACGATAGATCTCATGGCAAGGCACGACATACCGTGTCGTTCCATCAGTTGTCGTTGAACAGAGCACCAGCAGTTCATTCAACTGCCGGGTATGCTCGGGAGAAAGATCGGCCTGGAAGAGCGATTTGCCTTCGTGACCCACGAACCTTGAGCGTTGCTGAACGAGAGCTCGCGCGTCCTGAAATTCGACCTCTATTTCAAATTCCTCGAGGTCCGGTGCCCGTTGCTCGACGACCGCATTGTCTTTGAGTATTACGCCGGTCGCTAATCGATGGGTTTCCCCTAACGGAATGTCGACGTGGGTCAGCCAAGGCTCTAGACCAAGCGTATCCTTTGACAGTCGACCGGACTGGGACTTGAGCCGGCGAACGAACAGACGCACGAACGGGTCCGAAGCGCCGTCCGGAGCCTTAATGAGTCCCCCAAGCGCTACGATCCGCCAATAGCCGGCAAGATCGGTGGAGTGCTGGACTTGAAGCTCCATGCAAATCCTGGCACGCAAAAACGGTGCTCGACGAGTACGCTCGTACCCGTCGTCTGCGAAAGGACTAAAAAGAAGCCCTATTAGCGCTGAAAGATACCAAAAAGCAAAAGATTTGCTAGTCTTTCGGCAGATCGGCCGGCGCCAGGCTGACCGTCACGCGTCGCGACGGATACTCCAGTTGCGCGCTCTGGATCGCCACACGCACGCGATCGCGCGCTTCCTTCACCGCGGTCTCGGGCAGGCCGACGATCGATGTGCCGGGCAGCCCGCCGGAAAGGTGCACCTCGACAGTGACCGGCGGCGCGGCGACACCTTCCTGGGCACGGCTGTGGACGATCGCCAGGCTCATTGGGGAGTGGCGAGGGGCGAGGCATGAAGGACGAGGCAGTGGTTGCTCGCCGCGGTCGAACGCGCGACTCCGACGTGAGCGCTGGGCCGATGCCGCAGAAGAGTTGCCGCGTCTTTCCTTGACCCGCGTCCCTCGCCCCTCGTCCCTGCTCCTAGCCGAGCCGTTCTTCCAGTTCGGCGACACGCACTTCGAACGCCTCGACCATCTCGCGCGTGCGCAGCAGCACGCGGCGCTGGGCGTCGAATTCCTCGCGCGTGACCAGGTCGAGGCGGCGCAATCCGCTGCGCAGCACATCGCGAAAGCTGGCGGCAAGATCGTCGCGCGCGGCGCGCGCGTCGGGCGGGACGAGTTCGGCCAGCCGCCGGGCCACATCTTCGATCGCGGACGTGCTGATCATTGTGTTGTTCCTCCAAGGCAACCTTCCTCGCCGGCATTGTCGCCTCAAACCGGCGCTAACGGCAGTCTATGCCGGCGGCGGCGCACGCGCTGTCGGCAGCGGACCGAACTGCGCGTAGGAAATCTCGTACGGCGCGCGGCGGCGCAGACTTGCGCCAGGCCACCCGCGATGCCGCGTTCTCATCCGTTACGCGCGGTTACGCCAAGCCGGCCCGGCATTGGGTATAGTGGTTGGAAACCGCGCGACGGGGTGCCCGATGAAAATGGTCATGGCGATCATCAAGCCGTTCAAACTCGACGACGTGCGCGAGGCGCTTGCCGAAGTTGGCGTGCAGGGCATCACCGTGACCGAGGTCAAGGGCTTCGGCCGGCAGAAGGGCCATACCGAGCTTTATCGAGGCGCCGAGTACGTGGTCGATTTCCTGCCGAAGATCAAGCTCGAAGTGGCCGTCGCCGACAATCTGGTCGACCGCGTCACCGAAGCGATCATGCGTTCGGCCAACAGCGGCAAGATCGGCGACGGCAAGATCTTCGTCTATGGCCTGGATCAGGTCATTCGCATCCGCACGGGCGAGCTGGATGCGGATGCGCTTTGAGCAGTGAGGAGTT
>Ga0193727_1000025_pt1 | contig 42875 bp, 38 predicted proteins | sample H2c2metaG_FD_143051 | JGI IMG/M metagenome (GOLD analysis project Ga0193727, IMG submission 143051) | Soil microbial communities from a riparian zone of the East river system, Colorado, United States - H2c2 | ecosystem: Environmental > Terrestrial > Soil > Riparian zone | place: USA: East River...
GACATGTTCAGTTGCAGTTTGCAGTTGTCAGGTGCTACCTCGACTTGAGCTTGCTCCGGTACGGCCGCTCGGGCGAGCCGGTGTAGATCTGCCGGGGACGAGCGATCTTCTGCTCCTTGTCGAGCAACATCTCTTCCCATTGGGCCAGCCAGCCCGGCATGCGGCCGATCGCGAACAGCACCGTGAAGAAATCGGTCGGGAACGCCATCGAGCGGTAGATCAGCCCCGTGTAGAAGTCGACGTTCGGGTAAAGCTTCCGCGATGTGAAGTAATCGTCGGAGAGCGCGATGCGCTCGAGCTCGAGCGCGATCTCCAGGTCCTTGTCGACGCCTACGACCTTGAACACTTCGTCGGCGAGCTTCTTCACGATTTTTGCGCGCGGATCGTAGCTCTTGTAGACGCGGTGACCGAAACCCATCAATCTCCCGCCCTCGCCGCTCTTCACTGTCTCGATGAACTTGCCGACGTTCTTGACACTGCCGATCTCGTTGATCATGCGGAGGACCTGCTCATTCGCGCCGCCGTGAAGCGGACCGAACAGCGCGGCGACTCCGGCGGAGACTGCGGAGAAAGGATCGACGTGCGAGGAACCGACGCTGCGGACCGCGCTCGTCGAGCAGTTCTGCTCGTGGTCCGCGTGCAGAATGAACAGGATCTCGAGAGCGCGCGCGAACACCGGGTTCGCCTCGTACTTCGACTCGCTCATGCGCGCGATCATCGACAGGAAGTTCTCGACGTAAGAGAGCCGGTTGTCGGGATACACGAAGGGAAGCCCCTTCACGTGGCGATATGAGAACGCGGCAATGGTCGGCGTTTTCGCGAGGAGCCGGATGATGGAGATGTTCCGTTCGGTCTCGTCGAAGATGTTGCGCGCCGAAGGGTAGAACGCCGACAGTCCCGCGACGGAGCTGTTGAGCATCGCCATCGGATGCGCGTCGTAGCGGAAGCCCTCGAGGAACTTCCGCATGTTCTCGTGCACGTACGTGTGGAACGTGATGTCGTGGACGAACTGGTCGTACTCCTGCTGGTTCGGCAGCTCGCCGTGTCGAAGCAGCCACGCCACTTCGAGGAACGTGGCATTTTCCGCGAGCTGCTCGATCGGGTAGCCACGATAGCGGAGGATTCCCTTGTCGCCATCGATGAACGTGATGGCGCTCCGGCACGCCGCGGTGTTCAGAAAAGCCGGATCGTAGCTCATCAGCCCCGTATCGTCCGGGTCCGTGGTCTTGATCTTCTTGAGCTCGGTGGCGCGGATGGCGCCATCGGCAATTGGGACGCTGTAGGTCTTGCTGGTGCGGGTGTCCTTTATCTCGAGCGCGCTCCCCGCGGAGGAGGCGGGAGTTGCGGGTGGCTTCGCGGAGTCCTTCTTGGGGGCTGCGGTTGGCTTGGCGCTGTTTTTCTTCAAAGCGGCGGGTGGCGCGGTCGAACCGGTCTTCGGCATCCTGTTCTCCAGTGGATTACATCAAATTTAGCGCAACGCCGCCGAGGGTGATAATCGCATGCGTGCAATAGGGAGAGAGTAATGGCATACAATCGCAGGCGTGCCGCCCCAATGCCCGATCCACAGATCATGATGGTGCCGATACCGCCACGGCGGCTCTTCGTTCTCCGCATGCTGCGCAACTCCGCGATCTCGGCGGGTGTGGTGGGCCGCGGCCAACGGCAACCACAACTGCAACGGAACACGTCGTCAGCTGGAGCCTGACAGCTCTCAGCTATCAGGCTTAGATCGTCGGGACGTCATTGGTGGCGCGAGGGTACAGGCAGTTGATTGTACTTGATCCGCCCTGGTGACGTCCCGGCGTAGTGAGCCTGATGGCTGCCAGCTGCAAGGCTCAGGCTGACGACGTGTTCAGTTGCAGTTTGCGGGTTGAGAGACTACAGCTTTTTGACCCGCGTGACCTTCCACGTCCCGCCGGTGACGCTTCCTCCCGGCTGAGACGGAACCGTACTGAACGTTCCTTCGATCGTCCGCGCGTCGCGAAAGGATCCCTGGAAGGTCGTTGTCACCGGGCAGTTGCAATCAGGATCCCGATATGGATCGAGGGTGCCGTTCAGATTCCCGCCTTCTTTCCTGACGAAATGAATCTTGAGGACGGCCCTCCCCGGCGCCGCCACGTTCGTCACCAGCTCGCGCTCGGCGGCGCTCAAAGACGAGTCGGGGCGAGGGATCATGACGATGTTGCCGGAGGCAGCGGACTCGCCCGCCCGGAGTGTGAAGGCGATCGTGCCCTTTCTCCCGGTTTGGGTGCTGCTGTAGTCTCCGCGCCACTCACCGACCAGCGGGTTGAGGTCGAAATCGCTGGCAGTCACTTCGGTCGACGGAGGGTGGGACGCGCAGCCCATCACCGAAGAGGCAATGGCAGCTGCACAGAGGTAGGCGAGGCGCTTCATGATGACCTCCAGATCCCGGGAAGGGCGACTAGTCGCCGCGAGCACGACCTGCCAAGCCGAAGATTATCGCCGGACTGGCGACGGCGCCATTCTCGAGCGGTCAACCGCCGCCGTCCTGCTTCGCCAAATTCATCACCGCATTCCATTCGGCCGCGCCCACCTTCTGAACCGACAGGCGGTTCCCCTTCTGAAGGAGCGGCATCCCCTCGAGCTCTGCCTTGGTCCGCAGCTCGCTGAGGGAGACGTGGCGCGGAAGGCGCTCGATCGCTTTCACGTCCACCATCGACCAGTACGGCTCTCCGCTCTTGCTCCTCGGATCATAATGCGGATCCTTTGGATCGGACGCCGTGTGGTCGGGGTATCCCTCGCGCACGATCTCGACGACTCCAACCACCCCCGGATCGCTCCCGCCGGAGTGGTAGAAAAAGGCCAGATCGCCCTTCTTCATCTCGTCGCGCATGTAGTTCCGCGCCTGGAAATTCCGGACGCCATCCCAGTGGGTTGTCCGGTTTGGCAGATTCCAGAGATCGTCGAAGGAGAACGATTCGGCGTCCGATTTGATGAGCCAGTAGTGTCTGTCTTTCCGCAAAGGTTCCGTAACCTTCGTCATTCAGCATACCGCCATTGGTAAGGGACAGGTTGCAGTGGAACCTAACCGGCGAAGCGCCGTAGATTGGAGTACATCATAACCACTAGCCCAGCAGGCCAGTCACCCATGCAACACAAAAATTTCCCGATGTCCACCCTCCGCGCCTCCCTGCTCCCGTTGCTCGTGTCGGTTGCGGGCACCTTGTCCGCGCAGACGACAACGGCTCCCCCTCCCCTCGCGTATCCGGCGGCCGCCCGCGGCACCCAGGTGGACGACTACCACGGAACGAGCATCGCCGACCCTTACCGCTGGCTCGAGGATGTCGATGCGCCCGCTACGAAGGCCTGGGTTGAGGCCCAGAACAGGCTCACCGACTCGTTTCTGGCGACAATCCCCGAGCGGCCGGCGATCAAAGCCAGGCTCGGGCAGCTCTGGAATTACGCGCGGTGGTCCGCGCCGTTCAAACAAAACGGACGCTATTTCTATTTCCTGAATACGGGACTTCAGAATCAAAGCGTGCTGTTCGTGCAGGATGCAAAGACGGTCGCAGCCCGTGTGCTGCTCGACCCGAACACGCTCTCGAGCGATGGCACCGTCGCACTTTCCGGAACGGCGGCGTCGGACGACGGGCGTTATCTCGCCTACAGCCTGTCGACCAGCGGGTCCGACTGGCAGGAGCTCCATGTGCGCGATGTAGCCACCGGGCGTGATCTTCCCGACACGGTGAAGTGGGTCAAGTTCTCAGGCATCTCGTGGACGCACGACAACAAGGGCTTCTTTTACTCGCGTTATGACGAGCCCACGTCGGGCAACAAGATGACCAACACCAATCGCAATCATAAGCTCTACTACCATCGGATCGGCCGGCCGCAGGCGCGTGATGATCTGATCTTCGATCGCCCCGACCAGCCCGACTGGCTGTTCGACGGAACCGTCACCGACGATGGTCAATACCTGATCATCACAGTCTCACAGGGAACCGACGTCCGCACCCGCCTCTACTTCATCGATCTCGACAACCCCGGGAAGCCGCAGATCGACAACCCTGTCGTCAGGCTGATCGACAAGCTCGACGCGGAATATTCGTTCGTTGGCAACAGGGGCACGATGTTCTACGTGCGCACGGATCGGAACGCACCCAGAGGTCGCATCGTCGCCATCAGCATCGACAATCCGCGCGAAGAGCGTTGGAACACGATCATCCCCGAGAACAAGGACGCGCTCGTCAACGCCTCGATGGCCGGCGACGACATCGTCGGCAACTATCTCCAGGATGCACATTCGAGCATTCGCTTCTTCACCGGGTCCCGCACCGATCCGCGCGACCGAAGGGATCGACAGCCGACGCAGCCACGCAATCCGGGGAACATCTACGACGACACCAGCACGGCTCCGATCGTGACGCGCGAGCGCGGCCAGGCGCTGGGCGGCGGGTTCACCATGCACGGGGAGCTGCCGCTGCCGGGTATTGGAACGGTCGGCGAAATCCAGGGGCGCCAGGGCGACGACGAGATGTTCTACAGTTTCACTTCCTTCCTTGCGCCTACGACGATTTATCGGTTTGACGTGAAGGCCAGGAAAAACGAAGTGTTCAAAGCGCCGCAGGTCGCGTTCGATCCGACCGCGTACGAAACCCGGCAGGTTTTCTACGCGAGCAAGGATGGAACGCGGGTGCCGATGTTCATCACGGCCAGGAAAGGCATCAAGCTCGACGGAACCAATCCGACGCTCCTCTACGCCTACGGCGGCTTCAACATCTCCATCACTCCCTCCTTCTCGGCCGCCAACATAGCATGGATGGATATGGGCGGCATCTATGCAGTCCCCAACCTCAGAGGAGGGGGCGAGTACGGAAAGGATTGGCACGAGGGCGGAATGCTGGCGAAGAAGCAGAACGTCTTCGACGATTTTATCGCCGCGGCGGAGTACCTGATCAAGGAGAAGTACACGTCGACCCCGAAACTTGCGATTCGAGGCGGCTCGAACGGCGGGCTGTTGGTGGGAGCGGTGATGACTCAGCGGCCCGAGCTGTTCGGCGTGGCGCTGCCGGAAGTCGGCGTGATGGACATGCTGCGCTTTCAGAAGTTCACGATCGGGTGGGCGTGGACTTCGGACTATGGATCGTCCGACAACGCCGAGCAGTTCAAGTACCTGCGCGCGTATTCTCCGCTCCAGAACATCAAGCCGGGCACCTGCTATCCGCCGACGCTCGCGTTCACGGCGGATCACGACGATCGAGTAGTGCCCGGCCACACGTTCAAGTTCGTGGCTACACTCCAGGCGGCTCAGAGCTGCGCGAATCCGACTCTCGTGAGAATCGAGACGAAATCGGGGCACGGTGCCGGCAGACCGACGACCAAGCTGATCGACGAGACCGCAGATAGATTTGCGTTCCTCGTGAAAGAGCTGCACATGCGACCGACGTTCCAGTAGATGGATACATTTCAAGCCGGCGCGGACGTAGTAACAAATGCTCTGCGTATCGCGCTGCTCTCGATAGCGATCGTGTTCGCCGTGATCTGCCTGCTCGACTGGGCAGTTCGCACCAAGAAGATCAGTCCCTTCAACGCCATCGCGCGATTCTGTCGCTCCACCGTGGATCCAATCCTCGTCCCGATCGAGCGAAGAATCGTCCGCGCCGGCGGAACGCCGGCCGCCGCTCCATTGTGGGCGCTCGCCGGAGTCGTGATCGGCGGCATCTTGCTGCTCACGGCGATCGACATGATTCGACTCGGAGTCGCCAAATCAGTTGTCATCGCGACAGGAGCAGGCGGAATTATCTACCTGCTCGTGAGCTGGACATTCACGATCCTCAAGGCAGCGATAATCGTGAGGGTCATCAGCTCCTGGCTGCCGATCTCTCCGTACTCCAAATGGGTCAACTGGAGCTACCGGCTGAGCGAGCCGATGCTCGCGCCGCTGCGCCGCATCGTTCCGAACTTCGGCGGGCTCGATGTGACTCCGCTTATCGCTTACATCCTGCTCAGCATCATCGCGAACCAGCTGCTCCAGCTCATCTGAGCGCGTTCGACGCGCATCGCCGAGGCGAGGCCGTGCGATTCTCCGTTCGCCTCCAACCTCGTGCGTCGAAGAACGAGATCGCGGGGCTTCAGGGCGTAGCCCTGAAAGTGCGCGTGACAGCTCCTCCGATCGACGGATTGGCGAACGAAGCCCTGATCGGGTTTCTTTCGCAGGCGCTCAAGACTTCGCGGCGCAATGTGTGCATCGTTTCCGGCCACGCCTCGCGGACGAAAGTAGTCGAGATCACGGGGGCGGACCTGGAATCGATTCAACGCCTGGCTGTATGAGGGAAACTGCATAGTGGTAAAAGTGATACTCGTCGGCACTGATGTCGCGCTGCTCGAAGGCCTGGCGCAGACACTGATTGGATTCGGACATGATGTTTTGCTGGCGGCAACAGTGGGAGATATCGGGAGTGCGTTCCACGGAGATCTGCCGGCGATCGCCGTCGTCTCGTGCGACGCGATCGAAAGTGGAGGCCCCGGCCTCACGCTTCCTCTCTTGCCCGGCGGAGCGATCATAGTCTACGGGAAAACTCACGGCGAGCGTCCATTCCTCGCCCAGAAGCTTCAGCGGGCGACGCTCGCGCATCTGGTTCTTCCGCTGGAACGGCACAGGCTCATAGCCCTCGTGCAATCGTTCGAGTCCCGGTCGCGTACAACCGGCCGTTCCAATCGCGACGACTTTCCGGATGGCAGTCGCGACGATCCTCGGCTGGAGTTCTGACGACCGCGAGGACTTTGCGGCCTCAATCCGCAATCGCAGGTGAACGTCACTGGAATTGACCCACTACCGCGGGCAGTTTCGCCTTGCACCGCTCCGCTCCCTCCGCTACTATAGTGAAGGGCACAACTGAACCGTGGCGATTTAAAGCAACTTGCGGCCACGTTAAACAAACCGCTAAAGCGCTCGCCCAAGCGCCTACGCGTGGGCTTTTTTGTTATCCCTCCTGCGGAAGGGCTGCCAAAGCGGGACGAAGCCTTTAACTCGTCTCTGACGACCGGAACAGCAACATAGACATGACCGAACGAAGCATCGAATCGCCTTACCTGCAAGCGTTGAAGCGCCGAGTGTTGATATACGACGGCGCGATGGGTACGAACATCCAGAGATACAACCTTTCGGCGGAGGACTTCGGGGGAAAGGCGCTCGAGGGATGCAACGACAATCTCGTTCTCACGCGTCCTGATGTGATCCAGGCGATTCACGAGTCGTTCCTGGCGGTTGGGTGCGATGTCGTGGAGACGTGCACATTCCAGTCTACGCCGCGCCGCCTCAAGGAGTGGGGCCTCGGTGACAAGGTTCGCGAGATCAACGTTGGTGCCGCGCGACTGGCGCGTGCCGCTGCCGACAAATACTCGACGCCGGATCAGCCGCGCTTCGTCGCTGCCTCGATGGGACCGACGGGGATGCTGCCCTCCAGCTCCGATCCGGTGCTCTCGCAGATCTCCTACACCGAGCTGGCGGACAACTTCTACGAGCAGGCGAAGTATCTGGTGGAAGGCGGAGTAGATCTCCTTCTGATCGAGACATCGCAGGACATCCTGGAAGTGAAGGCAGCGGTTGCGGGCATCGAACGATTGTTCACCGAGATCGGCCGCCGGCTTCCGTTGCAGACGCAGGTCACGCTCGACGTCAGCGGCCGCATGCTCCTCGGGACCGACATCGCGAGCGCGATGACGACGCTCGAGGCCCTCGGCGTCGATGTGATCGGGCTGAATTGCTCGACGGGTCCTGAGCACATGCGCGAGCCGGTGAGATATCTCTCCGAGCACGCGACGCTTCCGTTGTCGGTGATCCCCAATGCGGGCTTGCCCCTCAACACCGGTGTCGGCGAGGCGGTGTATCCGCTCGAGCCGCAGCCGATGGCGACGGCGCTGTCCGAGTTCGTGCGGGATTTTGGCGTGCGGATCGTCGGCGGGTGCTGCGGCACGACTCCAGAGCATCTCTCCGCCATCGTCGGAGCGGTTCGCGAGGCGGAGCGTCGGGCCATGCCCGTCAATCACGCCCAGCACGTTCCCCGCGTCAGCTCCGCTATGCGCGCCATCACCCTGCACCAGGACCCGCCGCCGCTGTTGGTGGGTGAGCGCGTCAATGCGCAGGGCTCGCGCAAGGTGAAGCGACTACTTCTCGCCGATGATTACGAGGGAATCCTCGAGGTCGCGCGCGAGCAGGTTGACTCCGGCGCGCACGTGCTCGACGTCTGCGTTGCGCTTACCGAGCGCGGCGATGAAGCCGAGCAGATGTCGAAGGTCGTGAAGCTGTTGTCGATGAGCGTTGAGACGCCGCTCGTGATCGATTCCACCGAGGCGAACGTGATCGAGGCCGCGCTCGAGCACATCCCGGGTCGCGGGATCGTCAACTCCATCAACATGGAGAACGGCCGCAAGCGGATCGACTCCGTCGTGCCTCTCGTGAAGAAGCATGGCGCGGCGGTGATTGCGCTCACGATCGACGAGATCGGGATGGCGAAGACGCGCGACAGGAAGCTCGAGGTCGCAAAGAAGATTTACGACATAGTCGTCGGTGAGTACGGCCTCGCGCCCGAAGATCTCATCTACGACGCGCTGACGTTCACCCTTGCGACCGGTGATGCTGAATGGATCGACTCCGGCAAGGAGACGGTCGAGGGCATCCGTCTCATCAAGCGTGAGCTGCCCGGGGTCTCGACGATACTCGGCGTTTCGAACGTCAGCTTCGGGCTCACACCCGAGGCACGCGGCGTTCTCAACTCCGTATTTCTCCACCACTGTGTCCAGGCAGGACTCGACGCTGCGATCGTGAATCCGGCTCATATCAGGCCTTACGCCGAGATCTCGGCCGGCGAGCGTGAGCTGGCGGACGACCTGGTGTTCAACAAACGGCCGGACGCGCTTCAACGATTTATCGAGTACTTCGCGAACATCGGTGGCGGTGGTGCAGCCGCACAGGTCGAGAAAGAAGATCCGACGGCCGGCATGACGGCCGAGCAGAAGATCCACTGGATGATCCTGCACCGAAAGAAGGAGGGTATCGAAGAGCAACTGGATGCCGCCGATGTGCGGAAGCATCCCGTCCGCGTATTGAACGAGGTCCTGCTGCCGGCGATGAAGGAGGTCGGCGACAAGTTCGGTGCGGGAGAGCTAATACTCCCGTTCGTCCTTCAGTCGGCCGAAGTAATGAAGAAAGCGGTGAAGCACCTCGAGCTGTTCCTCGAGAAAGCGGAGGGATACACCAAGGGCAAAGTCGTGCTGGCGACCGTATACGGCGACGTGCACGACATCGGCAAGTCGCTCGTCAATACGATTCTCTCCAATAACGGCTACACCGTATTCGACCTGGGCAAGCAGGTTCCTGTCAACACGATCCTCGACAAGGCGGTCGAGGTCGGCGCCGACGCAATTGGCCTGAGCGCGCTGCTCGTCTCGACCTCGAAGCAGATGCCGTTGTGCGTCCAGGAGCTCGACAAGCGCGGGATGCAGATTCCCGTTCTGATCGGTGGAGCCGCAATCAATCGTCGATTCGGCCGACGCGCGCTGTTTGTAGAGGGCGAGCGTGCGTACGACTCCGGCGTGTTCTACTGCAAGGATGCGTTTGAGGGGCTCGAGACGATGGACGTCCTTCAGGATCCAAAGAAGCGCAATTTGTTCGTCGTCAAGAACCTGGACGACGCGCGCAACGACGTGTTCCTGCGCACCGCGGTCGGCAAGGACATCGCCGTCGGCGACGCCGGTGGCGATCGCAGCGATGTCGCGGCCAACAATCCGCTTCCCTCGCCGCCATTCTGGGGCACGCGCGTCATTCGCGACGTTCCGATAGACGAGGTCTTCGATCTCCTCGACCTGGACGAGCTCTATCGTCTGCAGTGGGGTGGGCGTGGATCAGGAGAACCGTACAAGTCGGCGGTCAAGAACGAGTTCGAGCCCGCGCTGAAGCGCCTGAAGGAAGACGCGAAGAAGAACGGGTGGATCAAGCCCCAGGTCGTCTACGGCTATTTCCCGGCGCAGTCGCAGGGAAACGATGTGATCATCTACGATCCAGCCGCGTATTCGAGCGATGGCGGATCGCTGCGAGAGATCGCGCGCTTCCACTTTCCGCGGATGGAGGGTCGCGAGCGTCTTTGTCTTGCTGACTACGTGCGCAACGTCGATTCGGGCGACGTCGATGTCCTTCCGCTACAGATCGTGACAGTTGGCAAGGAAGCCACGGCGCGATTCGAGGAGCTGCAGGGAAAGAACGAATACACCGAGGCGTACTATTCGCACGGTCTCTCGGTCGAAGCCGCGGAAGCCGTCGCCGAGTGGGCGCATCGGCGCATCAAAAAGGAACTGGGAGTTCCAGACGGGAAAAGGTACTCCTGGGGTTACGGCGCGTGTCCCGATCTCGACGACCACGCGACAGTGTTCAAGCTCCTTCCCGCAAAGGAGGCGCTCGGCATGGATCTCACCGAGTCATTCCAGCTGCTGCCGGAACAATCGACGGCCGCTGTGATCATCCATCACCCCGAAGCGAAGTACTACGCGGTACGCGGCTCGGCCGCCGATGCCTCGCCACAGGCGGAGGCCGCAGTTGCCTGAGAACCCGCTGATCGCACGGCTGCTCGATCCGCAGCAGGTCATCGTCTTCGACGGCGCGATGGGCACGATGCTCTACAACAAGGGCGTGTTCATCAACCAGTGTTACGACGAGTTGAACCTCCGCGCGCCGGATCTCGTGCGCGATGTGCACAAGGCGTACAAGAAAGCAGGGGCCGAGGTGCTGGAGACCAACACCTTTGGCGCGAACCGGATCAAGCTTGCGCAGTATGGACTCGAGTCGCAGGTCGCTGAGATCAATCGCGCCGCGGTGAAGATTGCGCGCGAGGTCGCGGATGACGACATCCTGGTCGCCGGCGCGGTTGGTCCCCTTGGCATTCGTCTCGAGCCATTCGGGCCGACCAGTCTGGATGAGGCGCGGGCGGCGTTCCGCGAGCAGCTCCAGGCGCTCAAGGACGGCGGCTGTGACGTGTTCATTCTCGAGACGTTCGCCGACGTGCACGAGATCGAGCAGGCAATTCTCGCGGCTCACGAAGTGGATTCGACTATCCCCGTGATCGCGCAGATGACAATCGGCTCCGACTGTCACACGCCGTACGGGGTGTCGGTCGAAGATCTCACCCAATCGCTCGACGCCTTCGGCGCCGACGTGATCGGACTCAACTGCTCCGTTGGCCCGCAGATAATTCTCGACGCGATCGAGAAGATGGCACCAGCGTCGCGACGCAAACTGAGTGCACAGCCGAACGCCGGAATGCCGCGCGACGTGAGCGGCCGCAGCATGTACATGGCGAGCCCGGAGTACATGGCGACCTACGCGCATCACCTCGTCCAGGCGGGTGCCAAGATCGTTGGCGGCTGCTGTGGGACGACGCCTGAGCACATCGCGGCGATGGTGGAGGGCGTGCGCCCGCTGTCACCCAGGCAGCCGCGAGTTCCGGCGAGGGAGCGACGCCAGGTTCAACCTGACCTTCCTCCTGAGAATCCTGGCGTGCCACCCGTGCCGCTTGCCGATCGATCCAAGTGGGGCGGCAAGATCGCGCGCGGCGAATTCGTCACGTCGGTGGAAATCGTTCCTCCGCGCGGCGTGGACGCGTCGAAGATGCTGCGGGACACGGCGGCACTGCGTGACGCAGGTGTCGATGCGGTGAACGTGCCGGACGGGCCGCGCGCACAGAGCCGCATGGGCGCTCTGCTCACCGGCGTGCTGATCGAGCAGCAGGTCGGGATCGAGACAGTCATTCACTACTGTTGCCGGGATCGCAACCTGCTCGGCATGCTGAGCGACCTGTTGGGCGCGGCGGCGGTCGGGCTCCGGAATCTGCTGCTCATCACCGGCGATCCGCCCAAGATGGGCCCCTACCCGAACGCGACGGCGGTATTCGACATCGATGCCATCGGACTTACGAATCTGGTGAACCAGCTCAATCACGGGCTGGATCCCGGCGGCAACGCCATCGGTGCGCCGACACAGTTCACGATTGGAGTGGGCGTGAATCCCGCGGCGCTCGACCCCGCGCAGGAGCTCAAGCGCTTCGAGTGGAAGGTCGAGGCCGGCGCGGAGTACGCGATCACCCAGCCGGTGTTCGATGTGAACCAGCTCGAGAAATTCCTGACGACGATCGAGCATACGCGGATTCCGATCGTGGCCGGGATCTGGCCGCTGGTGTCGTTGCGCAACGCCGAGTTCCTCGCCAACGAAGTTCCGGGCGTGGTCGTGCCGGCGAAGGTCATCGAGCGAATGCGCGCGGCGAGCGCCAAGTCCAAGGAGCACGGCGTAGCTGAGGGAATCGCGATCGCGAGAGAGATGCTCGAGCGCGTCAGGCCGCATGTGCAGGGCGTCCAGGTGTCGGCGCCGTTCGGGAAAGTCGAGTTGGCGCTGGAAGTGTTCCGCGACACCCTCACCGCGGCGCCAACCGGGAGAGCATAGTGTCGGTTCCGGAAATCTTCCTTTCACGCTCGCGCTACTGGCTGGTCAAGGAGTATCCGATCAAGCTCCGGCACTGCGTCAACGCGCTGCCTCGGAGCGCGGTCTGGGCGAGGCCGAATCAGGGCTCCAACAGCATCGGCAATCTTCTCGTTCATCTCACCGGGAACGTCACCGAGTGGATTCTGGGCGGCATCGGTGGACGGTCCATCACCCGCTTTCGCGCCGGTGAGTTCGCGCAGACAGATGGCGCCGATGGGTCGAAGCTAATGGAGAATCTCGAGAAGGTTCTAGGCGAGGCGGACGGGATTCTCGCCGGACTGACCGAGGAAGATCTGGCCCAATCGATCGTGATTCAGGAGCGCGACACAACGGTGCTGGCCGCCATTTACCATGTGGTGGAGCACTTCTCGATGCATACGGGCCAGATCGTCTACCTCACCAAGATCTACGCGCCCGACAAGATTCACTTCTACGACGACGCCGGCGGCCTGGCGCGCCCGACCTGGCACGAGGGAACCGCGCTGGACGAAGCCGCGCACTAGTCGGCGAACGGGCACCACACCATTTTGCAGGACGTATGAAGGGAATCCTCATTGTCGATCACGGCTCGCGAAAAGACGAAGCCAACGAAATGCTTCCGGACATGGCGGCGCTGATCCAAACCATGGCCGGAGATGACGTCGTGGTGCGCCACGCCCACATGGAGCTCGCGGAGCCCGACATCGGCCAGGGGTTCGCGGATTGCGTCCGCGCAGGTGCAAGCGAAGTGATCGTTTTTCCCTACATGCTTTCCCCGGGCCGTCATTCCACGTCCGACATTCCCCGCATGGTCGCACGTGTCGCTGAGGCGTTCCCGGGCGTCACCTTCAGCGTAACGCCCGCGTTCGGACTGCACGACAAGCTCGCTGAAGTAGTTCTCGAGCGCGCCGGAATTGGAATCAATGCCGACTGATGTGACAACTTCGCCAGCCGCGCTCACTCTCCTCTCCGAGGAAGAGGCGATGTTCCGCGACGCGGTTGCCGCATTCGCGGAGGAAGAGGTAAAGCCTCGGTCCGCGGAGATGGAGAAGGCCGGGCGGATCGATCCAGCGCTGCTCCCGAAGTACTTCGAGCTGGGGCTCATGGGCATCGAGGTCCCGGATCAGTACGGCGGTGCCGGCGGCACGCTGTTCATGGTGACGCTCGCCGTCGAGGAAATCAGCAAGGTGGATGCGGCGTCGGCGATCGTCTGCGACGTTCAGAACACCCTCGTCAACTATCCGATTGCGACATACGGCAACGATGCGCAGAAGTCGAAGTACCTGCCGATGCTCACATCGGAAACCGTTGGCGCGTACGCTCTCTCGGAGTCGGGCTCGGGTTCCGACGCCTTCGGCCTCGCGACGCGCGCCGAGAAGAAAGGCGATCGCTGGATCCTCAATGGTCAGAAGCTCTGGATCACCAACGGCGCGGAGGCGGGAGTGTTCGTCGTGTTCGCGAATGCCGATCCGTCAGCGGGCTATCGGGGAATCACTGCTTTCATCATCGAGCGCGCCTTCAAGGGATTCAAGGTCGGCAAGAAGGAAGACAAGCTCGGGATTCGCGCGTCGAGCACGGTGGAGCTCCTGCTCGACAACTGCGAGGTTCCCGATGAGAACGTGCTCGGACCAGTCGGTCAGGGTTACAAGATCGCGATCAACACCCTGAACGGAGGCCGCGTCGGCATCGGTGCGCAGATGATCGGCGTCGCGCAGGGCGCGCTCAATGCCACCATCAAGTACCTCGGCGAGCGCAAGCAGTTCGGGAAACCGCTCTCCGAATTCCAGGGGATCCAGTTCCAGATTGCGCAGGCCGCGACAGACATCGAGGCGGCGCGCCTCATGGTGTACAACGCGGCCCGACTCAAGGACGCGGGCAAGGACATCGCGCGAGAGGGAGCAATGGCGAAGCTGTTTTCCTCCCAGGTGTGCGAGCGCGTCACGTCGTTGTGCGTCGAGCTGTTCGGCGGCTACGGCTACACCAAGGACTATCCCGTCGAGAAGTTCTATCGCGATGCCAAGATCGGGACGATCTACGAGGGGACGTCCAACATGCAGCTTCAGACAATCGCCAAGGCCATCCTCAAGTAGACTGCCCGCGAATAACTACAACTTATGACTACCGGCCGGGGGCTGCGGGCGGGTCGGCCGGGGGCTGCGAGCGCGCTGTTTGGTGCGCGCGAGCCGGCGCAGGGGGCGTGCGATCACTATCGCAAAACCATTAGGGTTGAGTCACTCCCCGGAGTAGCCCTTCTCTTATCCTGCGCTCTCTTGCGGAGGGGCGCGGATCCTCCACCAACCGAAGGCCCACTGACGTGACGAAGTGGAGGTGCGCAGTCAGAGTTTTTTCGGTGCCGGCGCGTCGGATTACCACGGGGAGATCGGTTCCCTCCGGCATGCGCGCGAAGCGCGAGCGGAACTTCTGCGTCCACTCTGGATCGTCGGCGCTGAATCCGGCAACGGAGATGAGCTGGTCGCCGGGCTGGACGCCGGCTGCGGCAGCAGCGCTCGCGGGAGCCACCTCGGTTACGTGCAGGCCGGTCGAATCCTGCAGGCTCGCGATTCCCAGCTGCGGAACGTGCGCGGTATCGCGCGCCAGGCGAAGTCCGGCCAGCGGTAGCACCTTGTCGTACGGGAATGGATCGCGGCCATCGACGTAGCGGGCGAAGAAATCACTGAAGGATTTTCCTCTCGCCACTTTGCTCACCGTGCTCCACCACTCGTCCGAAGTAAAGCCCCGGCCATTCTTGTAGGCGGTGTTGTACAGCGTGCGCATCACGTCGTCCAGCGACGCGTGATTGTCGCTCGCGTCCCTGATCATGATGTCGAGCAGCAATCCGGTGAGTGAGCCCTTTGGATAGTAGACGTATCCCGTTCCATCGCGCGGATGGACCCACGTCGAGAGCGATGCGTCCTCGAGAGCGGTGGGCGGCAATCCATCGACCTCCGACATTTTGTCGTCCGTCAGCAAATAGAAGCCCTTCGCATCGATGATCCCGCCGCGGACTTCCGCCAGGTCGGCGTAATAGTCGGTTATCCCTTCGCTGATCCACAGCAGTGGCGTGGGCTGCTCTTCGTCGTATCTGTATGGCCACATGTCCGATGGCCGCAGACGCTTGACGTTCCAGGCGTGAAAGATTTCATGCGCGTAGAGAGACGGCAGCACCGGTGTTCCAAGCATCCCCGGACCAAGAACGTCGACGTGGGAATTCTGGTGCTCGAGCCCCGAGCCACCCCCGTACGATGGATCGGCAATCTGAAGAATGCTGTAGGTGTTCCACGGCACTTCACCGAACACCTTCACCTCCGCGGGAATCACGCGCTTGAGCGCCTCCCACACGGCCACTCGAGCACCGCCGGTAACGCTTCCCGATGGATACGTGGCGAAACGGACCCACGTCCCGGATATCTGCGTGCTGTCGAGATCGAACTGTCCAACGAAGAACGGCATGTCCACCAGGTCGTGATAGTTCGATGCGGCGTAGCGTCGGGCACCCGCGGACGTCATCCCCGTCACGACCTTCCAGCCCGCCTCGGTGTTGACGGTCACCGACGCCGGGAAATCGAATCCCCTGCCCTCGGGATACGGAAAGAGATTCGTCCCGTTGAAGAGGAGAAAGTCGGACCGCGCCCAAGTGTTTGCGTTGTCGAGACTGTCGGCCAGATAATCGAATCGCACCGTGACCTCGCCGACTCCGCGAGGTCGAACGCGCCAGGTATCCGGATCGGACTTGTCCCACGCCAGCGAGGTCCCCGCTTGCTCAGCCGAGAAGTTGGAGACGTAGCGCGAAAAGTTGTCGATCTCGTAGGCCCCCGGAGTCCATTTGGGAAGCGAGAGGAGAACCGGATCCGTCCCCCCGACGGTGAATGTCATCGCGGTCGCCACCTGCCGGCGCTCGCCGTTGACGCGTGTGAATGTCACCTCGTAGCGGATGTCCGAAAGTGGCGCGGAAGTCGCAATACCTTGTGCCGACACTCCCGGCCCCGACAGTGGCGCGGCAAGCACGACAGTGAGCAGCAGACTGACTCTTGTTCTCATTTCCTGGATTGTGGTGTGGATGCAGGAACGCCGGCGCAAAGAGAATGATCGGATACTCGGGCCACGGGCCGCCGTTCCCGCAAAACCGCACAGGATTGCAAGACTCGCGCGCGTTAGGAGCGATTCCCGGGCGATGCTATATTCGACGGCCTTCGGCTGAGCAGGGCCGAGTTTGACGCCTGTAACACCGCTCTTTCTGGTGGCGAAGAGACAGAGCCCACGATATCCCAAAAACCCCTGATGATAGCCTCTGACTCTCTCGCTTTTCTGAAGAAACTGCTCGATACGCCGGGCCCATCCGGCTTCGAGGCCGCGCCGGCAAAGGTATGGCGCGAGTTCGCAAAGAAGTTCTCGAAGGTCAGCGGCGACGTCGCCGGCAACAGCCTCGCCGAGGTGAACGGCGGGGGCAAGCCAACCGTCATGCTGGCTGGCCACATCGATGAGATCGGCGTCATCATCAACTACATCGACGACCAGGGTTATGCCTACATCCAGCCGATCGGCGGCTGGGATCCCCAGGTGCTCATCGGACAGCGGCTGCGGTTCATGGGCCGCAAAGGCGAAGTGTTCGGCGTCGTAGGCAAGAAGCCGATCCACCTGATCAAGCCGGATGAGCGCGAAAAGGCCGCGAAGTTCACCGACATCTGGGTGGACCTCGGCGCCAAGACGAAGAAAGAGGCCGAAGGCATGGTCCTCGTGGGCGATGCCGGCGTGATCGACTCGCGAGCCATGGAATTCCCGAATGGGAGACTCGTTTCGCGCTCGATCGACGACCGGATCGGGGCGTTCGTGGTCCTCGAGGCGCTGCGCCGGTACGCCGACAAGCCAGGTTCGGCCAAAGTCGTTGCCGTCGCGACAACCCAGGAAGAGATCGGCTATCGTGGTGGCGGCGCCGGCATATGCGCGAATTGCATCTCGCCGCAGATGGCGATTGTAGTGGATGTGACGTTCGCGATCGATCATCCTGGCGTCGAGAAGAAGGAATACGGAGACGCCGCCATCGACGGCGGGCCCGTGTTGACGCGCGGCTCGATCATCTCGCCGGTCGTGTTCGCGATGCTCCAGAAGACGGCTGAAGCCCGGAAGATCCCGTTCTCGTTGCACGCCGCCGGCAGGGAAACCAGCACCGATGCAGATGCGATTCACATCGCGCGCGAGGGAGTCGCGCCCGGACTCGTCTCGGTCCCCAACCGCTACATGCACTCGCCGAACGAGCTGGTGAGCATCCAGGATATCGACCACGCCGCGGAGCTGATCGCGGAGACCTGCCGCACAGTGACGAGCAAGACCGACTTTACAGCGCGCTAGTCGAGGTGCCGTCGCCCTCCTGATCCCAGCCAACCAGCTGTCGATGCCCAAGCCGATTCCCGCGCCCCGGGAGGAAGGATTCACGACGACCACCGGCTCGCCGCTCTATTGGGCGAGATACGGTCGCGCCAATGCTTCGAGGCTGCTCGTTCTCCATGGCGGGCCGGGCGCAGACCATCTCTATCTGCTCCCGCAGATGCTGCATCTGGGCGAGAAGCACGACCTCCTCTTTTACGACCAGCGCGGTGGCGGTCGCTCCAAGACCGACACGGTCGTTCCGGTAACGTGGGAGACGCACGTCGAGGATCTGGGCGCGGTCGTCGAGGAGTTCGGGCTCGACCCGTTGTCGATCGTCGGGTATTCGTGGGGCGCGATGCTCGCGCTCCTGTACACCATCGAACAGCGGACCAACCCACACCTTCGCGCGCCGGATCGCATGGCGCTGATCAATCCAGCGCCACTGACGAAGGAGTACAGGCGCCAGTTTGAGGCGGAGTTTGCCCGCCGGCAGCAAAGTCCCGAGATACTGGCGCTGCGCGACGAGCTGGCGGCCTCGGGTCTCCGCGAGAAGGATCCGACGGCTTACCGACAGCGCGCATTCGAGCTGGGAGTCGCCGGTTATTTTTCGGATCCGCGCAACGCGGCGGACCTCACACCCTTCCGCGTGGTCGGCAGAGTGCAGCAATCTGTCTGGGAAAGTCTGGGAGATTTCAACCTCATCAGTGACCTGAAAGGCATCAAAATCCCCTCGATGATCATCGCCGGCCGTGACGATCCCATTCCACTAGCGTCTTCCAGTGAAGCCTCCAGTGCGCTCGGAACGAACCTCGTGGTTCTGGACGAGTGCGGCCATGTGCCGTACGTTGAACAGCCGCAAGGGCTGTTCGCGTCACTCGACCCATTCCTAGATGATACCAATTCGTCCGTACGAAGCTGAACCTCGGCCATGACATCAGACTCAGGCGTTACACAGCACGCGATCAGCTCGATCACGGTCGATGGCAAGGAATACAAGGTCGCACTCCGACTCGCCTACGATGGCGTGGAATACATTGGCAGACTGTGGTTCAGCGATCCCTCGAGCGATCAGATGGGGATTCCGGATCACGGCGCCGTTCCCGGCCGTACGATCGCTGAAGCCGTCGAAGTAGCCAGAAAGCTCACGCCGCAGGATCTAGAGAGGCGCTGCCACCGTGCTCTCGCCGACAAGAGACGCTATATCCGACTTCGCCGCGCGACGGAAGAGATCATTACCAAGATCAAGTACATGAACCGGGTCGCGGTGACGATGCGTCACGGGATGCTCGACAGCGAAGGCGCCAGCCAGGAGCTCGAGCTTATCCAGAAGCAGATCGAAGACATCGTGAAGACTTTGCCATTCCACGCCGGAATCGAAGAAACGGCATAGTTCGCGGGCGATCCTGTACTCCGAGTAGCAGGATTGGATGGGAAGGATCTGCGTGTAGAAACCGCTAAGGATGGCCCTCTTATATTGGGGGCATGGATTCCCGCTCGGCCGCGCACGTTCTCTCTCAGATCGGCGCCCTCCTCGAATTAAAAGGCGATCAGAAATTCAAGGCGCGTGCTTACGCCGGAGCGGCGCGCGCGCTCATCGCGCTCGACACCGATGATCTCGGCCCACTTTTGCGCTCGGGCGAGCTCGCGGAGGTTCCGGGCGTCGGGCCGGCGACGCTGTCGGTCGTTCGCGAGCTGGTCGAAACCGGAGAGTCGTCGTACCTCGAGGAGCTGCGCGAAGGAATCCCTGAGGGACTGCTGGAGCTCCTTCGGGTTCCCGGACTCGGCGCCGCCAAGGTACAGCTCATTCACGCCACGCTCGGCGTAGAGTCGCTGGAAGATCTCGAGCGTGTGGCGCAGAACGGCCAACTCGCCAGCTTGCCGAGGTTCGGCAAGAAGACGGCGGAGAAGATTCTCAAGGGAATCGAGATTCTTCGGCGCGATGCGCACCTCAAGCGCTTTCCTGCCGCGGCGGTCGAAGCGCATCTCCTTCTCGCCAACATCGTCAAGCACCCCGACATCACCCACGCCGACGTCGCGGGCGCGATCCGGCGCCACAACGAGCTCGTGGCCGGCATCGAGATCGTTGCCGAGTGCTCGGCCGATCCGGCGAAGGTAGCCGCATCGTTCGCACGATCGCCCGGGGTCAGAGAGAGCAAGACGCGGGAGGATCCGGGCTCGGTGCACGTTCGCTTCGTCGATGGGACTCATCTCGACATGCATTGCGTGGGCAAAGGGGACTATCCGGTGGCGTTGTGGCGCGCGACTGGTAGCGCGGCCCACGTCGAGGAATTGACGGTTCTGGCACAGAAGAAGGGCTTCGAGATCATTGGGAATTCGCTGATCGGGAAGGGCGCGAAACGCGTTGATCTGGCGGACGAAGAGTCGCTTTTCACCGCGCTGGATCTTCAGCCGATTCCGCCCGAGATGCGCGAGGGAATGGGCGAGATCGAAGCCGCCGCACGGCGCGAGCTTCCGAACCTGGTGACCTTCGACGACATCCGGGGCGTGCTGCACTGTCATTCCGACTATTCCGATGGCGCGGCAACGATCGAAGCGATGGCTCTCGCCGCGAAGGAGCGCGGCTGGGACTACATCGGGATCTCGGATCACTCGGAGTCCGCGTTCTACGCCGGCGGACTCAAACGTGACCGGCTCCTTCGGCAGCAGGAGGAGATCGACGAGGTGAATGCGCGGATGGGCGCCTTTCGGATCCTCAAGGGAATCGAGGCCGACATCCTCGCCGACGGCCGTCTCGATTACGACGCGGAGATTCTCGACGGCTTCGACTACGTCGTGGGATCCATCCATTCGCGATTCAGCATGGATGGGGACGCGATGACGAAGCGCGTGCTCGCGGCGATGGACGATCCGCATCTAACGATCCTCGCGCATCCGACGGGGCGACTGTTGCTCACGCGCGAGCCGTATCCGATCAACATCCAGGCGGTGCTCGAGAAAGCCGCGCAGGTCGGAGTCGCGGTGGAGCTAAATGCCGACCCGCATCGCTTCGATCTCGATTGGCGGTACTGCCGCCAGGCAAAGGAGCTCGGCGTCACGATCGAGATCGGGCCCGACGCCCACTCGACGGCCGCGCTCGACAACGTGCATTTTGGGATCGGCATGGCGAGAAAAGCGTGGCTCGAGGCGGGAGAGATACTGAACGCGCGCAGCGCGGACGACGTGGTCGCGTTCGCGCGGAAGCGGCGGACCACGTGAAACGCGCTGCCCCGAAGTCGAGAAAAGCCGCCCCCGCGAAACGAAAAACCGTACGGGTGTCGCGCCAGCCGCGGATCACCAGTCCTCGCGCGCGCCCCACGCGCAAGGCCCGACCCCGCGGTCGGATCGCGAAAAATGCCCTCGGCCCCTACGCGCTCGAGGTTCTTTCCCGTCTCAAGCGCGAGTATCCCGACGCACGCACGGAGCTCGACTACCAGACGCCGCTGCAGCTGGCGGTCGCGACCATCCTGAGCGCCCAATGCACCGACAAGCGCGTGAACATGGTGACGCCGCTTCTCTTTCAGACCTTCCCGACGGCTGCCTCGCTTGCGGACGCGCAGCCGGAAAGGCTGGAAGAGATCATCAAGAGCACAGGCTTCTTCCGCAACAAGACAAAGAGCCTGATCGGACTCGGCAAAGCTCTAGTCGAGCGCCACAGTGGCGAGGTGCCGGATTCAATGGCCGCGCTCGTCAAGCTTCCCGGCATTGGACGCAAAACGGCCAACGTCATCCTGGGGAACGCGTTCGGGAAGAACGAAGGCGTCGTCGTCGACACTCACGTTGCGCGCGTAAGCCACCGCCTCGGTCTCACGAGGGAAACGGATCCCGTCAAGATCGAGCAGGATCTGATGCCTCTGTTTCCGCGCGAAGATTGGGCGCTGCTGGCGCACCTGCTCATCTTTCATGGCCGGAGAGTCTGCGTTGCGAGAACTCCCAAGTGCGAAATCTGCGTGCTGAACGATATCTGCCCGTCGAGCACAGTAACCGGCAGCAGAGAGCAATCGTGAGGCTGATCTCGTCTCCACCGGTTCGAATCGATTAAATTTTGACCGTCAACTTCCAACTAATCCTTCAATCCGCCAATGACCAAGTTTGCCACGATAGAAACCAACAAGGGCACGATGAAGGCCGAGCTGTACGAGAAGGAAGCGCCGAAAACGGTCGCCAACTTCGAGAAGCTCGCCAACTCGGGCTTCTACGATGGGACCAAATTCCACCGCGTCATCAAGGATTTCATGGTTCAGGGCGGTGATCCCTACTCGAAGGGCGGGGAGCACGCGAAGGGTCCGGTCGGAACCGGCGGGCCCGGCTACAAGATCGACTGCGAGACGCAGGGCAATCCGCACAAGCACGAGGTTGGCGCGCTGTCGATGGCGCACGCCGGAAAGAACACGGGCGGCAGCCAGTTCTTCATCGTGCTCAGCGAGCAGAACACCAAGCACCTGAATGGAGTTCACACCGTTTTTGGGAAGGTGATCGAAGGCGGGGACGTGGTTCCCAAAATCAGTCAGAACGACACAGTGACCAAGGCCAGAGTTGCGGCCGGCCCGGGAGCGAAGTGATGGCAACCAAGAAGAAGACCGACCTTAGTGCCGCGCTCACGGGGCTCATCCTGGGCTCGGTGACGCTGTTTCTGCTGCTGACGTCGATCGTGCTGCTGACGAACGCGCACTATCGGGACAAGGAGGCGGCGGAGGCGCACCCGTAAGCCAGGCTGCCAGAGGCAATTGACGTTTCTGGGCATTGGTAGTATATTACTGACTGGTCAGTAACTATTTGTTTAGCGATGCCTAGAATCAAATCAGCCAAGTCAGCAAAACCCGCCAGGTCAGCCCAACCAAAATGGCGTAGACAACCCGAGAACCGGCCCCAGCAGATCATCGAGGCCGCCCTCGAGGTCTTCGGCGAATGCGGTCTCGCCAACGCTCGGCTTCAGGATATCGCTGAGCGGGCCGGTGTCTCCAAGGGCACCATCTACCTCTACTTCCCCAACAAGGAAGAGCTTTTTCGCGAGATGATCCGCCAGACAGCGGTCGCCAAGATTGAACGCGCCGAGCAGGGCCTCACTCAGGGCACACCCACCGCGCAACTCCTGGCCTTCATGCGGAGCTACTGGGCGTTTGTCCGCTCGCCTGCCTTCATCACGATTTACCGCCTCGTCCTCGGAGAGCTGCACCAGTTCCCCGACCTCGCAAAGTTCTACGCGATCGAGGTCGTCGCGCGCGGACAAAAACTCATCGGCGGAATCATCAGCCGCGGAATCGACGCCGGCGAATTCCGGGAGATCGATCCGATGATCGCGGCGCGCATGCTCGTCGCTCTTACCGTCATGAACGGTATCTGGCGTGACGAGCACACCGGCGTGCCCCTCCTCGCCCACAAGAGCGACGAGCAGGTCTTCAACGAGCTGGCCGAGTTCTACGTGCATTCAATCGCGCCATCAGCAGGCTGTCTCGCACAGGCGGATGGCGCCCCGCCGGACGCATTATCGTTCATTCCACTTACAAATGACTAAGACCTTTCCCCGCGCGGGCCACCTCCTGTTCGCAGTCGTCACAACGATCGCGACGGTATCATCCACCGCGCTCGCACAGACATCCGCTGCGTCGTCTACTCCCGCTGCCATGCAGCCGGGACCGGCGATCGCCCTCACCCTCGGTGACGCTGCGCGGCTCGCCGCGAACAAGAGCGCGATTTCGCAGGGCGCTCGACTCCGCGCCGACGAAGCCGGAGCCCGCGTTCGCCAGCGCAAGGCGGATCTGCTCCCCACCGTGAGCAGCTACGTCCAGGAAGCCGGCCGCACCTTCAACACGTCCACGCTCGGCATCGATTTCCCCGCGACCCCCGGGAATCCGCCACTGTTCGATCCGCAGGGTCAGGTCGAAGGTCCCGTCAACACGCTCGACGTTCGCGGCCAGGTCCGGCAGAATCTTGTCGATTTCGGAGCGATCGGACGCGTGCGCTCGGCTCAGGCCCAGGCGCGTTCCTCGAACGCCGATGCCGACGCCACCGCCGAGCAGGCCGCCACCATCGCGACCAACGCCTACGTGAGAGCGATGCGCGCGGACGCTGATCTGCACGCCCGCCAGGCCGACACGATTCTCGCCACCGAGCTGCTCAACATCGCACAGTCGCAGCTTCAGGCTGGAACGGGTGTCGGGCTCGACGTCACGCGCGCCAAATCGCAGCTCGCGAACACACGCGCCGCTCTCATCGCATCACGGAACTCGCGCGACCACGCGCACCTCGATCTCCTGCGCGCACTCGCGCTTCCGGTCGGGACTGAAGTCGTGCTCACGGATTCACTGTCCGCTACCACTGACGGCAGTGCGCTTCCGGACGAGGCGGCACTCGTCGCGCAGGCGATGCGCGATCGGCCTGACCTCCGCGCCGAAGAGGAGCGTATTCGCGCGGCCAGGCAGGGTCTCTCGGCCATCAAGGCCGAGCGGCTTCCCTCGCTCGGTCTCATCGCCGATGATGGCGTGATCGGAAAGAACGGCGCGAAGATGCTCAACACCTACACCTGGGGCCTGCAGGTCACGCTTCCGATTTTCGACGGATTCAAGCGTGAAGCGCGGGTTCAGGAACAGCAATCGGTGGTAAAGGAAGCCGAGATTCGTCGGCGCGATCTCGAGCAGCAGGCCCAGGCCGATGTTCGCGGCGCGCTCATCGATCTCTCAGGCGCCCGGGAGCAGCTCGCCGCGGCAACCGAGAGACTCAGCCTCGCCGAACAGGAAGTAGTGCAGGCCCGCGACCGGTTCAACGCCGGGGTCGCAGGCAATGCAGACGTAGTGAATGCGTCGCTCGCACTCACGTCCTCGCGGACGCTCGTGAACGACGCTGAGACACTTTATCAGCTCGCGCGGGTATCGCTGGCGCGAGCGACGGGAAGCGTTACGACTATCAGATGATCACCAGTTTCCACTTGCAAGACTCCAATTAGACCAACAGGAATACCAGGTTATGGCAACCGCACTCGAATCCGAAGCTCCAGCGTCACGCAACGGCAGATCCGCCGCGTCGGAGCCCGACGCACCGTCGAAAAAGAAGAAATTCGTTCTTCCAATCGTTGGCATCGTCGCGCTCATCCTCCTCGTCTGGGCGTTCCAGAAATGGAGCTACGGCCGCTCGCACCAATCCACCGACAACGCGCAGGTCGACGGTCACATTGTGCCCGTGCTGGCGAAGGTCGGCGGCTATGTGAAGACGGTCAACACGAACGAGAACGATCACGTGAACGCCGGGCAGCTGCTCGTGCAGCTCGACGACGCCGATTATCGCGTCCGTCTCCAGCAGGCACAGGCTGATCTCGCTGCTGCCGAAGCGACGGCGGGTGGCGGCGGTTTCTCGGGGCAGGCGCAGGCGCAGGTTCAGAGCGCGACGGGCCAGCGCGCCGCACTCGACGCGCAGATCGGGGCCGCGGCGGCCAACGCCAACAAGGCAGATGCAGATCTTGCGCGCGCCAAGGAATTGGTTGCCAAGCAGATCATATCAAAGCAGCAGCTCGATGCCGCGCAGGCAACGGCTGACGTCGCGCACGCGAACCTCCTCGCAGCCCAGCGTCAGGCTTCGGCGGCAGGCGGAACGGTGAACACTATGGAAGCGGGCGTCCGCGTCGCCAACGCGCGCTCCCTCGCCTCCCGCGCGATATCAGAGAACGCTCAGCTCCAGCTCGACTACACGCGCATCACCGCGCCGGCATCGGGCGAGGTCTCGAGAAAGCAGGTGGAGGTAGGTCAGCTCGTCGCGCCGGGGCAGCCGCTGCTCAGCATCGTCGCTGACACCGGCATGTGGGTCACGGCAAATTTCAAGGAGACCCAGCTCGCCAAGATTCGACCCGGGCAACCGGTCGAGTTCGAGATCGATGCCTACGGCAAGTGCGTCGGCGAAGGGAAGGTTGCGAGCGTCAGCGGCGCGACGGGGGCGAAGTTCGCGCTGCTTCCGCCCGACAACGCAACCGGGAACTTTACGAAGGTGGTGCAGCGCGTTCCGGTGCGCATCGCGGTGACGAAACCATGTCCGGGTTATGACCTGCGGCCAGGTCTCTCGGCGAACGTCCACGTAGACACCTCGAACCGGTGAGCACGGCCGTTCTGCGGTCGTCGGGGATATCGACATCCTCCGATGACCGGTACGCGCACAAGTACATCATCGCCGCCACCGTCACGATGGCGGCGATGCTCGAGCTGATCGACACCTCGATCGTCAACGTCGCCATCCCGCACATGATGGGGAACCTTGGAGCGACGCTCGACGAGATCGCCTGGGTCTCGACCTCGTACATCATCGCCAACGTCATCGTCATCCCGATGTCGGGCTGGCTGTCGGCCTTCTTCGGCAGAAAGCGCTATTTCACCGGCTCGATTCTTCTCTTCACAGTTGCCTCGTTTTTCTGCGGCTCGGCCCACTCACTGCTCGGGCTCATTTTCTGGCGCGTGGTACAGGGAATCGGCGGCGGTGCGCTGCTGTCTACAGCGCAGGCGACGCTTTACGAATCGTTCCCGCCTCAGGAAGCGGGAACTGGAATGGCGATCTTTGGGGTCGGCGTCATGGTCGGACCGACATTGGGCCCCACGCTCGGCGGCTGGATCACGGACAACTACAATTGGCCGTGGATCTTCTATATCAACGTTCCGCTTGGCATCATCGCGGCGATTCTCACCGTCAACTACGTGAACGACGCCGAGCACCAGGAGCGTGCCGACAAAATCGACTATGCCGGAGTTGCCCTGCTGACGCTCTGCGTCGGCTCGCTGCAATGGATGCTCGAGCGCGGTGAACGTTATGACTGGTGGGAATCGCGCTTCGTTACGATGCTTGGCGTTACCGCGCTCCTCGCGGGAATCGCTCTCATCTGGCACGAGCTCACGACCGACGAGCCCGTAATCAACTTCCGCATTCTGAAGAGCCGGCAGGTCACCGCCGGCGTCAGCTTCGGTCTGCTGCTCGGGTTCGCGTTGTATGGGTCCGTGTTCATTCTTCCGGTGTTTCTCCAGCAGCTGCTGCAGATGACTGCCTGGCAAACGGGCAAGATCATCCTGCCCGGAGCGATCGCGTCGGCCATCACGATGGCAGTGGTCGGGAGAAACGCAATGCGATTGGATGCCAGGTACACTGTGGTAGCCGGGGCGTTTCTCTTCTTCCTCTCGATGCTGAAGCTGTCGCACCTGACATCCGCGAGCGGCCAGAGTGATCTCTTCTGGCCGCTGATACTTCGCGGCATGGGGCTGGGGCTCATCTTCGTGCCGCTCACGAACGCGACGATGGCGGACCTCAAGGTCCAGGATCTGGCGCAGGGAACGGGCATGTTCAATCTCATGCGGCAGCTCGGCGGCTCGCTCGGAATCGCGGTGATGGCAACGCTTCTCGCGCGCTTCATGGCATCCGAGAAGGCGGTGCTGGTCGAGCACGTTGGCGCGAACGATCCGGAGACATTGAGCCGGCTCTCGCTGATAGGCCGCGGGCTGGTGGCGCGCGGGATCAATCCAATGGTCGCGCAACAGCAGGCGCTCGCCATCCTGGACCGGCAGGTGACGGTCCAATCGAGCATGCTCGCGTTTTCGAGGATTTACCTGTACAGTGGGCTGGTGCTGTTAGCCGGGCTGCCACTGCTGTTCCTGTTCAGGACCGGCCGTGCGCGTGGCTCGATGGGCCCAGTTCACTAGCAGGAGCCAGAGCTTTGTCGAGAGGGAATCGCGGGGACACCGGTAAAGCCGCTCCGGCCGTATCTTACGGCCAGAACCCCGTCCCATCCCTCTTGTCAGCCCCTCAACATTTGAACACGGCCCCACGTATTTCTGATGAGGAACGGGAGCTCGTAAGTCTCGCCAGGACTGGGGACGAGCGGGGTTTCGCCGGGCTCGTGCGTCTTCACCAGCGGCGCGCCTACATAGTGGCGCGCTCGATCGTCATGACGCACGAGGACGCGGAAGATGCGGTGCAGGAAGGATTCCTGCGGGCGCATCAGGCGCTCGACCGCTTCGACCCGGAACAGGCTTTCGGCGCGTGGCTCAATCGAATCGTCGCGAACGCGGCGCTCGATCTGGCTCGCCGCCGGAAGGTCAGAAATGCGGAGGAGATCTCCGATTCGATTCCGGCTGCCTTCCGCGATCCCGCGGAGAGCGGCGAGCTGCGAGAGCGGCTGGAGGCGGCACTGGCGCAGCTTCCGGATCGGGCGCGATCGGTGATAGTGCTGCATGATATCGAGGGCTTTACGCACGCGGAGATTGGCGAGATGTTGAGTATACCGGGCGGAACGGCTCGCTCGGATTTGCACCACGCGCGGCAAAAGCTGCGGGTATTGCTCGGAAACCTGAGGGATTAGCGATGGAAGATCGTACCGATTTGCGACTGGACGACGAAGGCGATGCGGATATCACGGAGGCGCTCCGTGATATCTACGCACCGCCCGCCGAAGGCGCATACTGGGACGGCCTCGAGACCCGCATCATGTCCTACATCAAGGAGCACGAGGGCGCGACAGTCATTCCGGTCAACTGGTGGTCGGATCTGGCGAGCTGGGCTGGTCCCGGGCTCGCGGCTGCGGCTCTCCTGTTCGTTGCAGCCGGCGTGATGTGGTCGCGGCAGAAAGACGAGGATTATCGCGCGTCCTACGATGCCGTCACGGAGCCGCTGGCTTCGGACGTTCTCCCTGGCGCGGTCCAGGTCGTAACAGCTCCGCTTGATGGGTCGTCGCAGCGCGAAGCGACGTTCCGCTACGTCATGTCACACTGAGGATCCCGATGGAACGCTCCAAGGGCTACGCAATGATGTTCCTGCTCGGCGCTTTCGTCGCGGGCGGAGCGCTTGGCTTCACCGCCGACCGCGTCATGGACGCGAAGCATAGCCGCGACGCGCGTGGACCGCGTGCGTACAGGCAGAGAATGGCCGAGGAGCTCAAGCTCACTCCCTCACAGCAGGCCTCAGTGGATTCGCTGATCGAGCAGAAGCACCGGCAGATCGTCACGCTCTACAAGCCGGTGAGGCCGCAGCTCGATTCGATCGCGGTGCAGGCCCGGGTCGTGAGCGACAGCACCCACGCCCAGATCAAGCGGCTGTTGAATCCGGACCAGCAGGCGAAGCTCGACAGGATGCGCGCGGCCGCACGCCGCGAGCTCGCCGAGCGTCGAGGTGGGGACTCGGCTGGACGTCCCGATGGCGCTCCCCCGGGCCCTCAGTTCTAGAAGCAGGGGTCGAAAAACGAGAAAGCGCCGGTGCAGAGCTCTGCACCGGCGCTTTTTTTCTCCCTTATCGGGGTCAGTCGTTATTATCCGGGTCGGCTTCTCGCTCGGCTTTCCCGAAGTTCTTCTGGGTCTTGCCCTTAAGCTCTTCAGCACGACCCTTGATGTGCTCGCTGGTGTTGTCCGTGGCATCACCCAGGTCGCCGCGGATCTTTCCTTTCATTTCTTTCGCGGTTCCTTTGACTTGGTTCTCGAGACCACGTTCGTTTAGATCCTTCATTTTGACCCTCCTCAGGTGGAATCAGGTGCTGTCGGTTGTACCTCTGTTAACGCAATGGATATGCCCGCGAATAACGTCTGTTTCTTACGCTCGAGTATCCCCTTTGCCTCTGGGTATCGGGCTTGCAAAGGGTCGCGCGCTAGCGGAAATTCCGGGGTCAAGGGCGCCAGCAGTTTGGTGGCCTGAACCTCTATAGGTCGCGCAAATCAGCACTAACCTCGAAGCTCGTCCGAGCGGCCGCCGTCTCGCAAAACTCACTTTACTCGCGTTAGGCGTCGTCTACGGGGACATCGGTACCAGCCCCCTCTACGCCGTGCGTGAGTGTTTCAAGCTGGAGCATGGCCTCTCCCCGGCGCCGGAAAACGTCTACGGCGTTTTGTCGCTGATCGTCTGGTCGCTGATCGTCGTCGTCAGCATCAAGTACATCATCTTCATCATGCGGGCGGACAACAACGGCGAGGGCGGGATCCTCGCTTTGTTGGCACTGATTCTCCAGAAGCAGCGGCGCGATGCGGATTCTTTCCGGCGGAAGATCATTATCACCTTTGGATTGATCGGCGCGGCGCTGCTTTACGGCGATGGCGTGATCACTCCGGCGATCTCCGTTCTCAGCGCCGTCGAAGGTCTGGAAGTGGTGGCTCCCCAGGCACAACACCTGGTGCTCCCGCTCACGGTCGCGTTGCTCGCGGCGCTCTTTTTCTTTCAGAAACACGGCACCTCGAGGGTTGGTCGCGTATTCGGCCCCGTGATGGTCGTCTGGTTCGCGACGATTGGGGCGCTGGGATTCGCGGAGATTTTCCAGGCCCCCGAGATTCTCGCCGCGGCTAATCCGCTCTATGGGCTGGAATTCTTCATTCGCCATGGGCACGCCGGGTTCATTCTCCTCGGAGTCGTAGTCCTCGCCGTCACAGGAGCCGAGGCGCTCTACGCCGACATGGGACATTTCGGCAAGAGGCCGATCCGCATCGCCTGGTTCGTCCTCGTGCTGCCCGCGCTGCTGGCGAACTATTTCGGGCAGGGCGCTCTCATCCTGCGGGATCCGACGAGCTCGGTCAATCCGTTCTTCCTGCTCGCGCCCAGCGCACTCCAGTTTCCGCTGGTCGTGCTCGCGACGGTAGCCGCGATAATAGCGTCGCAGGCTCTCATCTCGGGTGCGTTTTCGCTCACCCAGCAGTCGGTGCAGCTTGGCTACAGTCCGCGGGTCCAGATCATCCACACATCGCTCGAGGAACACGGGCAGATATTCGTTCCCGAAGTGAACCGCGCGGTTGGACTCGCGTGCATCCTCATCGTGTTGACGTTCAGATCGTCGAGCGCGCTCGCTGCTGCCTACGGAGTCGCAACAACCGGGACGATGACCATGACGACGATTCTTTTCTACGTCCTGGCGAGATCGCACTGGCAGTGGAGCGTCTGGCGCGCCGGCGCACTCACCGGCGCCTTCCTGATCATCGACCTCGCGTTCTTCTCCGCAAACATGCTCAAGGTCGTGCAAGGTGGCTGGGTGCCGCTCGTAATCGCGTCGGCGATGTTCACCTTGATGACGACCTGGCAGCGCGGACGCCTGATCGTGCGCAGCCTGCTTGTTGATGCCTCGATTCCCCTCGACGCGCTGCTCAGGGATCTGGGAGACGAGAACCCGGACAAGCGCTTCAAGCCGCCGCGGGTTCCGGGCACCGCCGTATTCCTGACATCAGAATCGAAGGACGCGCCGCTGGTGCTCCTGCACCATCTCAAGCACAACAAGGTTCTGCACGAGAATGTGGTCTTGCTGTCGATCGTCTCGGCCCAGGTGCCGGAAATTCCGATCACGGAGCGCATCGAGGTGACCTGCTTCCCGCACAACTTCGGGCGAATCAAGGCGAAGTACGGGTTCATGCAGACGCCCAACGTGCCCGAGATTCTGGCGCTGGCGGCCGAGCGCGGAATCGTCGCCAAGCCGTCGGAGACAACGTTCTACCTCGGGCGCGAGAATCTCATTCCGACGGGCTCGAAGCCGCTCGCGCGCTGGCGCAAGCGGCTTTTCATTTTCATGCAGCGGAACGCGCGACCGGCGACTGAATTCTTTGGGATTCCGCCGAATCGGGTCGTCGAGCTCGGCGCACAAATGGAGTTCTGAAACTCGGGCTTTTGAACTACAACTGAACAGGCGCCGATCCTTCAATCCCGATCCGGCCGCCTGACTCTCTCAAGATCCCGTCGATCTTTCTTAGTGGGCCGTCCCCGATCGTAACCCGGAACCGATCGTGCGATCTTCACCTGCAGCTGCATCGCCTCGCGCGCCTTCCGCCCCTCTTCGGTTTCCTCGTACAGCTTGGCCGCAACGGGTGCCGGCCCCCGATTCTCCGAGAGCGCGCGCACAGTCACCAGGTGCTGGTAGGGACCGAGCCGGATTCGCAGGGAATCACCCACCTGGAGCTGCTTGGCGCGCTTGGCCCGCTCGCCGTTGACCTCGACCTTTCCGGTCTCGATTGCCGTCGCCGCAATCGCCCGCGTCTTGAAGAAGCGCGCGGCCCACAGCCACTTGTCGAGCCTTACCTTCACAGTATCGCCTAAACTCATTTGTTCGTTGCCAGTGACGAGGCTCCGGAGTCAGGAAAGATAGGCGACCCCTCTCCGGACGGGAGCAATCGTGGCTCAGCAAGACGACTGGTCAAGCCAACTGAAGAAAATCGAGCGGGAGTTCGACGGACTTCCTCCCGAGCCCTCCCCCGCCCTGAAGAAGCTTCAGAGCGAGGAAGAGCGCCGCGCGCAGGAGCGTACCCAGCAGCGCGCGGCAATGTTCGGCGGTGGCGCACGATTGCTCCTGGTATTCGCGCTTTTCATCGCCCTCGCGATCTGGCCGTACGAGCGCGGGTGCGGGATGGGCCTATTAGAGTACCTTGGGGTCGAGGTCGTCATCATCGTCGGCGGCCTGTGGGTAGCGCTTACGACCTGGCGGTACCGGCTCCCGAAGATGCACACCCTGTCCCTGCTGATCGTCCTGACTGGCCTGATTCTGTTGGGGGTCGAAGTGCTTCCGCGGATCGGCTACGCCGCGGTGGACCCGAAGCATCCTCCCCAGTTCTCATGTCCGGAAACGCAACCCGCGTTGCCCACCACTTCCGCGATGGATCAACGCGTCCAGTTTGCAGCGCGCACCATCCAGGAGCGATGGCACGCGCGGACCGGTGAGCTGGCTACGAAATTCCGTCCGCAGCGAGCTGCTTTAATGCGGATTGAGCGTCCCGAATTGTTGTCGCAACCAGCTCCCTGATCTCGTCCGCCGACACTGGTTCGATTTCGCCCGCATCCACCCGGTAAGTCCGAGTAGCGCGGAGCGGCGCGCGAGTTCTGATCCGCAGCGGAGCACGCAACTCGATTCTTGACGGCAGGTCCTCGAGGCGCTCGCGCAGCAGCGGCTCAATGCGCGATTTCATCATTGGCTCCAGCCGCTCTTTCATCAGAGGTTCCAGCCGTTCTTTCATCAGAGGTTCCAGCCGTTCTTTCATCAGAGGTTCCAGCCGTTCTTTCATCAGCGGCTCCATGCGCTCACGCATCAGCTGCATGTCCGGACCGAACATCATCCCCTCGGGTCCGTCGAAGTCCATCATGCCATCCATTTGCGGCGTCATGTATCTGAATCGATTGCCGCGGCCCATCACTTCGCTGGCCTTGCCGGCCGTCACCTGCACATCCCGGAACCGCCCGCCCGAATAGACGCGCAAATTCACCTTGCCGCCGGGAGCGAGCTTCTGGACTTCGCGGCTCAGACGGTGCGCCGCCAGCCCATTTGCGTATGAATCGTCGGTGTCGCCCGCGGAGGTCCGGAGATCTACGCCGTTGATCGATGCGATGCGATCTCCTTCGATGATGCCGGCGGCCTCAGCCGGCCCCTTGGGCGTAACTGCTTCTACAAAAACACCGAGCGTGTCGCGTTTGGTCCCGGTGGTGCGAAGCTCCACCCCAAGAGCCGCGCGCTTCGCCATCGCCGAGTCCATCTTGAACCATGCCTGTGCGCCGGGGGCATCGTAAGTGAAGACCCGGGTTCGTAGCCCGGAATCGCCCCGCGCGCGGCCCCGAACGATTCGACATTCGACGCGTCCATCCGAATCGGTGCTGCAGCTCGAATCCGGTTTCGCGGGTGTCACCTGTGCAATCAGCGCCGGCTTGGCGGAAACCGCGGCCAGAGCGGAGAGTAGCAGTAGTGCCTTCATCCTTTCTCCCTTGATGTGGTTCTGTGACGTAGGACATCGCACCGCAGCCAAGGGTTGCTCAGCCGCGGCACTTCTGGACGGCGCTATCGATTTGGCTGGTGCTCGCCGGCGGTGCAAAACGAGGCCTGCCGGGTGATATTGAAGGCATGTCTACGATGCTGGAGCCCCGCGAGGCACCACCCCGCGGCACCGCGATCGATGTTCACGCTTTCGAGCACCATTGGCAGGACGAAGCGGACGCGGCCTACCTCTATCGCCTTCTCGCTGCGGCGGAGCCGGATGCGAAAAAGAAGGACATCTATTCCAGGCTGGCGGACGTCGAAGATCGCCACGTTGTAGTCTGGTCCGATTTGCTGGCAAAGCATGGACATCCGCCGGCAGCGTTTCGTCCGAGCCGACGCGCGCGATTGCTGGGCACACTCGGAAGATGGTTCGGACCGGGCTTCCTGCTGCCGATGCTGCTCGAGGAAGAGGGCCGCGAGGTCAAAGCGTACCTCGACATGCATCGTGAAACAGCGCGCGGAGCGCCGGGCGGCGCCGAGGCGCTCACCCTCGCGCGCGAGTCCGCTGACCATGCCACGACGCTCGGCGAGATCGCGGGAAAGGGCGGAGAGCCCTGGCACAAGACGTCGTCGGGGGGATTTCTCCGCAACGTCGTGTACGGATTCAATGACGGACTCACCGCGAACTTCGGTCTGGTCGCGGGCGTGATCGGCGCGGGCATCGTGAATCAGCACCAGGCGGTCGTCGTCGCCGGCGTCGCTGGCCTGATCGCCGACGCCCTGTCGATGGGATCGAGCGGGTACCTCGCCAGCAAGAGCGAGCGCGAAGTCTACGAGTACGAGATATCGATGGAGAAGACCGAGGTTGAGCTCATGCCCGAGATCGAGCGCGACGAGCTGGCGGTCATCTACGAAGCGAAGGGAATGGACCGAGAGATCGCGCACACGCTCGCGACGAAGATCATGGCGGATCCCCAGCAGATGCTGAAGGAACAGGTCCAGGAGGAACTCAAGATCGCTGAGTTCACCGTTTCGCCGTTCAGAGAGGGGTGGATCACCGGGCTCGCGACGGCGTTCGGTGCGGCAATCCCCGTATTCCCATTTCTCGTCTGGCAGGGATCGACGGCGATCGCGATCTCGTTCACCGTCGCGATGCTCTCGCACTTCCTGGTCGGCGCCGCGAGGTCCGTGTTCACGGGCCGCGGAGCGTTCAGATCCGGCTTCGACATGTTCGTCGTCGGCGTCGGGGTCGCACTCGTCGGCTACTACGTGGGTGGGCGGGTCGGAAAACTTATCTAGTCCCAACTGAACACGTCGTCAGCCTGAGCCTTGCAGCTGTCAACCATCAGGCTTACTACGCCGGGACGTCACCAGCGCAGATCAGGGCACAAATCAACTGGCCTGTACCGTCACGCCACCAATGACGTCCCGCCGATCTAAGCCTGATAGCTGAGAGCTTTCAGGCTCCAGCTGACGACGTGTTCAGTTGCAGTTTGCAGTTGATCTATCGAACCTGGAAGGCCTGCTGACTTCGGGATGCCCAGCCTCGAATCAGAATCGCGCCGATGCCGATCATTGCGGCGACTATCATCACGATATTGCCGATCACAGGTATCAGCCCCACAACGAGCAGGATCACACCTCCGACCAGGTAGGCAAGTACTACGGCGTAGTGCGTAGAGCTTCCGCGAGCCCCGAGCAATCGGCGGCCGATCCAAACGGCAACGGGGAGGTCTCCCATAAAGAGCAGCATGCAGTAGGTGGCGACCACTAGCAAAGCGAGTGGAAGGCCGACGAAGGTGATTGCCAGGATTACCGCAATGATCGGGGCCAGGATCGCCACTGCCACGCCGACACAGACCGCCAGGATTGGGCGCCGCGGAACAACCCCAGCCGTTTCAGACATGAAGCCAGGGAAAAGCATCACCACCACCGCTCCGGCCAACAGCACGCCGAGAATCCAGAGCCACCTGCGGAGACCCCATTTTGATCCGACAGGGAGAGCCGTGACCGTCCCAGTGATGCGTGCGGTAGAGTCGATGTGGACTTCCTCGGGCGATACACGGTAGCGAAGGTTTCCAGCGATTTGGGCGCGCGGTCCGACTCTAAGCTCACCTCCGGTGATCTCGACGTCCCGACCGACTACACCGTTCAGCGTGACTGACCCCGCTGAGACCAGCAATCCGCCGCGCACCGTGCCGTCGACCTGAACCGCACCGCCAGTGATGTAGGCATTCTGCGCAATCACGGCGGTGGAATCGACCGTGATTGTTCCGCCGGCGATGGTAGCATTGCGATCGACTGCGGCCCTGACATCGATCGAACCACCCGCGGCGCGGAGGGAGCCATGGATTTGCCCGGCGATCCGCTGCTTGCCGCCGGCCCCGAGGTAATCCCCACCGGTCGCTGAGAGGAAATCCACGTCACCACTGGCAACGATGAGGTCGCCCATGATGCTGTCTCGTATGTACGCAGAGCCGCCCGCGACGATCGCGTCATCCCCGAGGCGCGTCATGCTCTGGGGCTTCGAACCAGGACCACCGCACGACAGTGTCGCCGCGACAAGCAGTGAGCCGAACACCGCGAACACGAGACGAAGCCGGGGCTGGAATACCATGGGATTCCTCCGCAGGGATAGCAACGAAGACAGCCAGCGCGCGGTAAATGTTGTCGCCGACACCCTTTTTTTGCTACCATCATGGATGCCACCACGCCCCTACATTCTCGCCGAAACAAACTGGAAGGCGGTAAAGGACACTCCCTTCGAGGTTGCGATCCTCCCGTGGGGAGCGACCGAGCCGCACAACTATCACCTGCCCTACGGCACCGACAACTACGAGTCGCGATCGATCGCCGAGGGTGCGGCGGAGATCGCCTGGAAGCAGGGCGCGAAAGTCGTGGTTCTGCCGACGGTGCCGTTCGGTGTGAACACGGGACAATTGAATCTTCGTCTCGCCATCAACATGAATCCCAGCACCCAGTTCGCGGTGCTCAGTGACATTGCGTCGGCGATCTCACAACAGGGCGTTCGCAAGCTGGTTGTGCTCAACAGCCACGGCGGAAACGACTTCAAGCAGATGATCCGCGAGCTGCAGCCGCGCCTGAATCTCTTCATCTGCACGATCAACTGGTGGACGTGCGTGAAGGGAGCCGACTATTTCGATGAGCCGGGTGACCACGCCGGTGAGATGGAGACGAGCATGATGATGGTGCTCGAGCCGGATCTGCTTCTTCCATTGTCGGAAGCGGGGCCCGGCAAAGCGAAGAAATTCCGCGTTGCCGGCTTGCGCGAGGGATGGGCTTGGACGCCGAGGCAATGGTCGAAGGTGACGAGCGACACAGGGACCGGAAATCCCGCGGCCTCGACGCGGGCGAAAGGTGAAAGGTTCATTCGCGCGGTCACCGAGAAGATCGGCGGGTTCCTCGTCGAGCTCGCCAAGGCGGACGTCGACGAGATGTACGAATAGGAACTCAAGGGCAACTGAACGAGAGGCTAGCCGACGGCGTACGGCTGCTTGCTCGCGACGAACCGCGCAACGGCGCGAAGAGAGCGGAGATTGTCTTCCCTGATCTCGCAGTCCGAAACGTGAATGCCGAACTCATCCTCGATGAAGGAAATCATCGCGGCAACGTACCTCGAATCGAGGGCGATTCGCTCGAAGAACCTGTCGTCGCCGTCAAGCACGTAACCGTGTTGACGGTACAACGAGTTCCCCTGCACGAAGCCTCGAACGCGCGAGAGGATGCTGGATTCTGAGACGCCTGGCGTGAACTCAATTTCGTGTGTAAGCATGGCTCGGGACGGGTGCGCGCGGGTTAAGCCTGCTGCGTCCTGGACCGGCGCGGAGCGGTCCGCCGATCCACTATGGGCAAGCTTGGCACCCGCACTTTGCCGCACCCGACACGCCGTGCGGGCCCCAGCTAAACCCAATGGCGACAGTGGTTTAGCCGACGGCCAGCGCTTCATGACTCGCTGAATCTTCCTGGCAGAATGTGGTAGCTCTGCAACAGCGATGATGGGCAGTCAGGCAGACTAGACAACGATGTTGAGGAGCCTTCCGGGCACGAAGATCACTTTCTTCGGAACGCCGACGGCAAACTTCCCCACCGCCGGCTCCGCGAGCGCGGCTACTAGTGCCGCCTTCTCGTCAATGTCGCGGGCCACAACGATCTTGCCGCGCACCCTCCCGTTCACCTGAACGACGAGCTCGATCGAATCTTCCACAGCAAGCGCGGGGTCGAAGCTTGGCCAAGCCGAGTCGAACACGCTCCCGGTTCCGCCCGTCTGCTCCCACAACTCTTCGGCGATGTGCGGCGCGAACGGCGACACCAGGAGAATCATCGGCAGCACTTCGTCGCGGTGCGGCGTCCGCTCCCCTTTGCGGAGAACGTTCATGTACTCCATCATCGCGGCGATCGCCGTGTTGTAGCTCAGACGCGAAATGTCCTCACCCACTTTCCTGATCGTCTGATGCAGCTTCCGCATCACCGAATGATCCGGCTTGCCGTCGCCCGACATGCTCTGAACCGATGCGAACAGCCGGTCGAGAAAACGGCGCGGTCCCGAGATGCTCGCATCGCGGAAGTCCCCACCCTGCTCGTACGGTCCGAGGAACATGAGGTACATCCGGAAAGCATCGGCGCCCCAGTGCTCGATGTACTCGTCGGGGTTCACGATGTTGCCCTGCGTCTTCGACATCTTCGCGCCTTCACGAATGATGTGACCGTGTGCGCGGAAGCGCGTGAACGGCTCCTCAAATTCGAGGTGCCCCGAGTCATGCAGTGCCATCGTGATGAAGCGCGAATAGAGCAGGTGCAGCACCGCGTGCTCATTGCCGCCAATGTAAGAATTGACGGGCAGCCACTTTTTCGTGACGCTCTTCTCGAACGGCACTTTGTCGTTGCCCACGCTCGGGTAACGCAGGAAGTACCAGGAGTTGTCGAGGAAGTTGTCCGACACATCGGTCTCGCGCCGGCCGGTCTTTCCGCATTTCGGGCACTCGACGAGGTACCACTCTTCGTGGCGCGCGAGCGGCGACACTCCAGAATCGTCCGGCTTGAAATCCTCAATGAACGGCAGGACGACTGGCAGGTCCTTCTCCGGCACGGGCACGACTCCACACGACTCGCAGTAGATGACTGGAATCGGCGGACCCCAATACCGTTGCCGCGAGATGCACCAGTCGTGCAGACGATAGTGCACGACCGGCTTGGCCGAGCCTCCCTTCGCGAGCAATTCTATGATTGCCTTCTTCGCTGCCTCCACCTCGAACCCGTCGAACACCCCCGAGTTGACGAGCGTGCCCGACTCGCACTCGGTGAATGCCTCGTGCAGTGGTGTGTTCGCGTCCTCGCGCTCGCCACAAACGACGCGCACGATGGGAAGCTCGAACTTCGTCGCGAACTCGAAATCGCGCTCATCGTGGCCGGGCACTCCCATAATCGCGCCCGTGCCGTATTCCATCAGCACGTAGTCTGAGATCCAGACCGGAATCTCCTTTTCCGTCGCCGGGTTGATGGCGTATGAGCCGGTGAACACTCCCGTCTTCTCGGTGCTCGTTTTCCGGGTCACGAGATCCTGACTCTTCGTTTTCTCGCGGTATTGCTCGACGTGCTTTTTCTGCTTGGGCTTCGTCAGCGACTCGACGAGCGGATGCTCGGGCGCAAGCACCATATAGGTAGCCCCGAAAATCGTGTCGGGCCGAGTGGTGAAGACGCGTATCTCGCACGCTTTGCCATCCAGGTCGTGGGTCTCGAACGCCAGCTCCGCGCCCTCCGACCGCCCGATCCAGTTCCGCTGCGCCGTCTTCGTCGTCTCCGACCAGTCGATGCGGTCGAGATTATCGAGCAGCCTCGGCGCATAGTCGCTGATCCGGAAGAACCACTGCTCGAGCAACCGTTGCTCGACCGGCGTCCCGCAGCGCTCGCACACGCCCCCGGAGACCACCTGTTCGTTGGCCAGAACGGTTTTGTCCTTCGGGCACCAGTTGACGGCCGCCTGCTTTTTGTAAGCGAGTCCCTGCTTCAGTAGCTGGAGGAAGAGCCACTGGGTCCACTTGTAGTAGTCGGGATCAGTCGTGGCCAACCTGTAGCGCCAATCGACCATCAACCCCGCGCGCTCGATCTGGCGCTGGAAGTTGACGATGTTCCGCGGGATGAGCTCCATCGGGTGCTGCCCCACCTTGAGGGCATAGTTCTCCGAATGAATCCCGAAGGCGTCGTATCCGAACGGCTCGAAGACGTTGTGTCCCATGAGACGCTGGAATCGTCCATAAATGTCATTCCCCGTGAACGCAAAAAGATTCCCGACGTGGAGTCCTTCGGCGGACGGATAGGGAAACATCATCAAAGCATAGAACGGCCTTTGGGCGCGCTGCAGATCCGTGTGGTTCGTTCCACGCTCCTGCCAGATGCGCTGCCATTTCAGCTCGACCGCCGACGGATCGTAAGTCACGGCATCTGAAGGCAAAGGGTCGTTTCGGGTTGCCGAATTTTCCATCTGTACAAACTAGCGGCTGAGCGGCGGAGTTTCATCTCCGGCGCGGCTGACCGAGTCGTTCCACAATCGTTCCAGAAGATGACCGCAACTCAGCTCCCTTTCGTTCACCACAAGTCGTCCGGACTCCTCAAGCCGATTTTCAGCGCGTTGCAGCGTCGCGCGCTCGTAACGAGCATTCTGTTCGGATCGACATTCGTAGCCGGGCTCGGGGCGATCGGCTGGCAGGTCTACCGGCAGATTCCGTCCGGGACGCGTCAGGATCTCCTTCTGGTGAACGGCGTCGGAACGGCGCTGGCGATTGCTGTCCTCTGGATCGTGGTCGCGCTTGGCGCCACCGTCTGGGCAGCATTGATATTCGTTCGCCAGCACGTGAGCGGACCCGCCGCCGAGCTCGCGCGCACTCACGAGGCGATCGCAAAGGGTGATTTTTCGCGCAGCTATAGCCCATCGGCATCGAACCGGTCCGTCGATCGACTCACCCGATCGACGATTTCTATGCTCACCGGGCTGAGGGGCGTAGCCGGCCAGATGCGGAGCTCTGCCGACGATAACAGCGAGCTGGCATCGCAGTTGGTCAAGGCGTCGGTCTCTGCCGCAGCATCGGCCCGCGATGGTGCAGCGACGACCAACGCCCTGAGCCAGGATGCGGTCGGGCGCGAGCGCGCGATCAAGGAATTGATGGGCGAGGCGACGAAGCTGGTCGAGATCTCGGGAAATCTTCGCGAAGCGGCGCAGGAAGGACTGAGGCGCGACCAGGCGCTGCGGCAGCTGGCGCGCGAGAACCGCGTGCGCCTCGAGCGGACCGCCAGCTCGCTCCAGTCACTCGCATCAGATGCGCTCCAGAGCGCCGAAGGAATCGACGCGCTGTCGGCGGCAGTGGAAGAGATCGGATCGTTTCTCGTGCTCGTCCAGAAAATCGCCAGACAGTCGAAGCTCCTGGCGCTCAACGCCGCGATGGAAGCAGCGCGCGCTGGAGAGCAGGGTCAGGGGTTTGCCGTCGTAGCGAGCGAAGTCCGCCGCCTCGCGAGCAGCTCCGCGGAAGCAGCACAGCGTACGACCTCACTCGTACGGGAGATGCTGGACAGCGTCGCGCACTCGCGCGAGTCAACGTCGCGCACGGTGGCGACAGTCGAACAGGTTCTCGAGGCGACGCGCGCCGGACGTCAATCGCTGTCGAAGGTCGAAGAAGGCACGGTCGAAGGAGAAGACCTGAGCGGTCGCATCGAGATTGCCGTTCGTGAATCGAACGAGCTGATCTCGCAGATGACTCAGCGTCTGGCGGGCCTATCCCAGGGCACGAGCGCATTCTCGCGCGCGATGCACGACGTGGCACTCTCGGACGAGCAGCAGAGCAGGAACATCGCGGATCTCGCAACCGTGGCCGCCGCGCTGACCGACGCCTCGGGACGCATTTCGGATCTGGTCGGCACGTTCAAGCTCGGCGACACCTGATCTCGGGCATCTGCGGCCGCTCCGACCGCGCGAACTTGAACTTCATCGGAACAAGCCGCGCCCCACTCGCGTCCGCGACCGAGAACTGAACCCCTTCGTAAGCGCAGGCCGAGCCGAAGCGGCCGTCCCTGGCCAGGGCAAAGAACTCGAGGTCGAATAACGGCCGGCCGTTCGGATCGAGCAAGCGACGCTCGGTCATGGCAATCACCCGGTCGATCGTCTTCATGCACGCCTGGTCGGGCGACATCCCCTGCCTCATGAATTCGACGATCAGGAATGCGCCGCAGACCTTTATGTTCGCTTCGCCGCGCCCGGTGGATCCCGCCGAGCCGACGCTGTTGTCGCAGTATTGCCCAGCGCCGATGATCGGAGAATCGCCAACGCGACCCGGGAGCTTCCACGACCTTCCGCTCGTCGTCGTGACCGAGGACATCTCGCCCGCCGCGTTTACCGCGTTCATGTTGATCGTGCCGGTGGTGAACTTCACGTGCAGCGGATCGTCGAACGGGAGGCTCGCGGTGCCCGGAGGTGGTGCAACGCTGTCACTCCGGGAATCAAGCCAGTTGTCATTCGGGTTGAGACATGCTTTCCAGCGCAGCCAGTCCTGCCTGCTTTTTTCGGTGAGGAGGTTCTGCTCCTTGAACCCCATCTCGAGCGCGAACTTCTTCGCGCCCGCGCCTGCCAGCATCACGTGGTCGGTATGGTCCATTACCGCTTTCGCTACAAGTGACGCCGTCGCGATGTCCTCGAGCACGGCGACGGATCCAGCGCGCTTCGTCGGCCCGTGCATGCACGAGGCGTCGAGCTGCACCACTCCCTCTTCGTTTGGAAGACCGCCCAACCCAACCGATTGATCCTCGGGATCGAGTTCCTGGATGTTGACGCCGGCGATGATCGCGTCGAGGGTGTCGGCGTTCTGTCGAGTGATCATGTCATAGGCGCGCGCGACGCCGCGGATGCCGTTCGCGGACGCGACCACGACGGGCCGAAACGCCGGCTCCGCCGCAGTCGCGCGCTCCACGACTGAAATACGCGGCGTCGCAGCGTCCGCGGTCTTGTCGAACGTGAGTGCGGCCGCGGCTGCGGCTCCAGCACCAATGAATTTCCGCCTGGAGATAGACAACTAACCCTCCCAAAAAAAGCTGATAGCTCCCAGCTGCAAGCTGGCAGCTGGCAGCTTCGGTTTGTAGATGCCAATTCGCGGATGGAGATGGACGCCGCGGCTCCCTTACTTCAATAAGGTATTCCGCGAGTATAGTTTCTGGCTATACATGAAGCCTCCCCGTCACCCTCCGTCCAAATTGAGACGGCTTCGCCTCGAGGCAGCCGGCGCTCCGCGGGTCGATCTCTCCGGGCCGACGCGCCGCGAGCACGACTTGCTCGGCGACCGTGACGTTCCAGCCGACGCGCTCTACGGAATTCAGACGCTGCGCGCGATC
>Ga0193727_1000026_pt1 | contig 42723 bp, 25 predicted proteins | sample H2c2metaG_FD_143051 | JGI IMG/M metagenome (GOLD analysis project Ga0193727, IMG submission 143051) | Soil microbial communities from a riparian zone of the East river system, Colorado, United States - H2c2 | ecosystem: Environmental > Terrestrial > Soil > Riparian zone | place: USA: East River...
GGTTATTTGCGCTGATCGCCAGACCGATGCGACCCGTTTGAGTGGGCAAACCCCCGCCCAGCTTTTTCCAAGTCGTGCCACCGTCTGTACTCTTGAAAATTCCCCCGACGTCTTCACCGGCAGTCACGCCGGGGCCGGAGGTGAAACTCCACGGTGTGCGTTGTCGTGCATAAACCGCAGCGTAAACTATCTCCGCTTTCGCTGGATCGATCATCACGTCGCCACATCCGGTGCGCGCGTCGTTTGGAGCAGCTGCTTTCAAGACCAGTTTCCATGTTTTGCCCGCATCAGTGGTACGGCTGTTTTTCAATCCGACGTTCTGCCACGTTTCTCCGCCATCGGTCGACCGATAAACACCATCGCCCCAGCCAGACGAATTCCGGTCGTTCGCCTCACCCGTTCCCACCCAAATCACATCTGAATCCGATGGCGCAACCGCGACCGCGCCAATCGAGAGCATCGGTTGCTTGTCGAAGATTGATTCAAAACTAACGCCGTTGTCGTTCGTTTTGAAAACGCCGCCGTGTGCCAGGCCAACGTAGAAGACAAAAGGATTATGTGGACTAATCGCAATGTCCGAAACACGCCCACCCATCACGGCCGGACCAATCGAGCGCGCTTTCAGATTTTTGAAAAGGACGTCGGTCAGCTCGGGCGGAGTCGGCCTCGGAGACGACGGCAAAGACACAGTCGCGGTAGGCGACGCGGCGTTGGCCGGCAAACGCCCGGGTTGTGTCTCCTCTTGTGCGGGCAAGCTCGGAACCGCACAAATCGAAAAAAGCAAAGCGCACAAGTATGAAAATCGATTAGTCACAAGTAGGCTACCATCGCGTTCTACGGCTGCAGGGCAAGCGCTTCGCTTGCGGATTCTGTGAGTGACAGGCGAAGCGCCCGCCCTACAATCGCTTACCGTAAGCCCGACGGTTTGCGATGCGCCGAATCGTTGTAACCTTGTAACATGTTTTAACTTTCTTATGACACAGCAAGTTTTGGCAGGAAAAATCGGCCTGGTCTTCGGCGTGGCAAACAAGCGCAGCATTGCGTGGGCGATCGCAAAAGCATGGGCCTCAGCCGGTGCGCGCTTGATTTTCAATTATCAAGGGGAACGACTGAAGGAAAACGTCGAGGAATTGGTGAGCGAGTTTGGAGAGAACACCCCATTGTTTCCCTGCGACGTTTCCAGCGACGATGAGATCAAGTCGTTCTTCGAAAACGTGCGGCGTGAGACCGATCGCGTCGATTTGATGCTTCACTCGCTTGCTTTCGCGCCGAGGGAAGCGTTGGAAGGCGATTTTGTGAGCACAACACGCGAAGCGTTCCGCATGGCACAAGACGTAAGCGCATACTCACTCGTGGCGCTGGCTCGCGAAGCGGCGCCCTTGATGACAAATGGCGGCAGCATCGTGGCCATGACTTACTACGGATCAGAAAAGGTCGTGCCGCACTACAATGTAATGGGCGTAGCCAAGGCCAGCCTCGAAGCGAGCACACGCTATCTTGCCTACGACCTCGGGCCGAAAAAAATCCGGATAAACTGCATTTCCGCCGGACCGGTTCAAACGCTGGCCGCGCGTGGCATCAGCGGGTTCACGTCGATGTTGAAGCATTATCAGGAACGCGCGCCTTTGAAGCGCAGTTGTGATCCCGCCGAGTTAGGCTCCACCGGAGTCTTTCTTGCCAGCGATGGAGCCGCGGCGATAACCGGCCAGGTCATCTATGTCGATGGCGGGTATCGAATAATGGGGATGTAACCGGGGTCCTCCTCTCACTCTTACTCTTGCTCATAATTGAATCGTGGTGCGGCGCGCCCGGCGGTCGCGCCCTATTCATCATGACATATGATTGCGCGAATCTGGCACGGCTGGACAAAACGAGCAGACGCAAAGACGTACGAGAACATGCTGCGGGACGAAATTTTCCCGAGCATTGCTGCGCGAAACATCAAAGGCTACCGCGGCGCAGAATTGTTCATCCGCGAAGAAGACGATGAAATGGAATTCGTCACCCTGCTTCGATTTGATTCACTGGATGCCGTGAAAAAATTCGCCGGCTCCGATGAGACCAGGCCTGTGATTTTTCCGGGTGTCGAAAAACTCCTTACACGGATGGAGCCGGCGCGGCATTATCGCCTGGCAATCTGAGGAGGAACGCGTTGATAGATTCCAGGCGGCAAAGCCGCATTCATTCGCCATCGCCTTCGGAGAAGCCGATCCACCTGTAGCAGCCCCGAAAGCGTTCGGGGTTGCCCCATAACTCAGGCGCGCCACGTTAGTCCCTATGGAACTCGCTTCGAAGCTTCGGGAACTTTTGGGCAACGAAATTGTCGCAGACGATCCTGAAACCGTCGCAGCCCACAGCGGGGATAAATGGTTTGCAGCTCACGAACCGGATGCCGTCGTTTTTGCGAGATCGACGGGCGACGTCAGCAAACTCCTTGAGTTCGCATCACGTGAAAAAATTCCGGTCACAGCGCGAGGCGGTGGATTCGGTTATGTGGGCGGATGCGTGCCGGCACGCGCTGGAATTGCCCTGTCGCTGGTGCAGATGAATCGCATCAAGGAAATCAGCTTCTCCGACGCCGTTGCGATTGTCGAACCGGGAGTCTTTACCGCGGACCTGAAATCGGCGGTGCGCGCACAAAAATTGTTTTATCCGCCGGACCCCGCGAGCATGAAGGATTGTACCATCGGCGGAAACGTCGCCACAAACGCAGGCGGACCGCGTTGTTTGAAATACGGCGTGACGCGAAATTACGTAATCGGCCTCGAAGTGGTGCTGGCCAATGGCGAAGTGCTGCGAACTGGCGGTCGCGTGCACAAGAACAAGACCGGATTCGATCTGATTGGCCTGTTCGTTGGATCGGAAGGAATGCTGGGCGTGGTTACTGAGATCACCCTGCGTTTGCTTCCGCTTCCACCGGCGCGCGCGACGTTGTCGGCTGCGTTTGCGACTGCGGCGAAAGCTGCCGAAGCGGTGCAAGCAATTTTTGCGGCGGGGTTCTTGCCTTGTTCACTCGAAATCGCTGATCACTTCACGCTGGAAGCGGCGCGACGCGATCTGGGCAAAATGCTTGTGCCCGAGGGGAACGCACATTTGCTCGTCGATCTCGACGGACAAGAGGAAAGTGTCCGCGTCGAATCTGCCGCGATTCGTAAATTGCTGGAGAAAAAAAAACCAAATTCGCTGGAAACGGCGATCGGTGAGGCGGATTGTGAACAGCTCTGGGCTTTGCGCCGGCAATTCAGCAATTCACTTCGCGCGACCGGGCTGACGAAGTTAAATGAGGATGTGGTCGTGCCACGCGGTCATCTGGTCGACCTGATAGAATTCGCGGAGACGCTGCAGACTAAATATGAATTTCCGATCGCTTGCTTTGGGCACGCCGGAGACGGCAACATCCACGTTAACATCATGGCCGATCGCTACAATCGCGACGCCCCTGTGCGTGAAAAAGTCGAGCATGCGCTCGACGATCTCTTCGCACAGGTGCTGGCCTGGGGCGGCGTCATTACAGGCGAACACGGGATCGGTTTGGCCAAGAAACGCTGGTGGTCGAAGGCGACCAGCGACGTGGCGCGCGAGTTGCATCGCCGGCTCAAACAAGCGCTCGATCCAAACGGAATCTTAAATCCGGGAAAATTTGTTGACTAATCTGAATCCGCATCGAAGTTCGGCGAGTATTTTACGGCGCATCGAATTCGCCGCGACTGACGCGCATCCGCGTCCTCGTGAACGAAGATAAAGAAAGATGCATTTCTTCCTTTTTCGCGCTGCCTTACCACCACAACAATGAAACCAGGAAAGCTTACTCACACGATTGCGGTCATCCTTTCGTCGATCTCATCCCTTTTTGCGCACGGCACGGGAGAAAAGACTGAACCTGCCAAAACTAAGTTCAGTAAAAAATCCGACAAATCGGCAGACGATCGTTCAACGGGGGCGACTTCAATCTCATTTATCCCGGGGCAATTATTTAGAACACGATCGGACGCCGCGCAGCGTTATCCGTGGAAAAGCAATATCGTGACAACAGTTTTCTGGATTGGTGAGCAAGCGGGAGGTAATAATCTGGTGCCCAATCGTACCAGCTGCTGGGACAGACAATGGACTAAAAATTATGGCGGCAGTGACGATCCGAATCCTGCCCATCGCAGCAACTATATTCCGGTAAAATTTACGCCGCGACAGAACCCATTCTACTGCGCGCTTCCCTATAACGACAAGGCGCGCACCGGTCATCGTCCGGAAGCATCGCGCGTTGTTCCGTGGTTCAAAGAGGCCTATCAAGGACCCGCCGTTTCAACTTGCAAGGGGCGATGGATCGCCATCCGCAAGGGTAATCGAACGGTTTACGCGCAATGGGAAGACGCTGGCCCATTTCGCACCGATCATTGGCAATACGTGTTCGGCAACGAACGCCCAAAGCCGAATCTGAACAAAGGTGCTGGCCTCGATGTCTCGCCTGCCGTCCGCGATTACCTCGGATTACAAGAAACAGACGTAACCGAGTGGAAGTTTGTAGATTTCAGCGAAGTGCCGCGCGGTCCGTGGTCCACTCATGGCGATAATAACACTTTCGTAGTTAACGAGCGCAAAAAAGGCAAAGCGGTAGCGGAAAAGATGGGCACAATCGCCCGTTAAGCGTGCCTGGACGCATCTTTCGCGCTGGGGAGCCCAGGCTGCCAGCCTGTAGTTGCCGGCAGCCCTGCCGGCAACATCTTTTCGCACGCGATTGCTACGTGGTACTATTTCCCAGTCTCGGCAAGCTGCCGAGAGTTGCAGGCTAGCAGCCTGCGCTCCCCGAAAACACGCGAGACCCGTGCGATTACCCAATCCACGCGATCACCGACTGCTAACCGATTCCACAAGAGTAATGCGGAATCGCCGATTGGTTCGCTTTTCTTCTTCTGCGATCTGCATCGTACTGGTCTTTAGCGTCACCGCGTCGACAGGCGCAGCGGCGGAGACCGGCACGCTTCTCACGGGCAAGGCCGCCATGGGCGATTGGACCAACGATGCGCCCGGCGTGCGACGCAAGATCACTGTTCAAGATTTGCCTCCTCCGAGTTCAAATGCCCTGGCAATTAACCTGGCGCGCGTTGCCCGACGTCCAGCAGACGCACGGCTGCAAGTGCCGGCCGGTTTCAAGATCGACCTTTATGCTGATGGTTTCCGCGATCCGCGTTTTCTACTCACTGCGCCCAATGGCGACATCTTCGTGGTAGAAAGTCGCGCTAATCGGATCAAAGCGCTGCGCAACGGCAAAGACAGGGGAAAATCGCACGTCGTCGAAACATTCGTCGAACAGGGTTTGAACAAACCGTTCGGTATCGCCTTCTATCCGCCGGGCAGTGATCCCCAGTTTTTATACGTCGCAAATACGGATGGGATAATTCGGTTTCCCTATCGTAATGGCGATCTCAAAGCACGCGGACCAGCGCAACAACTGGCCGCTCATCTTTCGCCCGGCGGATTATTGCGCGGCGGCGGACATTGGACACGCGACATCGTTTTCTCGCCGGATGGCAAAAAAATGTACGTGTCGATCGGTTCACGCTCGAATGTATCGGATAAAGCCACGGAAGAAAATCGCGCCCGCATCTTCGAGTTCAATGCCGATGGCACGGGGCAAAAGGTGTTTGCCTGGGGAATTCGTAACGCCGTCGGGATCGGATTTCGTCCCGGGGCGAATGAGCTGTGGATGAGCACAAACGAGCGGGACGAAATCGGCGAGGATTTGCCACCCGACTACATCAGCAGTGTGAAACCCGGCGGCTTCTATGGTTGGCCCTGGTTTTATATTGGCAACCATCCGGACCCCCGACACAAAGGAAAACATCCCGAGCTTGCTGCCAGAGTCATTGTTCCGGATGTGCTCGTCGAGGCGCACTCGGCCACGCTTAATTTGTGTTTCTACACTGGCGACCAATTTCCGTCTGAATACAAAGGCGACATCTTCGCCGCTTTCCACGGTTCATGGAACCGGATGAAACGCACCGGCTACAAAGTCGTGCGCGTCCCATTCGATCATTCAACAGGCAAAGCGCGTGGGGAATATGAGGATTTCGTGACTGGTTTTGTAACGGCCGAAGGCAAAGTCTGGGGTCGTCCAGTGGGAACGACCGTTGCAAAAGATGGCAGTCTTCTTTTCAGCGAAGACGGGAACGGCACCATCTGGCGAGTGAGCTACAGCAGATAAAGACCAGTCCGGTTCAAGAACACCAGTCTCCGGACAGGCCGCGCAGTCTTATTTTCTGCCGCCCCAGACGTGAAACGTGTAAGTGAACGACGCATAACCGAGTACTTCATGCGGGCTATCGTTGTTGACATAGATCGCTGAACTGACCTGAAAATCACGAGTGATGTTCCATACAATTCCGATGGTTGACGCATTGCCGGAGCCGCTTTGCCAATCGATTTGGAGGCGCCAAGTCTCATTGAAATCGTAGGCGTATCCGAGGAGCGCTTCGTTACGAAAATCGGCATGGGTCGCGCCTACGACGAATTCGTGACGATCCAAATAGTAGCCGGCTACTGCGAAGGGCTGCGGATCGACATGGCTGTGCGGCGACCAGTTCAAAAACCCAATGGAGAACAGGTACGGTTCTTTTGAGAGCAATCCAATTTCGGTCTCGATAACTGAGTCGTTAGGCTTAAAACCCTGGAAGATATCGATCTCGAACCATTTGGTTAGTCCCATCTCCGCTTGCACTTGATATGGGTTGCCAATTTTCCGGTCTTGCACGTCGAAGCTGAGCGCGAGCGTTCCTTCCGCCTGCACATCCGGCGTTGCGATTTGATTTAGGCCTTGCGTTGTGGCGAATGACGAAGAGGCGCTTACAAGAAAAACGATCATCAGCACGATGATCGTCACGAAGTTGATTCGCTCTTCGCTCGCCGCTCCTCTATGCAAAGAGTTCAGCACTCCAACACAAGTAAACCGATTGCTCAGGAATTTGTCGATCCGTATTGAACGCTCGCCCGCCGATTTCTAAGATCGCCTCAATGTGTAGACTTCCCGTTAGTACAACCACGTGCTCCAACAAAGGCGCCACATTGCCTTCCTGATCCGTCATGAAATCTAACAACACCTGGAAAACGAGCCTTCTTGTCGCAATCCTAACGATAGGGGTATCACGCGCTGCCCCGACTGAATCCACGACCGAGCCAAAAACCGTTAAACTATTCGCGCGGGAGACGCCCATCACCGTACTTGGCAGAACCGTAAAGGTTGCGGCTCTCACTCAAGCCAACGGAGAGCAGGGTTACAGCCCAGAGCAGGCAAAGGGGTTTCATCTTGACGTTGTTAACCAGCTTCCAGTGCCAACATCGATCCATTGGCATGGCTTGATCCTACCCAACTTGATGGATGGGGTGCCTTTTGTTACTCAGGATCCTATTTCACCAGGAGGTTCCCGCCGATACGATTTTTCTTTGAAGCAGAGCGGAAGTTACTGGATGCACTCCCACTACGGACTGCAAGAGCAGCAGCTTCTAGCGGCGCCGATGGTGATTCGCTCGCCGACACAGTCCAAGGTGGCCGATGCGGAGTTTACGGTAATGCTCAGCGACTTCTCGTTCACGAGCCCCCAAGACATTCTGACAGATTTGATGGGAGGAACTCAGGCGATGAAGGGAAAGGCGCAGAAGAAAGGCATGTCTGACGGGAAGGCGATGAAAATGTCGGAGCAGAAGCGATCTCTTGTCGTCCAGCAATGGGATGACGCTTCGAAAAGGCTGGTCTCGCGCGAAATTCAAGCCGCGCTACCCGACGTCGATGTGAAATACGACGCCCTCCTGGCCAATCTGCGCACGATTGACGATCCACAGGTATTCGAGGTCAAGCCTGGACAGAGTGTCCTATTGCGCGTGATAGGAACTGCGTCGGCAACCAACTTTTTCATCGATACCGGCGGTCTGGATGCAACTATCATTGCCACCGATGGAGAAACCGTCCAACCTCTCAAGGGCAATTTCTTCCAGCTTTCCACGGCGCAGCGGCTAGATCTGCTGGTCACAGTTCCTGAAACGGGCGGCGTGTTTCCCGTCCTTGCATTGGCCGAGGGAACCTCTTTGCAGGCAGGCGTGTTGCTCGCTACTCGGGGAGCCAAGATTCCCAAGCAGCCATTCGGGATTCGAGCGCAAAAGACGATGGGCGGACTAGACAACACGCAGGAGGTCCATCTCATGGCGAAGGAGCCACTGCCCGATAAGCCTGTGCAGCGCACCCTGCCATCCGTCCTTGGCGGTAACATGATGACTTATATCTGGACAATCAATGGCGCGCCCTATCCAAACCGGAACAGCCTGAACGTCAAACAGGGCGAGCGGGTTGAACTTGTGATCTCCAACACAACCGGAATGTCACATCCCATGCATCTACATGGACATGTATTCGAAGTTACAGAAATCGATGGCCACAAAATCGCCGGCGCAAAACGGGACACTATTCTGGTGCCTCCGAAATCGACAATCAAAGTTGTCTTCGATGCCAACAACCCGGGTGTGTGGGCCTATCATTGTCACATCCTCTACCATCTCGCGACTGGCATGTTCACGGTTGTGAAATACGAGAATGCCGACACAAGATTTTGGAAGCCCGATAAGACATCAAGCGAGCTGGAAAATCCTCTGGAGCTCAATAATGCCACCGCGTTTTGGAAGGAGATCACAGCTGGACTTGTTGCCTCGAGTGAACCAGCGATGTCGCGGTAGAGCTCACGAAAGAGAAAAAAAGATATTTAGACCTCCGAACCTTGCCGTCGTCCGTACCTCCGCTGATGCGACTGCGACGACCATAAAAGAAAATTGCTGCTTGCGATGTTGCGCATAATCTGACCTACCGCAGCATGAAGATTGGTTTTGCTCAAATTAACCCGACTGTCGGGGATTTGAGAGGGAACTGCGAATTGATCATCGGCGCTTATCAGCGGCTCGCCGCCGCAGGCGCGGAATTAGTGCTGACACCGGAACTGTCCCTCACCGGCTACCCTCCCCAGGATCTGGTTTTTAAATCGCGCTTCGTCCCGGAAAATCTTGCTCTGCTGGAAAAACTACATGCTCAGGTGGGAGAATCCGCATTGCTGGTCGGATTCGTTGATCGTAATGGGGGGCGCGGCAAACCCTTTCATAATGCTGCCGCTTTATTGGAACGCGGCAAACCTATCCGCAAAATGTACAAGTCGCTTTTGCCTACGTACGACGTTTTTGATGAAGACCGTTATTTCGAGCCGGCGACGCATGTCCAGCCATTTGAGGTGCAAGGGAAGAAAATCGGTGTGACCATTTGCGAGGACATCTGGACAGACGAATATCTGCCGCGACCGCTTTACGACATCGAACCCGTGCGCGCGCTCGTGGAGCAAGGAGCAGAGATCATTCTCAACCTGAGCGCGTCGCCGTTTCGTCTGGGGGCGCCGGCGTGCCGACTCGAGATGATCGCGGCGCAAGCCCGGACTTATCAACGGCCAATTTGTTACTGCAACCTCGTTGGTGGGAACGATCAACTGATCTTCGATGGAAACTCGATCGCTGTGAATGCTTCGGGCGTTTCTATCGCGCAGTTGGAGGCATTTCGTGAAGACGAGAAGATCGTCGATACGAATTCGATCGACGCGATAGAATTTCGCGAAGCCAAGACAGAGGAGCAACTTTTGGCCGCTCTTTCACTCGGGCTTCGCGATTACTGTCGCAAATGTGATTTCCGTTCCGCGGTGGTGGGTCTGAGTGGTGGAGTTGATTCCGCAGTCACTGCGGTCATCGCGGTCGATGCCCTCGGCGCAGAGAACGTAACCGGCGTTTCCATGCCCAGCCCGTACTCGTCCCGCGGCAGCATCGACGACGCGCGCGGCCTCGCCCGCAACCTCGGAATCAAATTTGTAGAAATCCCGATCGCCGAGGCGTTCAAAGTTTTCAAAGCGCAGTTCAAAGACATTTTCAAAGACCTGCCGGAAAACGAGACGGAAGAGAACATGCAGCCACGCTTACGCGCCATGACGTTGATGGCGCTGTCGAACAAGTTCGGCCACCTCGTGCTTAGCACTGGCAACAAGAGCGAGCTGTCCGTGGGTTACTGCACGATCTACGGTGACATGGCAGGTGGCCTTGGCGTAATCAGCGACGTGCCGAAGACGACGATTTACGAGTTTGCACGCTGGATCAACAGGAGGGGCGAGATCATTCCGACATCCACCATCGAAAAGGCGCCCAGTGCCGAGTTAAAACCAAATCAAAAGGACCAGGACACGTTGCCGCCGTATGAAATTCTCGACCAAATCCTGCAGCTTTACGTAGAAGAAAACTTAAGCGCACGCGACATCATTGCGCGCGGGTTCGACGAGAAAACGGTGCGCTGGGTGCAACGCCGCGTTAATCTAAATGAATACAAGCGGGAGCAAGCGGCGCCCGGTTTGAAAGTAACAAGCCGCGCCTTTGGGATGGGCCGCAAAATGCCGATTGCGCAGAGGTACGTGGATTAAGCGAATATCGTGCACCGTGCAGGAATCGAACCTGCACTCTCTGCTTCAGCGATTCGTCTGAGGACTTATCGCCCGCCATGCTGGAGAGGGTCAGCGGGATAACTGACAAAACGAGTGACGATATTAACTTGGTTAACACGCCGGCTCGCGCTCGGCTCCATCGCCTGGCTAGATGGCTCCCACCGCTATCGTCAGATGGTGGCACGCTTGCGGCTGTCGCGAAAGCGCTCACGCTCGCCTTCATTCCTTTTTGCGAGCTTTATCGGTCGTGCCAGCCTTTTCGATCTTGTCAGCGATCAGTTTACTTCGTCCCGTGACCTAATAATGCAGCGTCACCTTCTGGCCCACTTTCAGATGAGAACCCACATTATTCTCCAAGCCGATGTAGAATCGTCCCCCGTGGCCGGCGTCGCAGAAGCGCTGGCCTCCGCCTTTATCTCTTCTTGGAGCCTCCTTCGGCCTTGCCGACCTTCTCAATCTTATCGGCACAAAGATCAAGTCGCCCACAAAAGTGATAATACACCCTCACTCTCTCACCCACTTTCGGGTGGTAAATATTCGGCAGCCACGCCGTCTCGGTGGCTCCGGTATCGGTGCGAAACCGCCAGCGATCTTTACCGCCAGCGACCGCTAGGTAGCGGTCCTTCAAGCTGGGGTCAGACACAACCGTACCGAAGAAAATGTTTGCACCCTTTTGCAAGCCGTCCTCGGCAGCGGCGAGGGTCCCGCTGCCCAGCACCACACTCAGTACCGCTGCCAAACTGGACGTTAATCTTTTCATAATTGTTCGATTAAGCGCGCCGTTGAAATTCTAGTCAAGATTCTTGTAGATGTTGTGAACGCATTGTTCGGATCACCTAACGAGCATTGGCTCACCGAAAATCTGCGGCATAATCCGCTTTTCTACACGTGCAATCGACGACGAGACAGTGGCGCTGTTGGCTTAATCTGGGTCGACTTTTTCTTTGGTGCCTCTGATCAAGGTGAAGCTTGTTCCGTGACCACCGATTTCTCGGTACACAAACTTCTTGTCGTTCAGCGCGACGATTGTGTGAGGCGCACTATCCCAATAGAATTTTCCATCTTTTACGGCCCAATGGTTAGTTGTTGTCGCATCCTTTCGTGGACACATGTAGATTATTCCATCCGGCGCGATGTGATAACCATGCCGCGGGCTACTCCAGTAGCCGATCAGCTTTTGTTTAATGGCTGAGTCGGAAGGTCGCTCAACATAGTTGTTGGAAGCGGTGCTCGCTTCTACCGGGCTGTGTGCCTGTAGTGATTCTGTCTCCGTGGTATTATCCGCGGATGATTGGTTGCGTTCGGCTTCGGACTCATTAACTCGCAGGTAGAAAACGATGGCTTGGCCCTCCGCATAGACGAAGTACTTCTCATCGATTAGAATAATTTTGCCGCGCGAGTCATCGTCGACATATTGATTGCCATTAATTTTCCACTTTGAGGTTTGTTCTCCCTCTTCCATTCCGTATGTGCCGTTTGCTCGAAAAACATAGACGTGTCGCGGAGAGAGCCATTTGCCAACGAGCAACTGTGAAAGCTTTTTTGAATCTACGTTGCCCGGGGCGGGATGCTTGATAAGCTCTTCGTCCACGCCATCCAGGTTAGGTCCGCCCATCCTGTCATGAGTGCGCCACCAGTACTCCATCCCTTGGCCAAGCATGGCCGCCAGTTTGGTCACGTACCGCACGCGCGCTATCTCATCGTGTGAACTAGCTTCGTATTCGGCCTTGGCCGCGCGCAAACCAAGGTCCGCCGATGTCCTCCCATCAGATTGGCTCCTATTTTCCTTACTTGTCTGCTCTTTTTGCGAGATAATCTTCATAGCTCGACTCGCGTCAGTTGCTAGTATCAATGTTTCTTTTGCAATACCTGACGTGTGTTTGTTGCTCTGCGGATCGCCGACGTCATATGTGGCCGAGAAAATAACCTTCTTCTTGGTACCTCCCAATGAGATTGTGTTGACTGGCCCGACCAGGCTCCATTGGCGCACCGGCCAGCGTGCGAAATATTCCTTGGCCTGGGCTCGCACGGCAGCGTTGCTGATCACACCGCTATTGGTATAATCGACACGGTCGGCATAAAGGCCTGCGAGTGCGTCAACATCCGTTCCTGAGTACGCTTGGACAAATGCCTCTGCGATAGATTCGGGAGTTACTTCGCTCTTGTTAAACGATTGTTCATGGTTCCGACTTGCTTCGGCCTGAGCATGCCGAAGCATGTCCTTGTATGCCGAGTTGTGGGGCTGAGTCTGGATTGCCATTTTGTAGTCTTTAATCGCAGCGGCGAAATCGCCTTTACCCTCGTTAGCCTGACCGCGCGTGGCATAATGCCAGGGAAAGCGCGGATTTAACTGAATTGCGCTGGTGGCATCGGCAATCGCGCCGTCGAAATCCTGATTTTTGATTTTCAACTTTGCTAGGTTGTCGTGATACGATCCGCGAACGGCCTCATCCAGTTCTACGTGTTGTTCTATCATCTGGTCGTAATCTCGAATCGCGCCGGCCAGATCGCCTTTGTTCTCTTTCAGTCTGGCGCGCTGCATGTAAACTCCCGGCTCGTGCGTTAGGTCGATCGCTCGGTCGAGGTCTGCGATGGCACTATCCAGATCACGCTTGTTCTCTTTCTCGTTTGCGCTGATCAGATAGTTTGGATCAAGCGACGTGCGCCGCACAATTTGTGTGGTCGATTTAATCGTGATCTGGGGTATCCCCTCTGAAGATTCGATTTTTCCACTGACGGCAATCGTCACGCCGGGAAGTTTCCAGCAATCCAGCTCGGGCCCTGAGACATCGTTAGGCACAACAACCCAAAGCAGGGTTGCAGGCAGGCAGCCACCCATCTCCAAATCGGTATGGCGTCTCCCATTCCCGATGCAAGTCACCATACCGACGACCGCCGCGTTTTCGCCGATGTGTTTCCGCGCTTCCGCGATGGTGTACTCGTGCACGTCAGTTTCCACGCGTTTAACGCTCGCTTGATCCGCGCTGGGCTGTTGTGATTCGAGCTGCTGCACAAGTTGCACATACTTGCGCGTATCGAGGTGATCCTGACCTAGAGTTTGCTCAGCTGCGGTCGCCGCCTTGCGGGCGAATTGCAGCGCTTCTTCTGTTTTATTCTCGCGAGCCAGTTGATGAGCGAATGCATACCACGACGAAATTGTGGTAGGATGATCGGCGCCGAGGAGGTTCTCCTCGAGCGCAATTACTTCCCGGCATTGAGCATCGGCTTCAACATTTTTTTGCTGCTCGCTTAGCACGCCGGCGAGTGCCATGCGGCTGCTTAGCGTAGCGGGATGCTCCGGGCCGAGTACCTTCGCTTCAACCCTGATTACGTCTCGAAATTGCGCTTCGGCATCGGCGAAACGCGCTTGTTGGGCGACGGCATAGCCGATATTGTTGCGCACACCTAATGTGTCGGGATGCTCCGGACCGAGCACCCGTTCTTGCGCTGCCAAGAGAGCACGAAAACCTGTCTCCGCCTCCGCATGCCTGCCCTGATTGCCCACCGTAACGAGCAGATTCCTCTGGGTGCGAAGGGTCTCAGGATGCTTCGGGCCGAGCACCCGTTCTTCAACTGTGATCAATTCGCGGAATTGCTCTTCGGCCTCGACATATTTCTTTTGTCGATTCAGCGCGAGCGCGAGATTATTGCGGCTCTTCAACGTTTCCGGATTTTCCGGACCTAAAACTTTGCTTCGAAGCTCGAAGACACGCCGGTGCTCGGATTCTGCGTCGGCATGTTTTCCCTCGTCATCAAGTGCGTTAGCGAGGCCGTTCTCACTCGCCAGCGTCTCCGGGTCCTGCGGACCAAGCAATCGTTCTTCCACGGCGATCAGTTTGCGAAACGCTGCTTCGGCATCTCGGTACCGCCCTTGTCTCCAAAGCACATAGGCCAGCCGACTGCGGCTGCGCAAAGTATCAGGATTCTCCGGACCAAAAGCGTTCGCGCGCGCTTCCAGCGCGCCCTGCAGAACAGTCGCGGCCTCACGATATTGCCCCTGATCAATCAACACATCAGCGATGGCGTGCTGAATTTCCGCCCATTGGCCGGGGTCGCGTTCTCGGTTAGTCAGCTCGGCTGCCTCGCGAAGATGCGCCATGGCCGTGGCATACTTGATTTGCTTCTGGGCCGCGAATCCAGCCAGCTTCAGCGCACGAATTATGTCGGCATTGTTGGTGGGCGTCGCATTCCTGGCTTGGAGTGCAGCCTGTACCGCCAGACGCTCCGCCTCCTGATAATCGTTGGCGACGTAAGCAGCGCTCGCTCGCTCGAAAGGGTTCGCGCTGGGCGCGTCTCTTAACTGCTCTGCCGCCTGCGGCAGCTTCTCGCGTAGCACAGCAACGTCCATATTCATCTGCTTGCCCAATTGCTCATACACCTGGTCCCGGACCAGCCCAGGCTCGGTCTGACCTTCACGAATTTTTCCCTCCACCTGAATGTATTGAACGATGCCCTCACGTAATCTCATCATTTGTTCACTGACGCTTGTAACGGCTTGTTGCGTTTCGGTCATTTGCTGCGAGGTATGGCGCTGCCAGTGCAGCAGCCAGAAGTTCACCGCGAGTCCGGCCAGTAGTACAATGGCGACGCCGGCCGCCCAGCGCTTAACGCCTTTGCGGAGCTGCATAAGATCGCCGCGTAATTTTAGAACCCTCGCTTCTAGCCCTTCGAGGCTAGTTAGTGGATGATACAAATGCGTGTCTGCTTTCAACCGATTGCGATACGCAGTTTGCAGGGCGCGTAGTTCCTCAGGTTCATCAACGCACGCGTCGCTTGGGAAATGCTCATCGAGGAATAAGTACCAGACCTTCTTGCCGATCTTGCGCGCGTAGAGTGCCTCGTACTGGGTGTAGCTCACTCGACCAAATTCCTCGGTGGGCTGCAACGGCTCCGCTCCGTAGCAGCAGCCCACCAATTGTACCACGCCGTTGCAGCGGCTGATCTGTTTGCGCAAAACGCTGCGGAGATCGCCTTCGCTCGTTTCGAAAATGTCCTGCCAGATGGGATCGTACCCGAGAAAGGTCAGCGTATTTGCAACTAACTGGCGCGGGCTCCTTAGCTCCCGACTAACAGCCGAAATGAAGATGAGAGGCCTCGGACTCACCCGGTAGCTTTGTTAGCAAATCCCAAGATTCGTGCAAGCTGAAAGACATCATTTCGATGGAACTGTAAACATTTCCGACGACGCAAAAAATAATCTTGCCAGCGGAACCACGGCCTTGATAGGCTGCGGTTACCCCCAATGAAAGCACTATCACCCAACACGGTCTCGGTCATTCTTGCTGCAGCAGTCTGGTCAAGCAGCTGTTTTGCGCAATTTCCAGGCTTGCCGTCGCTTCCCGGTCCTAGCTGGGGCTCCGGAGCTGCTAATGCCGCAGCAGCGGCGGCAGTGGCGGGGCTGGTTGTTTACATCATCGAGAAGCGCGAGGCTAGCGAACGGCAAAAACAGATCGCCCAAGAGCGCGCGCACCGCGCTTACGCTAATATGTCGGCCAAGCGCAAAGCACAGTTAAAAGCTAAGAAGGTGCGCTACATTGCTGTGGATACTGAGAAGGACGCCAAGACCTCTCGACAAGCTAAGAAGAGCGTGATGGTGTGGGATACTGACAAACAGGAGATCGCTAGTGACAACGTTTACGACGTACAAAAATCACCACCGGTCGGTCAGACTGCAAAGTTCGACAGATATTCAGCGGAGTACGTCGGATCGGGATCCTAAAAGCGGTGCCTCCTAGGTGTTGCTCCAACTGTTGGTGGGCGCCTCTGCACAAAACGGAGCATAGGCGCTCCCGCGTCTAACAGCATTTGCAGCGACGCGTTGTTTCGGTAGAGGTCCGGCATCCGTTCGATGATCGCGACGTATCGGTCCTCCTATTCACCTCTCACTTATCACTATCACTTGGAAAAGAACGGGCTGATACTCTGATACCTAGGTGGAGAGAGGCGCTTCTCACACCGGAACCGCGGCCTGCGTTCATTTCTTTGAGCCCCCGGCAGCTATGACTTCGATCTTGCTCGCGATGTTCTCAGGATCGGCGCGGTAGTGGTGGTGCCCCGACGTATAATGCACCGTTACTGTATCTCCCACTTTCGGCATCACGTCCTTGATATCCTGAGTGTTTATCTCCAAACGCTTCCCTCCAATTTGGACATCGATCGATACCGAGCTTACGTCAACGACCCTGCCCGTGATTACATGAGCTTTCTCGTCAGCCGAGGCGACACTGCCCAAGGCCAAAGTCGCGATGATAACGAGTGTGTGAACGAATATTTTCATAGGCTAACCGATTAGATGCGACGCCGGAGTTGTAATCAAGGATTTTTCCAGGAGAAATTGAATGACGACGACGGATTGCGCTGATGTGACGACGTGCTGTCTTGCCCGACGCCATTGACTACTCCGGATCGTCTATCTGCAGTTGGTCCAGCGGATGAACCTCGCCCGCGTCGTTGCCTATATAAAATCGAAGCTTGTGAGCATCGTCTTCGTAACGAGTGGCGAAGAAAACCTTCTTGCCGTCCGGTGAGTTGCAGAGATAGCTCGCTCCCTGATTTGATCCGTAAAAACGAGCAGCGCCGAGCGCGGACTTGAACGTCTCGATATTCAGTTTGATCGGGCTCTCAGTGCGAGGTGCCTTTCCCTCGTCCGTTTTGGGTTCGCCCGGCCAGCGCACACTAATCATTTCGCCCCAACCTGAGCCGCCCATGCGTGTCATCTGTGCGTAGACGGTCCGCCCGGCGACAGCCAATTTGCGGGCGCCAGTGGAGTTCGGGGTCGTGTTCGCGGTCTCCAGTATAGCCACAGGTGCGAAACGGTCCGCTTCGACGGCAGGCCACTCTTGTTCAGATTCGGAAGGCGTGGTGATGTCGCCTTCCCAAAGATCACCGCCGGATCCGAAGAAAAGGTGGCCGTCGCGGTCGAAAACCGCACCGACGAGCGCTTTCAGGCGCCGCAGCACGATCGCAGTCGGCTTACTTTCCTGCTCGCGCAGATAATAGGCCGGCCAATCGCGAAAGTCCTTTGTGTGGCACAGCAGGAGAATTCCATGCTTCGCGCGATTGCAGGCTACGTCTTCGAAGTAAGATCCGGCTGGCGCATCGCAGATTTTTGCCACCTCACCATCGGGTAAAGGGCGGCGGTAAAGCGATTTTTCAGTGACGAAGAGCAGCGCACGTGGCGCGTTCGCAACGCCGAGCACCTCCGTCGTTACGCCCAGGCTAAGCGTTTTCGTAGTAAGATTGGTCAGGTCGATGTCCAGCACAGTTCCCTTTGGCAGTTTCTTGCCCAGAAGGTACACATGGTCTCCATCATCCGAGAAAGCAGCAGCTGCGCCGGAGCTGCGTTCAATCGTAACAACGGATATGATTGCTGTAGTGATGCAGCCAATTGCCAATCTGCCAAACATAGGTGCCGATCCAATCAATGTTCGGCACCGCAGTCGAGAACAATGGGTTAGGCCGGTGTCCTCCAGAAACAAAGCACACATCGTCTTTGGGTTCAGCAACTCATGCGCCGGGCCAAAGAATTTTCCTGGCAAAAACGAACTATTGTCGGCTCGCGGGAGACTCGTTGCCTTTCGGCTGAGCTGAAAAAAGCCCGAGGGGGCTGAACGTTCGCTGAGAGACCGCTTAACGCGATCCGTTGATGTCTGCTCTTACAGGTGCGCTGCCGCAGAGCTCCGGCGGACGTGATACATCGGCAACGTTCCGTAGCCTTTGGCCATCGGGGTTTGGCCGACGTAATCGCACGTAAAATCTCGTGTGCGTTGGGCCGCTGCGAGCGCGGCGAAGGCTTCGCTCGCGTACACTTGGCTCGGAGGAGCTATCGGTTCAATCCGCGCCGCGCGACTCACGTGCGTGCCGCTATAGCTGCGGTTGCCTGTGATCGGATCATCGAATTCGTAAACCGGACCGGCGTGTAAAGCAATGCGCAGATTCAAACCCCGCGGCAGGCCTTTTTCCTCCCAGTTTTGCTTTGTAACGAGATCCGCCAACTGCAGCGCGAAATTTCCCGCGAGATCGATATCGGAAAAAACAAAGTAGAGACCGTCCCCCCAAGTGTTCTTTCCGATAATCGAGTCGGCGAATAGATTACTTAATTGCGCGATCGCTCCGAGAAAATGCTGCACAAAGCGCGGCACTTCCGCCTCGGCCAGTTTGCTGAAGCCAACCGCATCCGCGAAGAGAATCGCGACGACGCGCGAACCAAATGATTGTCCCGAGGTCTGTGCACCTCCAGCGGCACGAGACTCGTGTTGGAGACGACGCTGTCGTCCCATGGGAAGCGGCCGGCTTCTCCTACCAATCTTCTCAAGATTAATAATCTCCGGTTCGTAACCGAGTTTTCTCCAATTTTCGACGACACTGGCTGTGCCACCGAGACCGTCGCCGGGTTTTTCGTTCCAAACGGTCAGGGGGATCAATGTGCTGTCGAGTTGCCGGCAACGAATTGCCGCAAGTCCCAATAGCAATTGACTACAGAACTCGTAGGAAATGCCACCGATCCCGATCTTTTGCGTGGATGCCGTGATGACGCGCGCGGATCGCGTGAGCACGCGTTCGAAACGTGCACGCCAGTTTGAGTTTGGAATAAAATCGACACTGTCACGGACAAAGTCCTGTTCATTGTAAGGCAGCACGACCGAAACTTCGGCGCCGGCGTCGAGGCTCGCTTCGAGAAAAATGATGTCCGAACCAGAAGCCGCTGACGCGAAACCAAAGCCCGGTTTCAACATTTCAATCTTGCGCTGAATTTCTTTTGCGACCACCGATTCGAACTCACTTGGGAATCTCGGAGTCGGGCGATCCGGCCGGTCAATCATGTGGCCGGCGAAAACAAGAACGCAAGGAATGCATAGGTACTGCTCGATCCATGCTTGATCTTCATTCCAATGCTGGAGAATCAGTCGGGCGTTACGTCGGCTTGAATGCAAATCGCCAAAACGATTTTTGCCTGTTTCAGCAGCGCGCGCATACCATTCTCCCGCTTGCGATCGGTCGCGCAGAATCAGTGATGCTTCGCCGAGCGCGGCAAGTTCCCAATACTGATCCCCACTCGGGTCCACGATTTCTTCTAAGCATTGATCGCTCACCTTCCGTGCGAGTTCCTGTGCTCGCTCGGTTTGACCAATGAGCAGGTTCATCGTGGCGGCGTTGATTCCCGTCCAATAACCACCGGTCGCTTCGTAAGCCTGGGTGTAAGTTTCCGCGGCGCGTTTCAAAAACTCGTTTCGTCGCTCTCTTGTCGCAGCGGTCGCTGCCAAATCTTTGTAAGTGCGGCCAAGCATACCGAGCGTTTCTTCACCTGTTCCCTGTTCGCGGCGCAAATTCTCCAGAATGGCATTGGCGCGCTCGGTCGCTCCGCTGCGTGACAATGCGAGACCCTGGAGCTGGCGCAACCGCACATCTTTCGGCCAGATCTCTAAGCCTGCGCTAACAACGTCGTAAGCGAGAAGCGGCTCACCGTGTGCAAGAACCCGCTCGCCAAGACAACGAAAGACAGCGGAAGAACCAGATCCCTCCTCGTGCGCGCGCGCCCGCCAGATCGAAATCAATTCAGCGAGCGAAGCTGAACTGATCGAGCGAAGGACCGTGTCAATATTGGCAGCGTCCGCCTCCCCTCGCCCGGATATCTCCTGTGTCACCTCGAAATCTTACATCGAGTCAAGCCTTTGCGGCAAAACGAATTCCCACCAATTTGGACCGCTCGTGTAAACAACGATTCGGCTGCGGTAACAGGGAAATCGAAGGCGAAAAGATAGATCAGCGATCTAATTAACGTTGTTTACTGAACCGCTGTAGTGGGCTGGCTCTTCGGTTCTTTACACCGCTGCCGGTAATTCTTACCATACCCGGAATGGCTGAAGCTGATCCATGATCGCCATTTCCTATCGCCGAGAGGACTCAACGTCCATCGCGGGGCGTTTGCACGACCGACTGCGCGCAGAATTCGGTAAAGAGAATGTCTTTATGGATTTTGACTCGATTCCGTACGGCGTCGATTTTCGAGACCACATTGCGCAAACGCTGGAAAAAGCTGAAATCCTTGTTGCTGTGATTGGACCGGGGTGGCTTGCTCCCCGCGCGGGTGAATCGACACGCAGAATTGATGATGCAACCGACTTTGTGCGGTTGGAGATCGGAGGTGCGTTACGGCGCGGGATTCCGGTGATTCCTATCCTGGTCGATAAAACATCCATGCCAATGGAGGAGGCTCTCCCCGACGACTTGAAACCCCTCGTTTTCCGTAATGCCCTGATGCTCGATTCGGGTATCGATTTTCATCATCACGCCGACCGCCTTATAACTGGAATTCGCAGTCTGTTGAAAAATATTCAGTCCGCGGCGCGTCGCGGCTCCAAAGAAGGGTCACGAAGTTCGCCGGGATTCGCCCGCGACCTAGACGATAGGCGAGCAGATGAGGGCCGGTTCAAATGGTTTGGTCTGCTCGATAGATTGAGATCTCCTGCCCCATCGCGGCAACAGGCTCATGAGCCCAGTGTCAAACCGACCTCACTAACCTCCGCCCCCGAAGCAGTAACTGCTGCGCCCAAGGAAATTTCTGCGCAATCAGACAGTACTGAAGCCGGACCGTGCGAAACCGCGCTGTCTGAAACGAGCCAGTTGATTGAAAAGGATCCAGATTTCGAGCGTTATGGCGGAGGCGCAAACGAACGCTCCAAAGAAAAATTAGCACCACTCGCAGGTTTCGCCCCGGAGATCGCCCCTTCCGCCACGGCGCCGGCAGTCTCGGGTCAGGACAGCTCAGTTGCACCACCTCCCCCTCCGGTCACCATTGCGAAGCGTTCAGGTGTTCCAAGAAAGCCGCAGAAATCATTCTTGAGCGGGAAGTGGCTCGACCTTGTTTTAGCGGGCGCCCTCATAGCATCCGTGACCTATGTTGCTGTAACTTGGAAGATAAAATCCGCATCAACCCGCACGAAAGCGATCGTTCAATCAGCACCACCCGCGCCTCAGCTTTCTCCTTTGATTACCCCAGAAAGCTCGCCGGTTCCGAGCGCAACAGTCGAGACAAATTCGTCGTCGTCAGCTTCGGAAACATCCCCTGTCCAACAGCCCACACCGCCTGCAAGCGAGGAGACCACACCTTCTACAAATTCGGATCAAACAGGAATGCCTTCTCCCTCCCCCGAAATCGCAACCACGTCTCCAGCACCTGAACAGCCGCCTTTAGCTAAAAACGGTCGCACATGGCAAGCGTGGATTGGTGACTTCGTGAGGCAGTTTGTAGCAGCAAACCAATCGAAAGACGCGAATTCAACGCTTGCGCTGTATGCACCGACTATCGACTACTTTGACGATCACCAAGCAGACCAGGCGTTTATTCGCCGGGATATCGAGAAATATAATGAACGCTGGCCGGTTCGACAGGATTCGATCGAAGGAGACATACATCTTCAAGAGAAAGTCCCCGACAAAGATTACGTCGCCAATTTCAAACTGAATTTTTATGCCGAAAGTGCCCCTCGCGCTATTTGGACCAAAGGTCAATTCACAATCGACCTTGATATAACCATTGTAGATGGGATGCCGAAGATCTCAGGAATCCGACAAAAGCTGGTGCACCAGCAGAAGGGCAAACCCGGCAGCACTCCAACGAACAACGCCCCGCGTAAGTCGTATGCTTATGGAATTGCGATTCAAGGTAAGCCTGGATTCGTCCACAGTCCTTACGCTCCTTCAAAAGGAGAGATCGACATCAGGCGTTATCCAAAGGGTGCGCAATTGAAATGTCCATTCACCGGAAAGACTTTTATAGCACCATAATCTACGGTTCGTGTCGCACTTGGGCTTTTCGATCAGTTCTTGCCACGCAGATCGTCGGGTAGTCTTTCGGCGGCCTTGGTAAGAGGATGCTCGGGTCTAGCGGCCGGCCCTTCGATTCTTTACACTGCCATCGGTAATTCTTAGGATACCGGAATGGCTAGAGCTGATCGATGATCGCCATTTCCTATCGGCGGGAGGATTCGCTGCCAACTGCGGGTCGGCTTTATGACCGGCTGCAGGCGAAGTTCGGAAAGGAGAACGTCTTCATGGATTTTGATTCCATTCCACCGGGAATGGATTTCCGCGAACAGATCAAACAAATGATTGAGCGGTCTAAACTTGTAATCGCAATAATTGGCCCGCATTGGCTTGGAGAACAGCCTGACGCCTCGCGCAGGATCGACAATCCAGCCGACTTCGTTCGTCTGGAGATCGCCTACGCTCTCGAGCGAGGGATTCCGGTCATCCCGGTGTTGGTCAACAATACGCCAATGCCACCCGCGGAGAAGCTTCCGCAGGAAATAGAGGGGTTAGCTTTTCGCAATGCGCTCACGCTCGACACGGGTATCGACTTTCACCATCACGCTGACCGGCTGATTACGGGCATCGGGAAAGCAATAGATCTAGCGCCACGTTCACGTGGGCCACGGAAAGTCCCTGAACCTGCAGCGTCCGCTGCTAACAGATGGCCTTTAAGAAAAATTGTCACTCGGAGTGCTGCGATTCTGTTAGCTGCTGCTTTATTGGCATTGGCGGTACGGTACGTTGCTACGCACAAGCCCCAACCAGCGAAGCAGGTTGCAACTACGAGCACGTCCACAACTCCGCCGCTGATTGTTAAACCTCCGGTGGAACAATCATCGCCTCCTCAGTTAGCGGTTGAGCAACCGAAGCCGGTTGTTGAACAAAGCTCCCAGCCGCAAATTACAAACGCAACGAGGCTAGACTTTGCTTCAATTTCAAAAGAACACCCCTATGTAAATAGCCTCGGTATGAAGTTTGTCCCGGTGCCAGGGATCAAAGTGCTTTTCAGCATTTGGGATACGCGAGTGCGTGATTTCCAAACGTGTGTGCAGGCGACTGGTTATCTGCTGAGTGGTATTGACGTTATGAAAGTGGTGAAAGCCGAGAACGGAGGCTACACTTGGAAATGGGAGTTGGACAAGAACGCGAGTTGGGAGCAACCGGGGTTCCCGCAAAGCCCGGAGCATCCCGTGGTTGGGGTAAGCTGGGATGACGCGTGGACATTTTGTTCGTGGCTGACCCAAAAAGAGAGAAAGGAGGGTAAGATCGGGTCAGGGCAGGAATACCGGCTACCGACGGATGACGAGTGGACTGCGGCGGTGGGAGAGACCAAATATCCGTGGGGAGATGAATGGCCAGCACCGAAAAACGCCGGGAATTTCTTGGACGAAAGGGCAGCGGCGAAACTTGGTGGACCGAAAGATCGCTGGCGACACGCTCCCGTGGACGACGGATATGCGGGTACTTCTCCGGTCGGGAGATTTATCCCCAATCGTTTTGCTCTCTATGATATGGGCGGGAACGTCTTGCAATGGTGTCAGGACTGGTACCGCAGAGAGATGAACCCGGAGATGATATTGACGTCATATCCTGAGTTGAAAAATGATCGCGGCGGAAGGGCATGCCGGGTTCTGCGCGGTTCGGCTTGGGACAATTGCGATCCTGAAAGACTACTCTCCTCGTTTCATTGGTGCGCCACCACACATTTTCGCGGAACTGACGCTGGATTCCGTTGTGTGTTGGGTGAAATCGCTTCTACGAAAGATGAGAAGTCATCCGCAGCTTTGGAGTCCCTTTCGCCAAGTGCACCTAACGACACTAGCGGACAGAAGCTCACGAAAGTGTTTGTTAAGAAATATGGTTTCTCTGTGCTGCTTCCAACCGAATTTTTTCCTGATGCGGCACTACAGTTAGCTGATGCCAACACAGATCGGCTGGTATCGGTTAACGGCTGCTTTAGAGTTGCATTTAACGTTTCGTCCGGCGACGTCAAAAAGGCCTATGACAACTGCATCGCCGAATTTCGTAAGGAAGCGAATAATGGAACGATTGACTACAAGGTTCTGAAAGAGACCTGGTTCGTTGTTTCCGGAGACTCTCACACGACTGGATACTATACCAAGGGAGTGAAGCGCGGTGAGGATATAGTCGTCATGCAGTTGGAGTATACGGGGGACGCCTGCAACATCACAGACGCAATGCTCACGGAGATGTCTCACAAGTTCGACGGGAAATAATTCTTCCTCTTGGATTTGAAAAACGTTTCGTTTTTGAGATGCGTGGGGATGGCAGTCCCGATGACGTTCGTTTAATGAAGCCTCTAACAAATACTATTGATCTATGAAAAAACTACTTCTCGCCTCCATCCTGGCTCTGATTGTCATCTCCTCCCTCTTCGCACTCCCGCTGACGGCGTTGGTTTTTCAACAAAGCGCTGAGCTAGCGAAAAAAGTAGCCGCTTGGAATAAGCAATGTGGAGACAAGCCCTCTTATGACGAGACCTGTATGAAAAAGCGTTACGCCCTTAGTGGGGAGTTGGGCAAGTTTGTTGCGATCGTTAATGATGAGCTAAGCGGCACTGTAAGCCCTAATGCTTCTGATGATTTCGTTAAAGAATTCAACGGTCGGCGTAAGATTATGGAACATGAGGTTCGTGTTGCGCTCTATAATCTTAAGTGCCTCGGCAGACCTGCTTCCGATCCTCAGTGTAGCGCGGAATCGGCGGCTATTGATGTGGAGAAAACCGCCCTTCAAGCTGAATATAAGCAGACACACGCCGTGTTTGACGGGACGTGGATTTCTATACCAGTCACAGTCTCGCCCCGCCCCAAAAAACCGTAATGAGGCTTCTCCTGCCCTCTCCCTTAGCGTATCACGGAGAGAATGCCCAGGCCGAAGCGGAATCTCGGGAACTACTTCAGCCAGAGGAGAAAATTCAAGGCTATCAGCATCCCGATACATTGCGGATTAGCTATGTCCTTGGTTTGTGTCTAGCACGCGAGGGTAAGATCGCAGAAGAAAAGAAAATTCGAGAAAACGAGGACGCGTATCTCCGCCATAATCGCTGATTTCCTAGGCAAGAACAGCCCGTTCCAACCGCAGGAGCTCGCCTAACGACCATGCCTGGAATGGACAACCGCGCGGCGTGTGCGGTGGTTCTGCGTCGCAAATCTCCGAGATGTGTCCTAACCCCGCGTGATTCAGATGCTCGTAGAGCGCTGGAAGAAATTGTGCGCGCGCTTTCTTTCGTGCGGCAGCACTGGACCCATGCACCCGAACCCACGCTTCGACAAATGGGCCCATCAGCCACGGCCAGACCGTGCCTTGATGGTAAACCGCATCCCGCTCGCGTGGGCCCCCCTGGTAGTGCGCGGCATAACCCGATTCGCCCGACGCGAGCGAGCGCAAACCTGTCGGCGTAAGCAAAAGCATCTCGACTGCGTCTACGACTTTTTTTGCCTTCTCCGGCGACACCAATGTGAGTGGCAAGCCGCCAACCGCGAAGATTTGGTTCGGCCGAAATGTAAGATCGACAACGCCCGACTGATGATCGCAATCGATTACATCGGCGAGGTAACCAGCGTGTTCGTTCCAGAATTTGCTTTCAAATGCCGCGTGTCCTTTTTCGAAAAGGGTTTCACAACCCGCGGAAAATTTCGCGCCAATTGCCAGCGCGTTCAGCCAAAGCGCCTGAATTTCCACTGGCTTGCCAATACGCGGTGTGATCTCGTGGCCATCCACCCGCGCATCCATCCAGGTGAGTTGCTGGCCCTGTTCACCGGTTGAGAGCAATCCATCCGGATCGGCGCGAATGCCGAAGCGGGTGCCTTCATTGTAAGCGGCAAGAATCGCTTCCATCGCTGCCCGCAGCTTCTTTGTGTGCCAATCCTCGACGAGGTTTGGCTGTTTCTCGCCGGCCAGAAGATAATCGTTCACCGCGATGATGTACCAAAGCGACGCATCGACAGAATTAAACTCCGGCTGCTCGCCTTGATCGGGAAATCGATTCGGCAACATGCCTTGGGAAACGGTGCCTGCCCATTGCAGCAAAATGTCGCGCGCTTCTTCCAGACCTCCCGTCGCAATGCAGAGACCGCGCAGGGCGATAAACGTGTCACGCCCCCAATCGCCGAACCACGGATAGCCGGCTATGAGCGTTTTTCCTCGGCCGCGCTTGACCAGATAGGCGTCGGCGGCGCGTTCAAGCGGACTAGAGAAATATTCCCGGCGGGCCTGCTCGATCGTCCTGACTTGGGCATGACGCGCTTCGATGGATTCGATGTCGGTGATCGCGTGTCCTTCAGCCGCCAGCAGTAACACCGCCGGTTTTTGGGAAAGTGAAAATTCGAAGACGCCAGGCGACGCGAGATCTTCCCCAGCGTCGAGCCCGCGCGCCTGTTCTTCGGAGTAGAGAAAATTGCGATACCAGGTTGGCTCGTGCGCATAATGCCCATTCGAATACGCAATGACGGCCGGCACGCCGTCGTAAGGTCGAAACGTTACCTGTTCGCCATTCTGTTCGGCATCGAAACGGAACGAAGCGTTCTCGTGATGCGTCGAATGAAAATCGCGACCGGAGAGAAACGGTCGCACCTTCAATTTAATATCACCGGGGTCATCGCCCCCGGCTACAACGCGCCACGAAATGAAAATCGCTGATTGCCCTTTCGAAACGAACAGCTCCTGTTCGACGACGAGATCGTTGTCGATTTTGTAACGCCAGCGCGGCCACGGTTCGTATTCGAAGGATTCAATGCGCACTGCGCCGTCGGGATGAATGACGTCTGGGCCATAACGCTGAGATGACACTGCAGACGTGCCGGTTCGTGTTTCGACCCATGCATCGAAGCCATTTACAAGGACCATTCGTCCCGCTGGCGGCGTCGTTGCAGTCAACAGCAGGGCGTGATAACGACGCGTGCGAATTCCCGATACTGTTCCGCTGGCGAATCCACCGAGGCCGTCCGCCTCGATCCACTCAGCGCTGGAATCAGTTGGATTCATGACGCCCAGTTGAATCGAAGCGGAACAGCAAAATAGCTAGCGCGGATAAGATGGCGATTGTCACGGACCTAACCTCCAGTCTCGAAACCGGGATAAAGTGTCATGCCGCCATCGACGAAGAGCGTTGCACCTTGAATGTAGTCGGATTCATCGCTGGCAAGCCAAGCCGCGGCGCGCCCGGTTTCTTCCGGTTCGCCGATGCGTTTGTAAGGAATTAATTTCAGCAGTTCGTTGTAATGCTCGGGCTTGTCCCAAGCCTGCATGTTGATCGGCGTTCGGATCGCACCCGGCGCAATGAAGTTCACGCGAATCCGATACGGTGCGACTTCCAGAGCAATGCTCTTCATCATCAACATCACGCCTCCTTTGAAGGCGGCGTAGTTCACATGACCGGCCCACGGAACGCACGGCAACATCATTGGCAGGGAATCGCCGGGTCACGCGGGAATTTTGCGTACGGCAGACGGGTTCCACGAAAGAAAAATTGGTCGGACTGGATTGCGAATGGCGCGAGAAAGTCGTGGCAGCCGGCAGCGGCGACAAGATCGTCCTGGTCCACACCATCGCCACTTACGCCGATTGCGCCGACAAGAACACCGTTGCGGTAAAGACCAAACGCACCAGGGAAAATGGTGATCCCATTCGGGAGACTGGGGTTCGGCGCGCCACCCGCTGTGATCGCGCCAGGGTTGCAGTGGTTGCCTGCTAAACCTGAAAACATCTCCTGTTGCCCGTTAAAGGGACCTTGTAAATTGCCGTCGATGCCGGGCGGATAATTGCATTGCGCAAGGAAACCGACGCAGCGCACCGACATGGCCACTCTCACCCCGAAATTGAGAAAGTCGTGGCTCGAGTAGTAAATCACGGTGCGCGCTTTTTGCACCGCGACGTCCCAGCTGAACAATGTCGCCTCGCCTGTGCGAAAAGTGCCAAGGACCATAGGCGCAACATCGGCCGCGTTGGGATTGTTGACCACCGTGATGAACGCCTTCATCGAGACGCCTATCGGGAGCCGGATACCGGCGCGGGTAATGCACGTCTCATGCGCGGCGTGACTAAGGATGCTCGTCACCTCTGCCGCGGTGAGCCGCGGCTGACCATTGATCGTGCCCGGACGCGGATCGCTCTGAATTGGCTGGCGAATTTGGCCCGACACTCCGCCGAGAGTTGCAACTGGATAAGGAAACGGCGCCGGCGCGCTGAGGATCGGATAGCGGGAGTCGGCATTACCCCGCGGCACCGTTACATTCGAAAAAATCGTAGACGAATTGACATAGGGAAGCCGGAGGCCGTTAATGAAAACGTTCGTCGCCAAAATCGCTGATGCCGGCGAATAACCGTGTTGTCCGGCCAGCGCGATGTCTTCGTCTTTGTCGTACCCGGCGATAAAAATGAAGGGGTTCTCGGCACGGAATCCAGTAATCGGCCCGGGAATTCCGTCACCGGTGACGCCAAGTCCGCCCACCAACTGGCCGTTCTTATAAAGCGGAACACCGCCTGGCGAACCGTCTAGCGAACTGCCAGCCGAAGTAGGCGGCTTTGGTACCTGCACGATCGATAAGCCCGGCTGCTGATTGAACACGATCACACTGCCGGGCCCACGGAATTTGTTAATGTCGGAAATAAACAGATTCGACAGACCCACTCCGACCAGCGGGCCAGTCGCGGTGTTGATCACGCCCGGTGGAAAATGTTGCTGGATGATGAAACCGGCAGTGCGTGATGTGAAAGCGTTTTGATTACTGCTTAGGTACGCCGCGGTGCCAGCCTTGGAAACGGCCGTCGCAACCTCGGGATCTGTCGCGCTGCCGCCGCGCATCACCCAGACCCCAAGCACATCGCCTTCCCGGTCAGTCACCGCGATGACACTGTTGGGTGAAATGGTCACAGCGCGCGTCACCGCGTGGTTGATGATTGTCTGGACATCGGACGCAGTGAGTTGACCGAACGGCGTTGTCTGGACATCGGACGCAACAAAGGCTCGCGTACTGATGTTGCCTAGAACTGAAGTAGTATTGGGGTTGAGATCGTACACTTCCACGAGAGCAACTCCAGTGGTGTTGTTTCTGCCACGCACGATCGCGGTGTAATTACCCGGTTGTAGCGTTGCAATGATCGCAGACTCGCTTGGCTGAGTCGGAGCGTGTCCGCTGTTCTGAATCGCGCTGACCTGGTTGCTGGTGATAATCCCGCCAATTTCCGTAGTCTGCCAGTTATCATTAGAGGCAATAAAAGCTCCTGTGCCGTTGTGCAGTTCCAATGTCGGATCAGCCAATGCATCAGGAATCCCAAATGGAGTAAGCTCAGGACCAATGGCACGCACAATCACGCTCTTTGGTCCAGTCCCTTGAACAACGAAACCCCCAATCATCAAGCCGTTGCCCGTCTGAACAAAGGCTCGCGTACTGATGTTGCCTAGAACTGAAGTAGTATTAGGGTTGAGATCGTACACTTCCACGAGAGCAACTCCAGTGGTGTTGTTTCTGCCACGCACGATCGCGGTGTAATTTCCCGGTTGTAGCGTTGCAATGATCGCAGACTCGCTTGGCTGAGTCGGAACGTGTCCGCTGTTCTGAATCGCGCTGACCTGGTTGCTCGTGATAATGCCGCCAATTACTGTAGTCTGCCAGTTATCATTAAAGGCAATCAAAGCCCCTGTGCCGTCGTGCAGTTCCAATGTCGGATCAGCCAATGCATCAGGAATCCCAAATGGAGTGAGCTCAGGACCAATGGCACGCACAATCACGCTCTTTGGTCCAGTCCCTTGAACAATGAAACCCCCAATCATCAAGCCGTTGCCCGTCTGAGCGAACGCCGATGACGCGAGGAAACTCGCGGCAGCAAAAAGCGAGACTGCTCGAAGCTTCATCGACCATTGGGTTATCAAATTCGGCGACGGTTTGCCACCAAAAACACCTAAAGCGCAGTTTTATGTCAGAAGGAGCTGGCTAACTGGTATGCTTGCCGAGTTTCAGGTGACGCCCTGTCGCTACAGCTAAGGTCGGCTTCGAAACGGTTGGATGCGCGTTGAGCTTGCAAATCCGAGCCCGTTTCGGGCATTCTCGCATTCCATGCGCTGGCCAGCTCAGTCGTTCACCGGCGCGATTGCGCGCGTGATCGTGGCGACATTTCTTTTTTGCCGGTTCGAGATCGGCAAAATGGACGGCCAAAGTCTGGAAATTGATCCCGTGCCGCGCCTGCTCACGCTGGAAGGTAATTTGATTTTTGCCAATACAACTCTGTTCGCCCAGAACGAACAGCCTCCGTTATCACCCGAGCAATTCAATCCTGACCCCGGCGCTTCGCAGCGAGTCGAGCCCGAAGCGCCGCCGGAACTTTTTCCGCCTGTGCTCCCGCAGCTTCCGGAGTACGGCGAAGAAGCGCTTCCGCGCTCGCTGGAACTTCCGCGCAAAGGCGTGCGTGAGGTCGTGCCGCGCCGGAAGAAATTGGAATACGAGACCTACCCGCTATCCGAACAAGGCGAAGGTCTGCTGCCGGGCTCTCGGTCGGAGCCGAACCGGTGGTTCATTGGTTTCGGTCGCTGGAAACGTTACGCCGATCCCTCAACCGAGACGACGTATCAATCCGAATTGCAACTCTGGCACCCCTATTTGCAAAGCAAATTCAAAGGCGACGCGCCAATTTTCGGCCAGGATATTTTCCTCAACATTACAGTGGAAGATTTCTTTCAAATCGAACCGCGCAAGCTGCCAACGCCAAGCGGCGTGAGCGCGGAGCGCCCAAACAGCTCGGAGTTTTTCGGACGCGGTGACCAGCTCTTTTACTCGAACGATTTTTCAATCGGTCTCGATCTTTTCAAAGGCGAGACGGCTTTCAAACCCGTCGATTGGGCCCTACGTGTCCTTGGCGTTTACAATCACAACTACCTCGAGGTGGAAGAGCGCAATGTGGTGAATCCGAATCCGCAACAGGGCACGACACGGGAAAAGGAATTTTTTGCGCTACAGGAGGCCTTTGGCGAGATCCATTTGCGCGACTTGTCGAGCAATTACGATTTCATTTCGTTGCGCGCCGGCATCCAACCGTTCGTGAGCGATTTTCGCGGCTTCATTTTCAACGATACCAACCTTGGGGTCCGCATCTTTGGTAATTACGACAACAACCGCTGGCAATACAACATCGCCGCCTTCGACATGCTGGAGAAGGACACTTACTCGGACCTGAACGAGTTCAGCCGCCGTCAGCAGCAGATTCTAGTGGCCAACGTTTTCCGGCAGGATCTGATTTGGAAAGGTTACACCGGCGAGCTGACTTTCTTGGCCAACTTCGACGACGTTAGCCGACACTTCGACAAGAATGGCTTCATAACGCGTCCCGCGCCGATCGGCACAGTTGCCGATCATTATGTGCAAGCATACTACCTCGGTTGGACCGGTGACGGACACATAGGCTGGCTCAACATAGACCACGCATTTTACCAGGTTTTCGGCGAAGATGGCTTAAACGGCATCGCCGGCCGACGTGTTCAAATTAGTGCGCAGATGGCAGCGCTCGAACTTTCGGTTGATAAGGATTGGCTACGTCACAAGTTGTCGATTTTTTACGCCAGCGGCGATCACAATCCGACCAACTCGATGGCTACTGGGTTCGATACTGTGTTCGACCGGCCATTCTTTATCGGAGGCCCCTTCAGTTTTTTTTCTCACCAGGGTTTCAATCTTGGCGGCACAGCTGTGAACTTTAAGCAACGCGACAGTCTGGTAGTCGATTTCCGCACAAGTAAATCGGAAGGTCAATCTAACTTCGTCAATCCTGGGACATTTATTGTCGGCTACGGCTTGGACGCTGATATCACACCGAAACTGAAAGGTTTCATGAATGTGAATTACATTCGCACGGTCGACACCGCCACGACCGAACTCGTCCTTTTAACGAATCGTGCAAGCAATGATTTCGCACTCGATTGCAGCGCAGGATTTCAATGGCGACCGTTGCTTACAGACAACGTTATTGTCACGGCCGGGGCTGGGTTCTTAATCCCTCGCTGGGGTTACAAAGATATTTACCGCGCAAACACCAAGCCGGTCTTTGGATTTCCAGGGCCATCCGCTGGTCATGTGGATGATTTTCTTTATAGCGCAATTGCGACGCTGACGCTGACGTACTAGAAACGTGAACGGCTACATCGTCACATCGTTATATCGAAGGCTGAACCTCGATTCTCGAATCTCGATTCATGTGATCGTAACGTTCGTGACCCTACTAGTGCTCGGTAAAGATTCAGTCGCGCTAGAAGTTTCTACTTCCGGCTACGGCCCGCCGACTTCGGTTTCCGTTGAGAGATCGACGATCGCGCGGACAGCTCTGCCGCCGCGGAACTGGATCGATCAAACGCAACGCGAAGCAGACGCCAAGAGTATTGGCTGCTTACAATGCCATCAGGGCGTCGAGCCGATGCACAAAGCCGAGCACGTCGTGCTTGGTTGCACCGATTGTCATGGCGGCAATCCTGCGCGCGGCCTGACGAAAGAGCAGGCGCACATCCTTCCGAGGAACAAGGAATTCTGGAAAACGTCTGCAAATCCGCCGGATTCAAATGCGTGGCTCAATCACGAATCGCCGGAATTTGTCCGCTTCATCAATCCCGGCGATTTGCGTGTAGCGCAGCAATCCTGCGGCCTTTGCCACGGAGAAATCATTCGCAACGTCGATCACAGCATGATGAATCATGGCGCGATGCTGTGGGGCGCTGCTCTTTATAATAATGGCAGCTTCTATCTGAAGAATTATCGGTTCGGCCAGGCTTATGGCGCAGACGGCGCGCCACTTCGCCTCGTGAATTACACGCCGGTCAGGCCGGAGGATACGCGCGTCCATGGTATTCTATCGTTCATCGAGCCGTTGCAGCGTTTCAACCTGAGCAACCCGGGAAACATTTTGCGCATCTTCGAAAAAGGCGGTGAAAAACAATTGCAGCTTGGACTTCCGACGAGCGATGAGCCCAATGGCCGGCCACGCAATCGGTTGTCGGAACGCGGCCTCGGCACTCTCAATCGCACCGATCCTGTGTTTCTCGGTTTGCAAAAAACAAGACTGCATGATCCGCTTCTCGGATTTCTAGGATCAAACGATCATCCGGGCGATTATCGGTCGAGCGGTTGCTCGGCCTGCCACGTTGTTTACGCTAACGATCGGTCACCAACAAACTCCGGGTGGTGGAGCAAATACGGACATCAGGGTCTCAGCTTCACTGCCGATCCAACGATCCCGAAAGCGGAGAACGGACATCCGATAGTCCATCAATTCACTCGCTCGATTCCGTCTAGCCAATGCATGAACTGTCACATGCATCAGGGAAATCTCTTCGTAAATCCGTACCTCGGTTACACCTGGTGGGACCAGGAAACGGATGGCGAATTCATGTATCCGAAAAAACAGCATAATCCGACCGACACTGACCTCGTAAGATCAACAGTAATAAATCCAGAAGCAGCCGCCGCGCGCGGTCTTTGGGGTGACAAGAATTTTCTCGAACACGTGGCCGAATTAAATCCGGAGCTTAAACACACACAGTTTGCCGATTATCACGGTCACGGCTGGGTCTTCCGCGCCATTTTTAAACATGACCGTAAGGGCAACCTGCTCGATCTCGACGACAACAAGATCGATAATGACGATCCGCGGAAATTTGCCAAGGCGGTGCACTTGAAAGACGTGCATCTCGCGCACGGCATGCAGTGCGGTGATTGCCATTTCGACGTCGATGTGCACGGAAACGGAATGCTTTACGGAGAGCCGCGCAATGCGACTGCAATTACCTGTGTCGATTGTCACGGCACAATCGACCAGCGTCCGACGCTGATTACGAGCGGTAACGCTGGCCAAATCGATTTGCTGAACACTAGCAACACGCCATTTGGCCCGCGGTTCAGCTGGGACGGAACCAAGCTTTGGCAGCAATCAACGATATCGCCGGACATGCGTTGGGAAATTCCGCAGACCATTGACACGATCGATCCCCTCTCGCCACACTACAATCCGAAATCCGCTTACGCGAAGACACTGTTGCGGGATGGAAAAACATGGGGCGGTCCTGTAACTGCGAGCGCTGAGCCCGCGTCCCGTCCTAATGTCCTCGGCTACCACAGTCGCCGTGCACTTGCGCACGACAACGCCGCGATGGATTGCCAGATCTGTCACACCTCGTGGGCGACAAGCTGTTTCGGTTGTCATTTACCCATGAAAGCAAACCAGCGGGTGCCGCAGAATAAATTTGAAGGCGTTACAGATCGAAATTTTACGACTTACAATCCGCAAGTCGTGCGTGACGACGTTTTCATGCTCGGCAAGGACGGCACAGTGAAGAGAAATCGGATGGCGGTGATTCGATCATCCAGCGCGGTCGTGGTCAGCTCGCAAAATGCGAATCGCGAATGGGTTTATTCGCAGCAGCAAACGGTTTCGGCAGAAGGTTACAGCGGCCAGGCGTTCAACCCGCATTTCCCACACACGACAAGCAGCGTCGGCACAACGAAGGACTGCACTGACTGCCATTTGTCGAAGAACAACGACAATAACGCGTGGATGACGCAACTATTAGGATTCGGCACCGGCACGGTAAATTTCTTTGGACGCTACGCTTACGTCGGTGAAGGCCGCCACGGATTCCACGGCGTGGTTTGGACTGAGCCTGATGAACCGCAGGCGGCAATCGGCAGTCATTTGCATTCGCTCGCTTACCCCGCCAATTACAAGAAGCATGTCGACGCTGGCGCGCTTCTGACTGAAGCGTACGAACATAGCGGTCACGACATCCAAGACATCGTTTTGCGCGGTGAATATCTCTATACCGCGAATGGTCCCGGCGGTTTTGAAGTCTTCGATGTCGCCAACATCGACCAGAAGGGATTTTCCGAACGCATCGTCAGCGCGCCCGTGTCACCGCTTGGTCAGCGTACGCGCATCCACACCAAATACGCGACGAGCATCGCGCTGCCGAGCACACTCGCGCTGGATCCCGCGCGCGAACACATTCCGGAGAACGAAGAGCAACCGATCGATCTTTTCTACGCATTTGTTTACATCTCTGACCGCGAAGAGGGACTCGTGATCAGCAACGTCGCCACGCTGGTCGATGGAAACCCTGACAACAACTTTCTCAAGGAGAGCGAAACCGTTCGTTTCAATCCCGATGGCGTTTTGACCGGCGCCACGTTCGTCGCGGCGGCGGGGCATCGCCTTTACATGACCACACCGCGGGGGCTGTATGTTGTCGACGTTAGCGATCCGCTGCATCCGCGCGTCGCTGGGAGCCTAACGAATGGTTTCCTGCGCAATCCGCGCTGTGTCGCAATCCAGTTCCGCTACGGACTCATTACTGACGATGACGGGATGAAGGTAGTCGATCTTACGGAACCGACACGACCGATTCCGATTCCGGGCGCCACTGTGCGGCTTAAGCATGCGGGCCGCTTGTATGTCGCCCGCACTTATGCCTATGTCGCGAACGGGCCGGAAGGATTGGCCATTGTCGATGTTGAAAATCCGGGGCGGCCGTTCATCGATCAAATGTTCAATGCGCGCGGCGCGTTGAACGATACGCGGGCGGTGCAAATCGGTAGCGTTAATGCGTCGCAATTCGCACTTGTGGCTGACGGCAAAAATGGATTGCGCATCATTCAATTGATTTCGCCCGATACCGTTTCCGGCGCGCAAGGCTTCAGTCCGCGACCAAACCCGAAGTTGATTGCAACCTATCGCACAAAAGGCGAAGCGATCTGTGTCTCGCGCGGCTTGGAACGCGACCGCGTGGTGGATGAAACTGGTGGTCAAACAGTTGTCTTCGGCCGGCGCGGCTCACGTCCATTTCATCTCGATGAGATGGAACGTTTTTATCGAAGATCGACCTCCGGCGAAGATAAAAATGTTGCTGGCAAGGGCGAACTCTACCGCGTGGAAGACGTGATGCTTTTCGGCGGAGTGTTAAAGACAAAGAGCGGAATGGTACTGACGCCTCTGGAGCCGCCAACATCCTCGCCGCTGCCACAAGCGACGCCCGAAGTGGAGCCAAGCGCAATCCCAATGGCCACGCCAGGACGCTGAAGGTTTTGGTTGCGGAGTCCCGATTACGGCTTTGTGCTTTGCGCGCCGGACGACGCGAGCTTTTCAAACCGCGGATTGCCGCGGAGCGGATCGAACATCGGATCGAGCCGGAGCAGCGCAGGAGTAAGCGGCTCACCCATAGCGCCGCTATATGGCGTTGCCAGCAGTGTTTCCAAGGTGGCGATGGCGCGATCCTGCTCACCAAAGCACGCCGCCACGCGAGCCAGGACCTCGAGTGCAACAGGGCCATCTACCGCATCTTTCTCACTCGGATTCGCGGCCATGGCCCGTTCCGACATGGCCAGTGCGGCCGTTTTATCACCGAGGGCCGCAGTGGTCAGCGCGAGATCTCCAATCACAGCCGAATTGTCCGGCTGTTCTTTGAGGAACGCTTCAAGTTCAGTGCGCGCTTCTCTCCAACTTTCCTGGGCGGCGGGATGATCGCCGGCGAGTTCCTGGGCCCAGCCCAAGTTAAAGCGCAGGCTGCTATTGATGGAAGCTAAGGCTGGGTCGGGCTTCGCCAACATTTCCTGTAGCGGAGGAATGATTGGTGCCGGGCGGCGCTCCAGAATTGCTTGGTAAGCTAGTGTTTCCAAGACATTGGGGTCACCCGCTTTCGAATGAAGCGGAACAAGGAGCGCCGCGGCACGTGGCAGGTCCCCTTCAGCCTGTGCGATCCCCGCCTTTTCCACCGCGACGTCCGCGTCGTCCGGCGTGATGTTAAGCGCCTGATCAAACTTTCGCAGGGCTTCTGGAAAACGACGAAGAAAGCTGTAGGAAAGCCCATGCTCGGTGAGTAGGGAGACATCACGCGGGTTAAGCCGCTCCGCCTCGTTGAAGTAAGCCTCGCTTTGGTCCCACTGTCCTCGTCTGCGCGCGACATAGGCCAGCGATTCGGGAATCCGGCTGTTATTGGGCAGAACCTGACGCGCTTGCTCAAAGTAACGCACAGCCGTGTCGTAATCCTTTAGGCAGGCGTAGTAGTAATAGCCCTTGGCCAACATGGCCTCTCCGAGATTGGGTTGAAGACTTAGCGCGGTTTCGGCTGCCTGTCGTGCCTCTTCGCACAGGGCGACTGTTCGTTCATGAGTTCGCGAGCGGTAGCCAACCGAATCGACGTACGACAGCCGGGCCCAGCTAAGGGCGAATTTCGGATCCAAACGCACTGCTTCTTTGAGATATTTCTGTGCGGCGAGATAGTTAGAAGGTGTGTTTAAGCTTTTTACGGTATAAGCCTGCCCGCGCAGGTACGCTTCGTATGCCTCAACGTTTTCTGTCGGTTTTGCCGAGATGATGCGCTGTTCCTGACCAGTGATTTTAACCTGCAGTTGTTCTGCTATTGATTTGGCAACTTCACTCTCGACCAAAAAGATGTCAGTTAGCTTGCGATCAAAGGTATCCGCCCAAAGATGCGAGTCATTGGCTGCCTTGATCAGCTGCACGTTGACCCGCACCGCATCGCCGCTCTTCTGGACACTGCCTTCCAGTATGTGGGCGACGCCGAGCTGCCTTGCAATCTCGGGCAAATTTTCCGGCGTGCTTTTGTAGTACTGCGTCGAGGTCCGCGAGATCACCTTCAGGTCCGCAATTTTCGATAAGCGGGCGAGGATCTCGTCGTGAATACCGGCAGTGAAGTACGCATTGTCAGGATCGCGACTGAGATTTTCAAACGGGAGTACGGCGATGCTTTTCTCCGGGATTAGCGGCATCACAGAGCCTGGTGGTTTCCCTTGCGGCTTCGAGCGAATCGCGAGAATCCCTATGGCGAGTACGCCAATGATTAGAACAGCGACGCCTACAGCCGGCCAGCTTATGTGCCGTGTCGTTGTTGGTGTTCGTACAGTTGCATTCTGCAACTCGCGGAAACGCTTGAGCTTCTCTGGCGGCGCACGATTTCCGAGCTCATCTGTATAAAGATTCACAAGATGTACACGCACGCCGTGTTTGACTTCGCATTCGCCCACATCATGCAGGTGCGGTTTCCAATGCGCATATTGCTCCAAGTCCTCGGCAACATGGCGGGAAAGCAGGATGTGTCCGGCATCGCCGCAATCCATGACACGCTGTGCCATGTTAATTCCGGCGCCCGCGACGCTGGTGGTGTCGTTTACATCAGTAATTGCGGTCACGGGCCCGCTGTGCACGCCCATTCGCAACGGTAGATTCGGATGCGTTTTTAGTGCCTGGCTGATTTCCAGCGCGCAGTTGACCGGTTCCTCTGGGCTCTTGTGGAAAATGAGCGCCATGCCGTCGCCCGTAGGACTCTTAATTAAAGTGCTTGCTGCATCTGCTGCCTTAAATTGTTTGGTACTCCGAACAATCTCGTTAAGCGTATCACGCAAAGCACGCTGCTCGTCGATGATGCGCGTAGAATAATCCACGATGTCCATGAAGAGAACGTGCCCAATCTCGAGCTGGATCTCTGTCTTGATCTCACTGGACATTTCGTAACCCGCAGCGAACGCCTGCGCGTTTGACTCAATGAATAATCGCTGGCTCTACGAGCGTCGAGACCAAAGCGCGAGGCCGAAAGTGGATCCCCTCAACAAGCCGCCGCTGACAACGGAGCTGTCGTGGTGTTTGTTTGCATTTTTAGGACTTTCCGTTCTCAAAATGCGCCCGCGTCTGGTCCGAAACGTTGATCGCGCCGTTGCATCACAGCTCCCAACAATTCCGGACCTGTCATCCGCGACGCAGCTTCATGCGGACATGAGGCGACACACATCGGTTTGGGCGAGGAACGATTTCCTTCCGCATCGCAAAGATCACAGGTTGCGGCTTTGAGCTGCGCGATGCGTTTGGTCACACGCGCTCTGGTTGGGTCGGGCACTTCCACGATGCGGCGCTGGTTCGGCACCATGAAAATATTCCCGTAAGGGCAATTCGAGGCGCACAAACCGCAGCCGATGCAGTGATCTTCAATCACAATCTGCAGATGTTTGCCGCGATGAATCGAATCGACCGGACAACCCGACATGCAATGCGGATCGGTGCAGGAGCGACACGAAACCGCGACGAGATAATCTCCGAAGCGGCGACCGTCGCGCAGCAAGCGCGTGATCGGTACCCCGTGCGATTCGTCGCCATGTTCTCGGACGCAACCTTTGGTGCATTCGTCGCAACGCGTGCACAGATCCATGTCGAGCACGAGAATGCTCCGGCCTTCGTAGAGACCTTGGTCGACGTAGTCGGCCATGAGCGGATTGACTTCGCTATCGCTGCGGAGGGAGCGGAGTGATTGTTCCAAGATACGGCGTCGCAGCACCGGAAAGCGTCGCAGCATCTCGATGAAATCCGCGCGACCGACTCGCGCAAGCTCCAGGTAATTCAATGCCGAAACTGTCGCGGTGCGTACTCCGGCAGGAATTTCAGCTCCGGAGTTAAGTGCCGCAGTAATCTCGCGATCAACTTGATCGATGCTTTTCAACGCGTCGGGCGCGGAAAGGCCGAGCAAACCAATTTCGCCAAAGATTGTTCCCGGTCCTTTCGTCAGCACACGCAGTTCGTTGCCGTAACGCCGCACGCCGACGCGAATGTGTCCAAGACGAATGAGGTACGCTTCGTTCGCAAGTTCGCCCTGACGAAAGATCACCTGACCGGGCGTGACACGTAGAAATGAAATTCGCGCACGCAGATAATCAGCAATCTTTTCGTATTCCTCCTGCGCGAGACCGCGGAAAAGCTCGATGCCTTCCAGGACGCGATTCAGTGAACGATCGCGGTACTGTTCTTCGAATTTTGCGCGACGTGTCGGTAATCGCATCAAACGATCGAGCACGTTGCGACGCAGTTCCCAGACCTCGGCGTTTTCGATCACCGTCAGATCCGCGGCCCGCGGTGAACCGCTCAAGCACGCCATTTCACCCGCGATCAAATCTTCCGGCGTGAGCTGCGCGCGGTAGACGAGCGGCTGGAAGAATCGCAACATTCCGCCGATACCGCGCGAAGCGCGCACACCTTCGAGCGTCGCCAGCGCTTCGAGTCGTCCCGATTTGATGATGAAGGCGGTGTTGCCTGGCTCACCCTTGCGACAAAGAACCTGTCCGCGCCGCAGTTGTCGCCTAACGACTAATCCTTGCTGCCAAAGAAGGAACTTCGGCGGTATTCCATCGAAGACCGGGTCGCGCAGCAGTTCCGCGGCGGAAAGAACTTCCGCGCGGCCGGCGGTGCGACGCGGCTTCACTTTCGCGATCGGCTTGAATGTGATGGCCGTGGTTGGACACGAGACCATGCATTCGCCGCATTGCACGCAGGTCGACTCGCCCATCGGGTCGTTGAGATCGAAGCCGATGCCGGCTGTGTTGCCTTTGCCGGTGCGACCGATGACGTGATTTTCCATCACATCATCGCATGCGCGGATGCACCGATCGCACAAAACGCAGGCGCTGTGATCGACGGTGAAGACCGGCGATGACGCATCGAGTTTGCGACGCCCTGCGCGTTCTCGCGGAGTGGGCGGCGCTTTCGAGAGAACATCGAGTTTGAAACACGATGCGTTCGCGCCGGTGCGCTCCACCATTTCACCGAGCTCGTTGAACCGTGCGAGTTCCTCCGCGATTTCCGGATGCGGTGCGGGCTTCAAACAATCAGCGGCAAGTAATTCCGTGACGACCTTCACCGATTGGCGAACGCGATCCCCGTCCGGTCCCGGCGCATTCATGGTAAAAACTTCCATTCCGTCTTTCACGGGATGCTGACAGGCGGGAAGAAGTTTTCGCTCGGCCGCACGCTTGCCGCGTTTCTGTCCGTAAATTTGGACGACACACAAACGACAAACCGCGACTGGTTTCATGTGCGGCAAGTGACAAAGTGTCGGGATCGGAATCTTCGCTTCGTCGCCGTAAAGCTTCATCGCGGCGTCGTAGATCGTGGTGTAACGCGGCGTCGTCTCACCATCGAGATCCTGCACAACATTGCCGTTCGCGTCCTTCAAAGGCTCGGCCAGCGGCACGGTGATCGATTGCCCGTCGATTTGCAGTGTGACCTGCTTCTCATAATCACCCTCTGTCGGGGCATCCACCCTAACGAGTTGTCCGTTGATATCGCGGCTGAACAAATCTTCGTCATCGTCGCGAACGAAAAGGCCACCGGATCTTTCGGGAATAATTGCCATTTCAGTTGAAGTGGTGCGGCAGATTCTGATTGATATCGGATCGTGATTTCATTGCTTCAGATGTTTGCTCACGTCGTCGTTGAAGTAGTTAATCGCGGTGCGCAACGGCACGGGCACGGAACGGCCGAGTCCGCAGATTGACGCGAGCTCGATGGCGCGGCCCATGTCGGCGACGACCGGCAACAATTCGTTAGACCAACGCGTTCGATTAATTTTTCCATCCAGCAAGTTTTCGCCTAACGAGACCATTTTCTGCGCGCCCAATCGGCACGGCACGCATTTGCCGCAGGATTCGTTTCGGAAAAATTCGAGCGAATTCACTGCTTCCTCCGCTATGTCGCGACCTTCGGCGTAAACGATGAGTCCCGCGCCGAGTGCCTGCGTCGGACTGAGTGCGCGGAACAAATTCAGCTCCAGTTCCAGATCGAGAATGTCCAATTCAGTCGCGTTTGGATCGACTCCGCGGCGCCTAACGAGTGCTTGCCACGATTTGTTGTTCGTGTGATCGCGCGGCAAACCGGCCGTGGTAGTTAATTTCGCCGGAAGAAATCCGCCGCTTGGTCCGGATGGCGCGAAGCCTTTTAGTTTCCGATCACCGGCGATGCCCTGGCAGAATTGCTCGCCGTAAATCAATTCGCGCAACGTTAGTCCCATCGGCACTTCATAAACTCCCGGGCGTTTCACGTCGCCTGAAACGGAAAACAAGCGCCGCCCTTTCCATTCGTTCACACCTTGCGCTGCGTAATCGGCGCCGCTGTTCATGCAGATGTACGGAACCCACGCAAAGGTTTCGACGTTGCTCACCAACGTCGGTCGATCATCGAGGCCGTTCGTTTCCAGCTTCGGCGGCAAGTTGCGCGGTTCGCCGCGACGGTCCGACATAGCTTCGATGAGCGCGCTTTGTTCGCCGCAAATGTAGCCGCCCGGACTAACGAATACTGAAACCGGAAAGGGCCGGCCGAGCAGCAACGCCTTCGGCCCGCAAACGCCGAGTTCTTCCGCGCGCTCGATCTCTTTGCGGCAGGCTTCGATCTGCTCGGGATATTCGTGGCGAATAAAAATAAAACCTTCCGTCGCGCCCGTGACGAGCGCAGCGAGAATCACGCCTTCGAGGACAAGATGCGGCATGCGCAGCAGCAGTTCGCGGTCCTTAAATGTGCCGGGCTCGCTTTCGTCGCCGTTCACGACAATAAAAGCGCGCGTGTCATCGCGGCGTTGAACCGCGGTGCGCAC
>Ga0193727_1000027_pt1 | contig 41761 bp, 66 predicted proteins | sample H2c2metaG_FD_143051 | JGI IMG/M metagenome (GOLD analysis project Ga0193727, IMG submission 143051) | Soil microbial communities from a riparian zone of the East river system, Colorado, United States - H2c2 | ecosystem: Environmental > Terrestrial > Soil > Riparian zone | place: USA: East River...
AGGCGTTTTGTTTAATAAAAATGCTTGCATCTTGACTGGGAAGTACGGCAGTTCCATTTTCAACAATGGAAATTCCGGCGGCTGATGAATCAGTTATGCTCGCGCCACCGGCACTGATGGCGGAAAATGGACCTACGCCGCCACCTCCCCCCCCGGTAGCATCCGCAACAATTCCAGTTGTATCGTTGATACTTAATGTGGAAAGATTGGTACCGAAAAGAATACTACTTGCGCCCAATTCATTAAATCCAATACTGTTTTCTGAGGTGTCTGTAAAGCTAATGCCTCCTTTACTTGTACCTGTTATTGGACCTGTCCCGGAGTTCCCAAAATTAAAAGCGGTAGCATCAAGCAGTATTCCTAACGGACCATCGTTAGCTAGTTGGACTAGGCCGAAGAGGGAATAGGAATACGTCCCCGCCCCTGACTCAGAGTTGTCCTTAAAAAGCAGTGGAGTACTTGAACTGGTCGGATTGATAACTTGTAACGCCGCCCCCAGCGTCACATCCCCTGTGGAAGGTTCAACTATACTATTCAGAACTCCACCAAATACTCCATTATTATTATATTGAAGATTAAAAGAATCTCCGACAGGAATTCCTCCACCACTTCCACCAGCATTTATCCAACTCCCCGGCCCATAACCTTCACTATCTGGCTCAGTAGTAACAAATACAAATAAATTACTGGAATCTTGTGAGAATACTAATTTACCATTTAAATCAACCGTAGTTGAAGGGTCATCAACCCATACAAGGGCTTTACCAAACTTAAATATTGTATTATCAATATTCATTACATCTCCTAGACAGTTGCATCAAGATGAAAGCGTAAAGAATTTGCACTACCACGCACCCAAATCGTATTTGCAAAGATTCGCGTCGCGTTTGGTGAACGTCGTTTAATATAAATTTGACTTACAGCCAAATCCCAAGCATAATTAGTTGACGCAACACCAGAATCACCAAAATAAATAAATGCCGCACCAAGTCCAGCATCACCAGTAAAAATCATTTCACTATAGTCTGTCATCAAATCATTTACGTTCGTAAGTTTCTCAGCACCAGTCTTGGCCTGATTCGCGACTTGCAAAAGTGCTGCTAAGTTATGTACTGCCGTATCTGCTGGAAGTGTAATGTCGTAACTCTGCATAATTTAATCCTTTTAACTAATAGTAATCTTCAAATTTGTAGGAGGATTAGGTAACGTAATTACAATCGGAATCATTCCACTTGCTTCATTGGATGGAGTAGATTGTGCATTACTTATCATATTAATAGTTCTAACAAAGTAATAATATGTAGTACCAGCAACAAGATTCGCCGTATCGGTATATGTGCAAGTCGCACCGGAACAATTCACGCCTGTAGGACTCGCAGTTTGTGATATATTAGATTCTTGGCCTGCCGCTGTGCCACGATAAATATTATATCCTACACCTGACGTAGTGGATGCCGTCCATGTTAGAATTATATTATGTGACTGGGCAAACGCGCTTGCAGTAAAGAATAAAAGTACTAATAAAAGTTTCTTAATCATTATAATCTCCTATTGTTGTACTGATGCCAAATCTGTTGCTGGTGGAACTCCTGCCGGTGTTGCATTTGCCTGCTGAGTTTGCGCCGCAACCATTCCTTCAAGAGCTTTCTTATATGCTTTTACGTTAGCATATCCAGCAGGATTATTAAATCTTTCAGTCATACCACGTTCATCATTCAACCAGACATTAATTACTTCAGCCTGCAATGGCCCATCATCAATTCCTTCTTCTGGTTCGATAGTTGGAATCTCGACCATACTTTGTCCGGTTAAATCTGAAGGATCAGGAACTTCTTGAGGTTCAGATTTCAACAAAATATTAACTGCCCAAAGTGCCTTAAATCTCTGCGCTTCACCGGGAATATAAAGTTCAGGAAATGCAAGAGCTTGTGTAATAACTTTAGAATTCTCAGGATGTGCCAAAACTGCCATAATTTCTGGTGTAGGAACTTGAAGTAACTGCATTAACAATGCCATCTTTTGATCAGAACTTACAGGAAAATTCTCAGAACATTCGGCGTAAGATGAACCAGAATTTAAATCTTTAAACATAGCCTTAATAGTTTTAAATCCTTGACCATCTTTCTGCGTCATTTTTTCATCATACTGAAAAGTTCTCATTTCATCTGCGTGCTCGTTAACTGATAAAGTATTTAAGTCGTTCCATAATTCTCTTAGATGTTCAAATGTTATTGAGAGTCTTGCAAGTGCTCTTTTTCCACTTTGGACGTATTCTCCAAGTGTTCTTGATTTACCCTCTGAAGGGCCACCATATATGGAAGGATAATCTCCTGAGACAAATTGTGCATCATCGTCAAGTCTGTTACGAAAAATTTCAATTTCTTTACTGGGTGTTGCAAGTTTCTGCTCAAAAAATCCCTCCGGTAAATTATGTCCTGCCGGTGCTTTTGCAGGTGTTACCATTCCCGGAGAAGATTGTTGTTGACCAAAAGTATCAAAATCTAAATATGCACTATCAGCAAATAAAGCTGGAATACCGTATTCAATAGTTTCAATAGTAAGATTTGCAAGTTGGTTAACCATTTCTTGAATTGCAACAAGTGGCTGACCGACTGGCAAAGCATGAATATAACTCGACAAACTACTTTTACGGATAATTAAATCTTTATCCATAGTAGTGTCGTAAACTTCTACAACATTCTTACAAATTACTTTTACATAAAGGCCAGTCTTATATTTCTTCTTCAACCATTCAACGATGACCATTTTATCGTCATCATCTTTATTACCCGCAATTAATTCAAGTTGCCAAGGACGGAACCAGCAACATTTAATGTTACATAGATTAGTATCTTCACCAGTGCCCATCCATGACGTAATATAAGATGATGGCGTGCGTGACCAACGTTCTTTAGAATTAGCCGCGTCTGCCGTAATTACATCACGAAAATCAGGATAATCATTCCAAGTCTTTGCTACATTCTCATCATAATATTTAATTGCATAGCCGCACTCCTTCTGATTACGTGCGTAATATGGAATTTTAAAATTAAGTGGTCCATAAATATCCCAGGTTTCTTTTGCCTTAGGTAAATCTACTTTACCAACTTCTTGAGTTTGTGTAGTTTCTTCTTTTTCTCCAAGAACTGCATCTTTATTACACTTCTCGCATCTTGGATTTGAAACTAATTCTTCACCGTCAAGCGCATCATATACTGACGCGCCGCAGTCAGGGCAATCATAAGATTGTTTTGTTACTTTTACTTTATCAAACTTAGGTACTTTCACAGTACCATACTTCTCGTCACGGTCACGATAACGGTGAATTATGCAAAGTCCTTGATTGAAAAATTTGAAAAGGATTTCCATAATTCGGAGTTTTGCTTTATTGTGACGTTGAATAATCAGCGCCAACTTGGTGCGCGACTTGGCAGTAGAAATATCATTTGGATTATCTGTGTCATCTGGAAATGCTTCCCAATATGGTACGCTTTGTGAAAGTGCCGCAACTATTGATTCACCGTGCGAACGATAAATATTAATTACATAATCATATAATGGCCCTGAATCATCAGCAGTATCTTCTCCGCCACCTTGTCCAGTTGATACTCCATTTTCACCAATAGAAATCCAGTCAGATAAATTCTCTGACCAAAAAATATTCTGTACACCTTCCCAATAATTCTCATTACGCTTCCACAATGCAATTTGATAACTACGTGTGGACTGATCCTCAAGCTCACACTTATCCATCAAATCAATAATAGCTGCTGATGTGCCTTCTGGCGCACCTTTAAATAAATCAGAATGATTGGAATTTTCAGGCATTAATATTTCTTATCCATTCCTTTTTTCATTCCCATAAGAAAATTAGACTTACGTTTCTTCTTACCAAACTTCTTTTCTTTAGCCTTATCTGCCATTTCTTTCATTGGCATTGCGCCAAGTCCTTGCATCATAATTTCACTCCACAAGTAAAGATAAATCTTTAGATTTATATACTATGACACGCACATCGTAAGGCATTATGATACAACCTTCGGATGCGTAACCAGGATTATCTAATGAATCTCCGTGCATTTTAAATCCACTACGACCAAAAGTATTAGTATTTCCTTCTGATTCAATATCTAGTGTATAATTCCCTGTATGTATACTATTATACGGCGCACTTACGAATTTCCAATTACCTTTAGGAATTGGTCCAATATTATGTTTATCTTGTAATATTGAATTGTTATAACCATTTTGATTTTTAGAACCGGAATAACCACTACCAATTAACTTATCATTATGGTATAGCTGTCCAGCAGATTGTTTGTAAATCCACATAGTTATCCTTGAATGATGTGACCAAATACTTTAAAACCTAGAATTCCCATTAGTACGAATAGAAGTACATTACCACCAATTCCTTGATAATTAGTTGGAGCAACTCTATACAATGACCAAGAATCAAACAACAACCAAAATAACATTAGAATCCAGAATAAAAGTTCAAGTGTCATAATTACTCCTTAGATTTAACAACTACACCTTGCACATTTGAATCCATTTCCTGCGCGGCGTTTTTGGCGTCAATACCTGCAATAGTAATAGGATTAGATTGCAATCCCATCATAGCACGTAACTGCGGGATGCGTGCAAAGTTTGCTACAAGTGCATGAATGAATGCAAATAGAAATTTATACCCTTTACCATCTGTAGGGTCTGGTGTAGGTAATGCGCTGGCGATTGAACTAAATATATAGCAAATAATTAATGTTACAATTACTTGATGGTGGGCAATCCAAATCATAATCACCTATAGTTTTTAATCATGTAAGATAAATGTACAGATGTAGCAAATAAAATTGTAATGGCCGTATTAATTATCTTACTTAGTGCAGTTTCATTCTCAATTAATACTACATCCATAATGGCGATTAAAGCCTTCGCCTTTTTACTTTCCAACTCCGTAACTGCTGGATCGACTACACGTTCTGACAATAATTCTTTAAGTCTAGTACGTTCAGGAAAGGTAATGGTAAGATTCTGTAATTTATCAATTAAATCATCGGGCTCTTTAAATTTAGGGTCATCATGATGAACATCTGCCGATAATACCTTTTGAACGTGTGCCCACAAAGGAATTAATTGAAATTTCGCTACGTCTGAATCTTTTTCAAGTTGATTAAGTCTTTTATTTATACTCACAAAGAACGCAATTCCCCCAGTGACGAAAGTACCAAATAAGATTTGCCATACCCAAGTAGGAGCCATTAAGAGACTTTCTCTACTGATTTATTCTTACCTGCTTCTTCTTGAGCTTTCAACTTCTCATCCCAATGTCTCTTTTGTGATTCAAAATGCGCGTCATACTTTTGCTGAAATCTAGGACGCGCGTCACGGAATGTTTGGCCGCGCTGTACTGGTTGAAGGTTTGATGTATCAACTTTCACACCTTCAGGAATAATCAAACCTAATCTCTTTTGATAAATTTCTTCTTGCTTTGTACTACGTTCACGTTCAAACTTTAATGAATCTTCCGTAACTCGACGCGCCTCAAGTAGAGCAAAATTTTCTTTTTCTAAGGAAGAAACTTTTTCTTCTAAAAATTCAATTCGATTCTCTAGTTTATCATTCTCTTTACAAACTTCAATAAAACGAACTCCGTCCTCCACCATCTTATCATGGAGTTTATTAATAACTGATTGACTAGTTAGAATGTTGTGAATATACTGACGTACTTTTACGAGCATGATACCTTCTCATTGGAATAACTTTCACGTTTCGCATCTCAAGACGTTCCATATTCCTTGCAAGTTCATTATAATCTTTAGTTTGCTCAAACTTTTCAAGCACAACAGATTCCGCCGCAACTTGATTATCGGCGCGTATTGAATCAACTTTCCATCGCGCAACTGCCTTCAAGAAATAACGAAGATCATCATAAGGGTCATCACCAGAAAATTCCTTAACATCTTCCTTTTTACCTTCTGCCTGATTATAAATGCAACGCGGAATAGCTTTAATTAATACTTGACAAGTATCAAAAATTTGCAATTTAGGAAGGTTAGTTTCCGGTTCTGGTGGTACAAATGATGCTACATAATCATTATATACTTCAATTCCATTCCAACGCAACAAGTATTGCGCGTATTCATAATCAAACTCACCACTATTTGATTCTTCCAGTGTAGGAAGTGGTCGCCATCGAATATATTCTTGAACTAAAGTCTTGCCGCCAACACGGTCATTGTCGGCGGTGCGCAAGAGGTTATCTAAATTCTCAGAATGTAAGGCGTTCTGGATTTGTTCGAATTTATTTAATTCCTCGCCTGACTTTTGTTTCGTAGCCGGATCAATTACTACGTCAACAATATTAAAGCCACGTGACATTCTACAAACATCTGCACCAGCTTCTGTGGTTAATTTACCTTTTTCGGCGTATTCTTGAAATATAAAAACTTTTCCACTCGGCGCAACCGCGCCCCACATTGCATAAAAGTATGCAGAGAATCCCCAATCCATCGACAGGATTATTGGCCAATGTTTAGGTACTGGAAAAGTAGTGACTACATGAAGTGCATTTTCTGGTTCATTTGGTAATCGAGTTGGTCGGAACTCTCCAAATACTTGTCCTTCAAATGAACTCCATGAACCATATTTCTTTGCCTGCTTTTCATGTTCAGGTAGGATTTCAAGACTATTTAGATACGCTTGAAGTTTGTCGGGCGGAACTTGTGAATTGTCTTTCGGTAGTGCCTTAATAAAGATGCGGAGATTACCGGATAACCTATCTTTAATTAATGTACCAGCAGGAACATCTTCTACTTTAAATCTCGTTTTGAAGAAGTCATGTGATATATTTCCAGGATTTGTCGCAGCACGCGTGAATGCGGGGAGCCCATCAATAGAACTTCTGCATCTGCTACCAATGATATATAAATATTGTGATTCAGTAAACGAAGTAACCTCATCCCACCCGATATAATTAAACTCTGAGGTATCGTATTTTCGTTTATCCTCTTCATGTTCAAGATGACCAGCAAATATAATCGCACCAGAAGGAAACTTCCAAGATTTCTTTGTATCATTCCACGTCGCGCCAACGGATTTATAATACTCCATCATACGCGGAATGATTTCACGATCTAGCTCAGGGTAAGTCCTACGTAGCAATAGTCCTTTAAATCTTGGGTGTTCATAAAACTTTCTAACAATTGGTAGAAGTCCTAATACTTCTGACTTGCCTCCATACGCCGCACCGCCATACATTCCTTCAAATATACAATCTGGCAGGGCAAGAAATTCTGCCTGTTTTACTGACGGCTGCCATACGCGAGATTGTGTAATATCAGACATTCTAAGGCTTTCATTAATCTGAATTACACAATAGGCTATACTGGTCTATTGGTCAGTTATGATATTAACTTACCCCATTCCTAAATCTTGGAGGATATTAGGTCCGAAGTTAAAATAATCTCCCAAACTTAATTAACTTGCAAAATCATTCGACGCGAGTGAACCTGCATACTTCGGCGCGTCATTAGGATATGTGGCATTAGGTAAATTATAAGACGCGCCAGCAGTTCCAATTGCGGCCGTAATTGCCGCAATCAAAGCAATCCAATCCGCCGCTGCAACATCAATCTGCCAATCAAATTGTGCATTAGTTCCGCCGGGGGGATTTACTGTATTACCTACCCCACCAAATCTGATACGCACGTTATATGGAGTTGCTGCGCCAACATAAAACTGCAAGCCTTTACCTGGAATAAATTGTGACATTAATTACTCCTTATTATTATTTTATTACTAATTCTGAATGGATAGAACCATCACGGTTTATAGTTACTTCATATTCTTCATTAGAATCTAAAATATCTTGTAAATCTTTAATCGTTCTAGGTCTACGATTTATAATTTCCTTAAAACCGCACCATTTACACCAAAGTTTCGTATCTCCATCAGGATAAACTGGTGGAGCATAATGCCAATTAAATTTATGTGAAAGTTTCATTATCAATCTATAAAACATAATTAAGCCTCAACCACATTATACTCAGCAATGTTCATTTGCTGAGGGCTGTACATAATAATCTGCGTGCGATTCATACTTGCTTCATCTTTAGGCAAGGCCCGCTCCACAACTTTACTTACATTACTTGCCACGATTGATAAATCTTTCGCGCCAAGCGTTTCAAGTTTATCATCATCAATTAATCCTAATGTGATTAGTAACTTTTCCATTGCTACATCACGAATCTTACCAAGCTGCTGCTTGGTCTTATCAACTAATTCTGGTCTTACTTGTCCACCATGCGTAGTTTTACCAGTTTTCCATTTTGCAATTGTTGGAACTGACGCGCCAAGAACTCTTGCAACATTTGCTTCAGTATCAACTTTTCCTAAAGCAGCTCCAAGTGCACGTTCTGCCGTAGTGAATTCTCTATCTTTACCAATTTCGCGTCGGCCATCTTCTAATATTACATGAATATTTTCACGATCTGATACGGCACCGAAACGATTACTATTATCATATTCTTTCTTAATAGTTTTAACCGGCGTATCAAGAGATTCAAGTGCAGATAAATCATCATTTGATTCAACTGCCGCGACGCGCACCACGGACTGAAACATATTCATCAGATTATCTGGTGACGTGATGCGTGACGTGGCGAGATTTGAATCAAATAACATTTTAATTAATTAAACTTTCTTCAATTGAGCCGATACGGGCTGTTCAAATAGGATTCCAACAGTTTCAGTAATTGCAGGATTCGTAGTCACTTCGACAGTATCACTAATAGTTGCTGCAAGACTACCATCAGTGTTAAAAATATTTGCAACAACTGTCAAAGGTACGTTAGGCTGCGATGGTGGATTTTTTGGTGTGACTAGAAAACTTGCAGCAACAATAGTTCCGTCCGGGTCTACAACTGTAACTGCATCTTGAACAATAGTAAAATCTGTATCATCAGGCCCGACTAGCTGCAAAGTTTGTGGTTTTCCATCAGGTCCATTTGGCAATGCACTAACAAGTGCTCCATTAACTGTAAGTGTAATAAATCCCTGGTCCGGCGGATTGGTTGCTGGAATAATCAATGGCATATATTTACTTCCTCCAAATTTTATTTTTAAAAACTCCTCATGCTCTAACTTAAATACTTTACGTTCCAAAATAACGAGTTCTTCTACAACTTCCTCTAAAAGTATAATAACCTCAATTAGAGTGCCGTAATCTTTACAATGCTTCAATCTTTGATGAAAATGTTTATGCATTTTTTCGTTTCGGCAAAAGTTTGTGTAGAAATGTCAAAATGTCACCAATTGTTACACTACCCTTTTTCTGCATATTTTCAAGTTCGTGGTGTAGATGGGTAAGTGGGTGTGGCTTCGTTCCACTAATATTAAGTTTTGGCGCTTTATAAGGCTTGGTCCCAGCAATCTTAATAGCTGCCATCAATTCCTCCAAGGTTAATAAATATTACACTTATGTCCACTCTCGCGTATGGTACCCCATCCGACGCGGCGTGTCAAGGACTTTATCTCGCATCTTATCATAAGGTTATAGGGTATAGGTACCTTCTACGCGCTAGATGGGACCCTATTTATTATTAAATTTATAAGATATAAAATGGATTTTTTCAAAAAAACACTTGCTTCTAATGGCGAATTGGAGGAGTAAATATGGGACCCGTCCATGGCCGCATACCCCCACCACGTAATTATTATTTATTAGTTAATTATTATTTAGTTTGATATTATCTATTTGTTTGTTGTGTAAGGCATGACTTGGTGGCGCTCCACTGCGTACGTTGCAACTGACGCACCATCGTACTATGATAATTGTTAAATTTATTTTACAATTATTTTCTTGACAATGATTTGATGATGTGGGATTATTTTGTTGGGAGGATTCTATGCCAAAAATTCCTAAAAAGAACTACTTTGAACTCGCCGTATTCTTGATGGATTATCATTCTGGCCAATGGTCACGAGGTTACAGATTAATGTGCAAGTTAAACCCTTCAGGGTTTTCTTCTGACTTCTGCGCTGAGATGCGCGAACAACCTATGTACGAATATCTTGTATCACAATATGCAAATAAGGTTTAACATGATTCACCTTGACACACTCAACAAGATTCTGTTAGGATGTGCAGCGATACCCTGCGCGTATATTCTGCGTGAAGGATTCAGACCCTACAAAATTTTGAAAGGATAAATATGAAATATCCTTGTTTACACTGTGGTGATAGCCTTACCAAGATTACTGGGTATACTTTAAAGTGGGGTGGCGTTCAATCTGAGGACCATGAATTATACTTATGTGAATCTTGTGGTTCAGAGTATAGTATTCTCACGCGTATTAGACAGTCAAAATTTTGTAATGAACAACACTGCACGCGCAGAATAACCTGCCGATAATTCCCGCCCCACAAATGGCGCATTGCTTATCGGTGATGCGCCATTCCTCTTTATTAAATCATCCTACCAACAATTATAGGTGCCTTCCGACCATCTCCGGCGCGTGCCCTGACGTTGCCCTAAGACGCTTCGACACGATCCAACCCTTACCGTCCTATTGCTTTGAATCAAGCTCAAGTCTAGTGACAGCCTCACCTTACCATACCCTATATAATGATACATCTCACATCCCTGCCTCAAGGCTTGACATCTACCCAAAATTGTTGGCAAACTAATCCAATAATTTCAAATTTCAAAAACAAAAACGGCTCTCAATATTCCGAGAGCCGTCATGTTATAAATTTTATGAAAGGTTGTACAAATAAACTTACCAGAAAATCAATTATTCAACGTAAGCTGCCCTCGCAATTTGCAACGCCGCGTCCATCGAGATAACTTTTCCAACAGCTTTCCGACGTTCAACGATGTCCTCCGCAAACTTTTCAATCGCTTTCTCTGTTTTCTTTTCGGGATACAATTCATCGGCAATCTTTTGACGAAGTGGATTTGCGACGTCCAACTTTTGCTGACTTCTAACTGAACTCACAATGTAATCACTTGCAAGTTGCTGCGCCGTTGCATCGTAGCTTTCATCCTTACCATTTTCATTCTGCTTTACAAGCTGCAAACTTGCCGGTCGAGCCTTGCCACTTTCAATGCTATCAATCAAACCCTGAAAATGCGCCGTCAAACTCTCAGCTGCATCCTTAACACTTTCAACCTGTGGTGCACTATATGTAACTGTCTTAGTGCGCGGCTTATCTTCGCCGCGTACCGGAACCTTCACCGTCATTTCAAATTGAACCGTATTCATTGTCTCTCTCGCTTCGCTCGCTCGACACCTTATTAAAGGATACTAGCTCGCGTCTCCGTTCGCGTTACATTCTGCGAACTAAATCTTATGAACCTAATCTACCCCTGTTTTGATTGATTGTCAAGTGAAATCTTGCGCTTTTGATTCTCATCACGTCGAATACAAGCACGTACTTGCTTACTAACGATTCTAACATACTGTTCTTCCGTCAATGGATTTCCGTACCTGCTTCCATATTTCATGTTTGTTACCCCCAAAAATAAGCTAATCTTGATTTGGTTCAATGTCAAGTAAATTCGCTAGATCATCCAAAATATTTACATCTTCCAAATCACTCACTAGTTCGACACCTTCATAATCCTCGTTTATCGTTTCATCAACTAGATTTAATTCTTCTTGTTTCGCTCGAATCACAGATTGAATCAAACTAAGCAATGCCGCCAACTGGTCTAACGTCATATCCTTTACGTTCACGTTGATTACCTCGATTTGAAGTTTAAACCCTGTTATTACGGATGTCAAACCAAATTGTTAGCCTCGCAACCTATGATTAATCACATAATTGCAACATTTGAAGTGGGATTCTGAGGTTATTAGGAAGCGATTCCGACCTTATTGAGAGGCGATTCTGGTCCACAGGGTATGATTTTGACCTCACCACTAACATAACATAAGACTTATACAACAAGTAGTCACCCTCCCTCAATACCCGACCTATTGCACGTAGGATGTGATTCGAGGTATCATTTTGAGCCTAACCTATTCAAGCTGAATGAGATGCAAACAAGGTACCTTGTATATGGAATAATGTAGAGATTATATGATAAATGTCGAGCGATATGAGAAAGTGGATAGGGCTACATGAGAGTCGGTATCCCAATGATTCCATATCGCTCTACATTTTTATTAAAAAAAAAAAAAAAAATAAAAAGAATAGCCCAGTTAACTAGCCCATTTTAACACTACCTAGGGCTACCTAACTATACTTTTTCCCTATGATTTATAATATATAGGGGTAGGTCAACCTAACATCATCCTAACTCATTCATTCTAAGCCAAATTCAGTTCTTGACGTCCTTCCAGACTAGGGTATACTGCCTATGTCATGCACTAAGGGTGCCTGTAGGGAGAGGGTGAGTACCTAACCTGTAAGTCACTTATTCATAATAGGTTAGAGGCAATTCGTACTCCCATGACCAGAATACTCTCCCATATACCCTAGAATCCTCTGCCCCATAGAGCAGAATCGGACTTCAAATGTTATTAGAGGGTTAAAAAACATGAAAAAGGAAAGCTAATAATGATAAATTGCATAATTTGTGATACCTCAGAACTGCACCCACATTGCGAATTATGCAATAAACATCACGTCGCGGATATTCCATGTAATAATCAAGTCACGCCAAGTAATTCAGTACTCACCGCAAGTAATGTCATAGACCACATTGCACGTTTTGAGCACACAATCGACGAAATGAGATGCGAAGATGGCACGCCGGATTTATCACAAATTGAATCCCATATAAACATGTTAAAACGTCGAATGGAATTGATCCGGCTAGAATTAATGACCACCCAATCGCGGCGTAACAAGTGTATTCAATTAAAGGATTCAGATACTGTCGAGCAGTTACGACAGGACAATCCATCAAGGGCACAAGTAAGAGAAGTTAGAGCAGAAAAGCGTATATTAAACATGTATGAGAAAGCAGTTATGCAATGGAAGAAAATGAACTTTAAACCTGAAAAGATTAAAAAATTAATGATGGATGTTTATGAAAAGGATGTAACTTTAGAATTTATTCAAGGGGTGGAATAATGTATTTACCAGACTTAATAAAAGAAGAATTAGAAAACTTGTTATTTAAAGCAACTAACACAAGAAATGAAAAATTAGTTGAAATTGATAAACTAAACCTAAGACATAAAGAAGCAAAATAATGCCCTACATAGCAATTCAATGCAATACGTGTAATAAGCGCGTCACGGTCAACTCTGAGGTCACGTTGGGTGACCTCCGCATCATAGAGCTGAGTTGCGGCCATGAACAATACGAGAAGACTATTGAAGTTAATAAATCAGTCATAAATGAATACAAATCCGTGAACGGCAAAACACCACGTCAATACCAGAAAGACGGAATTAAATTCAGCGAGAAATCAGGTCTAAGATGTTTAATTGCCGACGAAATGCGATTAGGCAAAACACCGCAAGCATTAATCGCGGTCAAACTAAACAAAGAAATGACATATCCATGCGCCATAGTATGTAAATCAAGTCTTAAGGAACAGTGGGCACGGGAATGCTATGAATGGACGGGAAGTGATTTAGTAGCAGTAATTCAGAGCGCTGCCGATGCAATACCAGCAGGATGCGAGTTTTATATCTTTAGTTTTGACATTTTTAGAAGATTCAAAAAGGGTAAAACTAAGGATGTAATTGCAGATTCTTTAATCGACGGTCAATTATATGAAAGTGACGTGAAAGACGCCAAGGATGATGAAATAGTTAATATTTTCAAGAAATTAAAGATTAAATGTATTATCATTGATGAATGCCAGCAAATCAAATCGCGCACGTCACAACGTACAATTGAGATTCGTAATTTAATCCAAGACATAAAAATAAAACACATCATTGCATTAAGTGGCACGCCAATTAAGAATAGCGCGGCGGAATACTTCACTGTGTTAAATCTAATCAGGCCAGAGTATTTCCCAGTCTATAAAAGCTATTTACGTAGATGGGTAGATTCATATATGCAAGGGAATACAGTTAAATGGGGCGGATTGTGCGATCCTGAAGGATTTAAGCAATTTACGAAGGATTTTGTAATACGGCGCGAACGTAATGAGGTTATGCCAGATTTGCCTAAGGTTGATAGGAATTTTAAGTTTAGCTACCTAGGAGATGAAGTTAAAGACGCATACGCCGCAACATTAAAGGAATTTCAAGAATACGCGGAAGGCTCCGACAATAAAGGTACGGAGAAAATGGTTCACCTGCTCGCATACATGAATAAGATGCGCCACTTGACTGGAATTGCAAAGGTTGAGAGCGCGTTAGACTTTGCAACTGAATATTTGACCTCATGCAACAGGAAGTTAGTATTCTTTGTGCATCATAAGGATGTAGGATTAATGCTATGTAATAAATTGGATGAACTATGTAAGATGGGCGGATTGGCCGCACCGATTATGTTAAGCGCCGACATTGCACCACAAAATAGACAGCCAATCATTGATAAATTCTTACAATCTGATTGCAGATTCGCCATTGCGTCAACGCTTGCATACGGCGAAGGAGTAACAATGAAAGAATGCGCAGATTGTGTAATTGTAGAACGTCAATGGAATCCAGCAAATGAAGAACAGGCTGAATCTCGTTTCATTCATATGGAACAGAAAGAAAGTAAAATCAACGCAACGTACTTGGTTGCAGTGAGTACGATTGATGAATTCTTTTCAGAGTTAGTCGAACGGAAACGCGCAATCTTTTCAAACACAATGTCAGGTAAAGAAATTGAATGGGACGAGAGTAGTATTATGAAAGAATTAACTGATATTCTTGCCAATAGTGGCAAAACAAGGTGGAGAATATGAAATTATTTCTAGTTACTTTTACATTTACAGAACATGAATATAAGGCACAACTGGAAGTATATGCACCCAGCACGGAAGTAGCTATCAGATTAGTGAAAGTTATAATGAATGAAAAATGTATCATAACAAAGGTAGAAGAATAATGACCACTTATACATTTGAACAAGTCAGACAATTTGAAGCTAAGTCAGAACGTAAGTTAAGTACATTTAAAGAGCATGATGATTGGATGATTTACTCTGAATCTTTTTATCAAGAGATTCAGAGTAAGTTATTAATCTTGAGTAGAATTGATAATCTATTAAAAGACTTGGAGATATTGTTATGAAAACTTATTTAGGTGATGGAGTATATATTAAATTCAAAGACGGACAAATGAAATTAACAACAGAAGATGGAATTAGAACAACAAATGAAATATTTATTAAAATTGAAGTATTTGACGCTATGATTAAATTCTTTAAAGAACAGGAATTGCTATGAAATATCAATTCTTATTCATGGCACTTCTAGGCACATTAATCACTTCAGCATCAATAATGATGTACTGTAATTTGTGGATTGATGTTTTGACAACGTGTTTATGTAATTTAGCAGGGACAATTCTAATAGTTATTCCAGCAATTAAGGCAGACCTTTACAGCAAGTATATTAATCGTTAAGGAAATTTTAAATGCCAAATGATAAAGAGGAGTTAGATATATTAATTAAAGCTATTGGAGCAAAGAAATGAATACTGATAATCTAAGCACTACGGCAAAGCAGTTACTTCAAACTGCAATATTAAGTCAAGAAAATGATTTTGAATCTAAGTCTGAATATTTGTTTAGCTATTTAACAACTTATAAACTTACATATGCAGAGTTTTCAGAATCAATATGTGAACTTGCAAATTTACGATTTGAATTAGAAAGAGGATTAATAAAATGACCAACACAGAATTCGTAAATCAAATCAGAGCAATATCAGGTCTATTATTTCAAGGCAAACTAAGCAGAATAACTGCCTTAGAGCGCATCCTAATGGCACTAATGCAGGTCAATGAGCCACGTAAGGCCAAGCAAAATAAGATTCTAATGATAGGAAATGAAACTTTAATTAATAACTTAAATCTATCAAAACCAAAAGGATATTAAAATGAATAATGAACCATTAAGCGCATTCACGGCAGTCATAGCAAGTATCTTATTCCTAATAGGTATTGCACCTTCAGTATTTGAGTTAACTAAGCGAAGTTTAATTGCTTGGCACAAAATGAAGTCACAAGTGCGAATATATAAAATGAAATCAGAACGTGAAGTAGAACTTGAGAAGATTGAAGTAAAATGAAAAATATTTATGACCTATATTCAACATCAAAGTTAACAAATATTGATATGAGAGTTATACAACTCATATCAAAAGGTTATGACAATAAGTTTATTGCAAAGTTAACTCATAGGTCATTAAGTACGATTAAAAATAGAACTAAGAGAATACTTGAAATACTTGGAATGAATAATAGGGTACAAATTGCAATATATTATCTTGAAAATTATAAGTATAAAGATTTTGTTAAGTCTAAAAATATTGAGGTGAAATGATGGAATTTAAAGTTGGAGATAAAGTTAAATATATCGGAGATCATTATAATCAAGTATTACGTGAATCAAAGTTATATATAACTAGAATTGACATAGGTGATGTATGGCCAGTTGAAATTTGTATAGAAGGATATAAATTAGAATCTTATCCTTGCTTAGAAAGTGAACTAGAACTTGAAAATATTGAGGTGAAATGATGAATGAATGTCCTTCGATAATAATAGATAAAGTTATTCCAATTATTCGAGAAGAAACTAAAAGACCAAATACTTTACCAATAAGAACTTTTAATAATAATAATAAATTTACAAGTTTACGATGGGAAGGAATTAATACCGGTATTAATCCTTTAAAATTTAGAGTATGTCCTTTAGGTCTTATCCCTGCTGCGATTTGGGGCGAACCAGAAAGTTTAAGTGATTTTAGTGATAACCGGATAAAAGATTTAACACAAGAAGAGTTAGAAATATTTTATGATTGGTGGGATTCTATTAAACAAGAAGATGCGAAAGAGGCAATGGATTTAATTTGGGGTAAGGAATCTATTGAAGAAAGTCAAGTCAAGGCAGTAAATAAGGCACTTGATATAATTCATGGAGAATCAAAATGACAGTTAAAGAATTAATTAATAAATTAAAAGAATTCCCTGAAGAAATCAATGTGTATGTATTTGATTATGAACATCAATCACCTGTTGAATTACAACTAAGTCTTACTGGAAATGGTGAAGAAGTATATTTGAAAATCCTATGAAAACACTAATCATCGACTCTCAAATCCTAACATCGTACCAAGAATGTGCTTGCAAATGTCACTACACATTCAATAAGAACATCAAACCACCCATTAAGGAAGAGTCATTTGATAAAGGTGGATTGTTACATGATATGTTGGAAATGCACTACGGACTATTAAAAGATTGGTACAAAAAGGAATCAAATCTACCCCGCGAAGTATATGATACATTTGTTGAGAAAACATTAATTTTAGGACAGCAGAGCGCGTCACAACGGGACTTAGATACGGAAGATTGCTTGCGCGTCATAGGAGCATATCGTCAGTACGCTGATTTTAGGTTTGGCGAATCATGGATACCAAAGTTTATTGAACAGGTTGGGGCTAAAGAATTATGGAAAGGTATTATTTCAAGTAAAGATGTTTATGATGGAACCCATGATGGAATAGTCCATTATAAAAAAGAAGAAGAAGAACTTCAAATACTTTATGCGGGCAAAGTTGATTTAGTCGCACAAATTGAATGGGACGATGAAAAGCCTGCAATTATTGACCATAAGACAGAGGAACGTGCATCAGACCCAATTCAATTAAATAATCAAATGATGGGCTATGCGTGGATGTTTGATGTGCGAAATATTATCGTTAATAAAGTGGGATTTCAAAATACTCTACCTCCGGCGGCGAAATTCCGCCGGTATACATTACATTATCCAGAAAGTGTATTAAATGAATGGAAAGAAAATACAATTAGATGGGCAATTAAACTATATCACTCTTTGCAAGACTTGAAAGCGATGGAGAATGATAGAAATTATCACAGTTGTGCAGGTAAGTACGGTAAACCATGCGGATTACTTCCAATATGTATAACCGAACCTGCTGCACGTGATTGGAAGATTAATTCAAGTTTCTTGATTGGTGAAGAATGGGATGTGACGCGAAGGCTGGCAAAGGAAAGGAATTAATTATGACTTTATTTCAAGTCCACTTAGCTCATGAAGAAAGAAGTAAAGAGGCAATTAAATTACTTGATATTATACGACCTAATATAAGTAAGTTAGGTGAGACTGAACGTAATTTTGTTGTAGGTAAAATAGCATTTAGTAAATTGACAAGAAATTTGTATGTAAGTAGTAAGGAATTATATTGGCTAAGGGATATTGCAAGTAAATTAGATTAAAGGAGAACTAAATTGATTGAATATCTTGAAGTAGTTGAAGAACCTGTTGAGATGATTCACGTTCATAAATGCGATGAATGTGAGAAAATTATAACTGATCTATGTAGTGAAGATTGTGACAATGATACGTATGAAACTTGTGATGAATGTAGTGCGGAAGTTCACGGTGAAGAAATTCCTGAAATTGAAGAAATTATTAAAGACGAATTGAAGGATGTAAAACTTTAAATTGGGGAGGAAATCTCTCCCCTTGGACTAATAAGGAGTTTAATATGCAATGTGAATTCTGTCATAGAATATCTAATAGCTTATGTGATTTATATAAAGTTCCTTTATGTATGAAACACGCAAATTACTCAGAAAATGGAAATCTTTGTATAGATTGTGAATCAGATATGTGTATGGGTGAAGAATAATGCCTAAAGAAAAGCACGTTCATAAGTACGTCAGAGTAGCTATGGGAAGTAGGGGATGGACAGTTTATAAATGTTCAATTCCTGATTGTACACATTTTATTCAAGAGAAACTTGTTATTGGTAGGTCAACAATATGTTGGCGTTGTGGCAGTACATTTATTATGACAAGGCATACTGCAACTTTAAAAGAACCTCATTGCAGAAGTTGTACTGGTAGGAATCCACTTGAAAGAAGTAATAATCTTGTGGATGATTTATCAGATTTGATTGATATTAAAATTTAAGAATATTATGACTATATTAAAATATAAAGTCAAAGTTATTCTAGTTAAAGTTGGAATAGCTAAAAAGAAAAAGAAGTTTGATATATTATTAAAGTCATCAAAGATTTTATTGCCTGACTTTAAACAAGCTGATGAAGCATATAATGATATTGTTAAAACACTGAGAGCAAATTATGGATTAGGAGACTTAAATGCCAAAGATTAGCGAACTCACCCCGGAGAGGGGCCGTATGTTCATGTTTAAAGGTGAATTTAAGACGGGTAAAACTGTTGCATACGGCAGTTTTCCTGAACCAATTTACATATTTGATTGTGACGGCAGAATGGCACCGCTCGCATCTTGTCCGTGGCTCAAAGGCAAGGATATTGAATATGACACGTACACCGATTGGAATAAAATCACAAAGAAACTTGAAGAATTTGAGCATAGATGTGACTTTGCAACTGTAGTTATGGGAAGTTTGACAAGTCTCGCACGTTGTACGATTAACTCTTTATTTAGAAATCGTGGTACTGGAAGTTCGGGAAGAAAAGGAGATAAGGCAGAGCCATTGAGTATCGGCGGAATTCCGATCATGGGTATTGCAGAATACAACGGTGAGAGTTCAGGATTGAATATTATTATGACACAGATGCGCGTCATACATAATATACATAAATGTAATATGATATTGGAATGTCACGTAGTAACAGGTGAAATACCACAATTAGGCGGTGGCGCGACCACATTTCGTCGAATAGTTACTGGCGGCAATAAAGTCGCGGCGGAAATTCCAGGTTATTTTGATGAAGTGTATCACTTCTATTGTGACTCTGATATTAATTCAGAGAAACGTGAATTCGTGGCGCGTATCAGAAGTAATTCAATCGACTTTGCCGGTAGTGCAATTCCGGAACTTCCCGATAAGATTAACCATACTAACGAGGATTTCTACAAGATTTGGAGTGGTTATTTGCCAAAAGATTCGGCAAAGACTACTTTAAATACTGAAAATGAATTCAATTCATTTCAGGGTTGAAAAATAATCAATCAACCAAACAACCAAACAAACAAAGGAGAACTAACTTGGCCTTACTCAAATATGGTACAGAAGATGTACTCCGTGGTAAGATGGTCGAAGTTGGCTGGCATGAAGCAGTTGTTAAAGAAATTGTTGAAAGTGCTGCGGCAACTGATGGTAGTACGAACTGGAAACTCACAGTTGTAATTCGTGAAGGTGGAAAGTTTGATGGTGTACCACTAGACCGCTACTTTAATGAAAAGGCTCCAGGTTTTGCTTTGAATTATTTCAAGGCACACGGGGCTAATATCGATGAAAAGAATGGCGGAGACTTAGATTTTCAAAAGACGATTGGACGACCTATTGGTATTTTTGTAGAAATTGAAGAATACCAAAAGCGTCCTAAGAATGTAATTAAGGACTTTAGGCCGCCTAAGAATAAGGCGTAAGTAATTTCTGCGTTCCGCATCACAACTTATCGTGGTGCGGACCGGAGGAATTATGGCAAAATATGTTGACTTTGAATTATTTTCAGAATCAAAAAGTGGAAAAACTAAAATTTGGAATGTCGTAACTCAGATAGGAAGTAAGATATTAGGTACTATCAGTTGGTATGGAGCTTGGAGACGATATTGTTTCTATCCTTTATTTGGAGATATTACAATATTTGAAGAAACTTGTTTAAGAGATATTGCAGATTTTATTGAACAACAAACAAGGGAACATATTTATATGATTGTCATTAACAATGAGTGATACATTAGAGAATGCACAAGTCACAACCAAAGTATGTATGTATTGTGATGTGGAAGAAAGTGAAGATAATCAATTCACATACTGTCATCTATGTCAAGATTATTATTGTGATGATTGTAGTTTTATTCACATTGCTGCATATGAAAGTAAATAAATCATGCCTAATTGGGTCAATGGTGTTGGGTCAGGTTCAGCAAAGTTAATAGTTATTGGTGAATGTCCGAATAAGTATGAAGATGAATCAGGTATACCATTTGCTGGATCATCAGGTGATTTAGTTGATGAAATGTTGAAGGAAGCTGGTACTGAACGTGATAAATGCTATATCACAAATGTATATAAAGTAAGGCCACCAGATAATGATATAGAGCGCATCGTGGAAACAGGATATACGCATGAATACTTCGTGAACATTCTTAATAAAGAGATTTCTACTATTAGTCCTAATTGCATTCTTGCTCTTGGTAATTTGGCTCTTAAAACTCTTACACCATTTTCTGGGATTAACCATTATAGAGGTAGTATCCTACGCAGTATACACGGCGGAAAACTCGTAAGCACAGTACATCCAGCAAACCTATTGGAACATCGCGGCGAAGGAATTTATACTTGGAAAAGTAAAGCATTTATTCAATTAGATTTTAATCGTGCAGTAGAAGAAAGTCGTTATCCAGAGATAGAATTGCCATCACGCGCACTTTGGATTTGTAAAGATTCACTTAATTTAGCAAATTATTTAGAAAGGAATAAGGACAATGAGAAATTGGCCGTTGACGTTGAGACTTATCATACAATACCTATTTGTATTGGTCTTGCTTTTAGTTCTAGTGAAGCTATATCTATTCCCCTTCTTAACGTTTTGTCTAGTGAAAATCCTGAAGGTATTAACAGCACTGAATTAGCAACATTATGGAGTATGATTTCGGAGGTACTTGCAAATGAAAAAGTTAAAAAAGTGGGACAGAATTTTAAATTTGATGAGCGTATATTACGGGGAGTTGGATTTAAAATTAACGGATTCTATTCAGACATTATGCTCAAATTTCATAGTTGCTTTGCTGAATTCCCAAAAAAGCTTGAATTTCAAACCTCCATACTTACAAGAGAACCTTATTATAAGAATGAAGGGTCGGAGTATAACCCAAAAAAAGATAATTTTAGTAGACTTTTACTTTACAACGCAAGAGACGCCGTTGTCACGTATGAAGTCGATGAAAAGCTTGAAAAGGAAATCGAAGAATACGGAGTAAAATCTGTATACTACGATTTTACCATGAAGTTACATAGATTTTATTACGATATGGAAGATAATGGAATTCTACTTAATAAAGTTAGACATAAGGAAGTTGTAAATAAATATGAAACCAAACAACGAACAGAACAAATTACCCTTGAATTTCTCGTGGGACATCCAGTTAATGTTCAGTCTCCCAAACAATGTGCAGAACTCCTTTATGATGAGCTTAAACTTCCCAAAAGGGTTAAGCGAAGAAAGGGTGGAAAATCTTCGATCAGCACTGATGAAAATGTTCTATGTCGCTTCTCGCAAATGTTGTTAAAGATGAAAAGAGAAGGACTATTATTGGACATATATTACAAATCAGAGGATATTATAAAACCCTTGGAACATATCTTGGAGTAACTAAATATGATGAAAAGAAAAAAAGAAGAAATGTTGGTTATGAAGATTCTGATGGAAGAATTAGAACGTCTTATCTAATTTGTGGAACCGAAACCGGGCGCACCTCTACTAATAAACTTGAACCTCCAGTCCGCGACGGTATATTTGGACTTGCTTTTCAAACTATTACAAAGCATTCCGAAGAAGGGTGTGATATTAGAAGCTGTTTTATCCCAAGTTTAGGATATACTTTAATCGAAGCGGACCAATCCCAAGCAGAATCTCGCATCGCGTTACATCTAGCAAATGAATTTGAACAACTTGCAATGATGGACGTATTTGATTTGCACGTCATACGCGCCGCGTGGATAACAGGAAAATCTTATGAGGAAGAATATTCAATATTTAAATCTGGCCGTGATGAGAGTAGACAGATTGGAAAGCACTCTGGCCACGCCAATGATAATGGTGTGGGTAAAAAGCGGTTGGTGGAATTGGTTTATCATCATTCTGGCGGAAAGATTATTATCTCTGAGTGGCGTGCAGGTGAAATTCTTAAAATTATCAACAAAAACATCCCAGGAATACAAGGAATATTTCATCAAGGAATAATTGATCAGTTATCAAAAGATAGAACTCTAGTTGACCCTTGGGGGAGGAAAAGAACTTTCTTTAATAAATGGGGTGAGGAACTTTGGAAAGAGGCTTTTGCACATATTAAACAAACGATTGTGGCGTATAAGACTCAAAGTTCTGGATTAAAGATTCGTGAAGGAATCCCTTTAATTAGAATGCTTTATGAAGGCCATGATGCACTCTTGATGGAATGTCCAAATGCAATTGTTAGTGAAAGCATTCCAATAATTAAGAGAATATTTGAAGAACCTATTGACTTCAAAGAGTGTAGTCTAAGTCGTGGAGTATTAAAAATACCTTGTGATATTAAGTTGAGTACAACTAATTGGAATGAAATGAAAAACTTTAAAGGAGATTAGTATGAATCTAAATAATTATGCAAAAGAAGTACATAAAGCAAATTTAAAGTGGTGGATAGATATTAATACACAAGAACCTATTAAACGTAATTTTGGTGAACTTATTGCATTATGTCACTCAGAATTATCAGAGGCTCTTGAAGGACATAGAAAAGATTTAATGGATGATAAACTTCCACACCGTAAAATGGTTGAAGTTGAGCTAGCAGACTGTTTGATTCGCATCTTTGATATTGCAGAAGGATTAGGTTATGACCTTGAAGGTGCGTATCTAGAAAAGATGTATTTTAATGCTCATCGTGAGGACCATAAATTAGAACATCGTCGCGCTGAAGGAGGTAAAAAATACTAATATGACAATCATTCAGAGACAAGATATAATTTCGGGAATATTTAGTCAAGTAAAAGATATGGCTATATCAAAAGGTAAGGATTATTCAAGTAAAGAAGATTCACTTGCCAATTTCAAACGTAATGCAGAAAGACTTGGCCTGACAAAGTATCAGGTCTGGTTAGTATACTTTAATAAGCATATTGATGCAATTAACAACTCAATTCGATATAATCCAGACGCGCCGGAAGTATCAAGTGAACCATTAGAAGAGCGCATCATAGATGCGATTACTTATTTGACTTTATTTAAATGTTTACTTGAGGAGGATAAAACGTCTACAGGAGTTTTGATTCTTAATATTGAAGGTAATGAAGGGAGTAAAGATTGAAACATATAATTCTAGTTCAAATTGAAGCAGAATGTGAAAGTCATGCACATTTAATTGAATTAACCAGAGAAATGTTTGTTCTTAATAATCTTCCATCAGGAAAAAAACCTAAACTCTATTACATAATTAAACCAATTCAAAATAGTTGTAAACTTCCCAAAATCGGAGACTAGATGAATTGGATTCAACAGATTATTGATGAAACAGAAGAATTTGAATCCCCTTCCAGATACATTTATTGGGCAGCATTATCAGCAATTTCAGCAGTTTGTAGAAAGAATCTTTATTTAGAAAGATATACACATCAGTTATATCCTAATATCTTTGTATTACTTATTGGTGAATCCGGACTAAAGAAAGGTTATCCAATATCACTATCCAGACGATTAGTTGAGTATGTACATTGTACTAGAGTAATCGCAGGTAGATATAGCATTCCAGCAGCGATTAGAGAGTTAGGAAAAGTCTATACATTAAGTAAGGATGAATTTCTTAAGGAGGCGTATGGATTCTTTTGCAACTCAGAATTAGATTCTGCATTAGTTAAAGATGATGATTCATTTTCAGTCTTAACAGACTTATATGATTGTCATTGGAATCCAAAGTGGAATAACTGGTTAAAATCGGGTGATTCAGAATTAACAGATCCTTATTTAGTTATGTTAGGTGGTTCAAATGAGGATAACTTAAAAGGTGCAATTCCAGGTAAGGCAGTTCATGGCGGATTTATTGCTCGCACCTTTGTTATATTGGAAGAAGAAGCGCGCACAGTAAATCCTTTAACCAAACCACCTAAAATAACCGTAAATGTTGCACAACTTTCAAAACACTTAATGCAAATATCAAATCTAAAAGGTGAATTTACCTATGGAGAAGGTGCGGCGCAATACTTTGAAGATTGGTATCGTGAATTTAGGACTAATCGGCCTAGAGACCCTACTGGAACATTGAGTAGAATCGATGATTCAGTTCTTAAAATTGCGATGTTGATTTCATTAGGTAAGAGATTAGATTTAATTCTCACAATTGAAGATATTGCAGAGTCAATAGAAAGAGTATTTGAATGTCTACCTGGGATGCGTAAAGTATTTATGGGAACAGGTAAGGCAGAATTGGCGGAGAAAACTGCAATCATTATTAAGGCAATAATGAAGCAACCTGAATTGAAAATAAAACGCAGTAAACTAATCGGTGATGGATGGAAATGGGGAGATTATGACGCGCACGATGTTGATAAGATTGTAGATACTTTAACACAGGCTAATGCGATACTTGTGCATAGAAATGGTACCGATACTACTTATGAATTAAAGAAGGATATTGCTGAGGCTTATCGAAAATTCAAATCGGAGGTTCAATGAAAACTTGTCTTGAGATAGCAACAAATATTAATCAATGGCCTAACTGTGTAATAACAGATTGTCCTAATAAATCATGTTTACATTTACATTCTAATAAATGCTGGCCACATACTGTTAAAGTATCATTAAACTGGTATAGAGGACTCCATACAAAAGAACGTGAAAGACGTTCTAGAATTATTGAAAAAGAATACATTGATAGATTAATCACTTCTTAGAGTCATCAAATCGTTTTCTTGATTTGTCAATATTATCTTTCAACTTTTGTTCATTAAATTCATCAACTTTAATTGCACCAGTAGAACCTGTTTTAGGGTCAGTATACCAAATATGGTCAGATTGAATACCATCAAATTTAAGTCCAGAACTTTCAACAATTTGTTTAGGCCCAGAAGTGGACGGTGGAGCAACTGAAGGAGACGTTTCAGTTTGCCCACTCTGGGCAGCTTGCGGTGATGCAACTTGTGGCAAAGTATTATCACGTACTGCCAATGATTGAGGCAAAGAACTTGGTGGAACTTGAATAGAACCTTGTGGCGGTAACATTCTTTCATGCTGCATATATGATGGAACTTGAATTGGTGATGGAATTGCCGTACTTCTTCCAGCAAACCTAAAGTCAGGTTGCGCGTCGCTAGTAAAGCCTCTGGCACCGCCTGTAGGGGTCGATTCACTCCCGTAAGCTTGTTCTAAGGGCGAAGGGGGGACAATTATTGGGCCGATGGGCGGAGTTGGGGGAGTTCCCACGGCATTGGTCGGAGCGCCTTGTTGAGTCATTTGAGCGGGTGGATTTACGCCGCTAGGTAATAGACCTTTTGGATTAAATGGTGATGGCGGAATAGGTGCAGGCGTAGAACTAATGGCAGCCTTTGGCATTCCTTTAAGGATATTTACAGCTTTATTAAGATTATATTCTGGACTCTGTAACTTACCTAATCCTAGTCTCATACCAGATTCAGCCGTACCAAGTCCTAATGCCCCCATACCAACTTCAGGATGACCAGTAAGTAATGCGCCTAAACCAAGTAATACTTTTCCTCCCATATATGGAGTAATTGCTCTAGCAAATCCAGGGTTCTTTTTAGTTTCAGAAGTAATCTGAGCGCGTAGCGCATCTTCTTCATGCTGTCTCAGATTACTATATCTTTTCTTAAAATCTCCAATTCCTTGTCCAGTAGCCTTTTCAACTGCTTCATCAATTTGCGAGTTTAAAGATGCGCGTTCAGCAAGTTTATTAGCAATCTTCGGCGCAGTAGCTTCAACTTCACTGGCAGATACAGGAGCTTTAAAGAATGCGTTAAGTTGTTTATTTAAATCTTGAACTCGTTCTTGTGCATCATCTATTTTAAGTGGGGTATTATTGCTATAAAATGTTTCTGACTCGCTAGGTTTATAACTATTAGGTTCAATCTTTGCAGATATGCCACTACGAGTTGATTGAAGGTCGGCCAAGGTGCGAGACTTGTCAATTAAATCATTTCCTGCAAGTTTAAGTTTAGGTTTAATCTCATCCCATAAGGCATTCTTACGTTGTGTAATAGCTTCTTTATAATCTGTATGGTCTTGAATATTTAAAGGTTCAGTGCCGGGTTTACCATTTGCATCAGGAATTTTAGCATCTTGAATTGCCGAGGCTAAGTCACCACTATTCAAAGAACCTTTTAATGCAGGTAAATACTTTGCATTAGACTTTACTGGATTAAGTGCATTAGTAAGATGTTTTGTAACTTTCTCATTTAATATTTCAGGTGTCGGATGTATAATATTTCCTACTTTAGATTTAATAACATCAGAAGCAACACCACTTAATTTTCCTAAACCTAAAGTTCCTAATACATTTCCAGTAGCCCCGCCAATATCTCCTTTACCTGACTGTTCACCAAGATTAGCTGCCCACGGTCCTACAAGAGGAACAACTGATGCTAAAGAATGTCCATAAGCCTGAATAGGATGTCCGGTATTTAATTTTTCACCTGCACGTATAACCTCATTTTCGGATGGTTTATCAATAAATTTTGATAATGTAGAATCTTTACCTGTAAACCAGTTAGGATTCTCTACTACGTCTTTTCCAAATTGAAATGTTCCACTAGCTAAATCTTTAGCACCTTGCCAAGCATTTTTTGCAACATTTTCTGGAGTAAACCCCATCCATTTAGGAAACTCAGGGTTATCTTGTTGAATCTTATCAATTACTTCATTTTGCTTTGATAAGTTAGGCGTGTCAGATGATACACCAAGAAATGAATCAGGAGTAATCTCAGTCTTAGGAGATTTTTTCAAGAAAGAATCTGGAGTAATTGAATTTCCCATTATTTTATTGTATACCCCGCATCCTTGATTTCTTTACGTGCTTTGATAGTTGAAATACCCTTTTGTTTTGCGTACTCAGAAACTCTTGCAGAAGGAAATACTTTCTCATCTTGATTAGGAATTGACAAATTAGATTCATCATCCTCAGGTTTCAAATTAGGTTGTTTACCTGAACCACTATACTTATATTCCTTACTCCAATCTTGAATTGCTTTCAGTCCTTCGCGAATATTATCTGGTGTCATCTTACCGGGGTTTAACATTTCAAAGAATGGAGCAAGACCTTTTTCAGTATTCAAATGTAGTCTTGAGAATGCTGACGCAGTAGTTTCAAGATTATCTTTAAGTGCCAAGAATTCTGGGTCATTCGCGCCAGTAGATGCGCGAATATCTGTATATCTTCCTTCAAGTGGACCTAAACGAGATTCTACGGCTTTAAGTTTAGTTTCAATATCAGGAATTCTATTAAGTACGTCACCTGCCATTTGTCCGCGAGTTCGCACCGCAGTTGTGGGCGCCTCAGGCATTTTCAAACCGATTTGTTCACCTGCATCATTTTGTGGCTGTCCAGGTATTCCTTGACCAAAATCTACACCTTCAGGTGGTGTTAATCCAGCACGTTTAACAATTTGAGGAATCATTGGACCAAGTTGAGGATAATAATTAGCAATTTCTCCCATTAATCTTACCATTGCATAAGTCTGCGTAGCACTTCCAGCATGAGCTTTTTCATTAGCTTTAACCCAATCTTTATATTTATCTGGGTCAGATAACCAAGTTTTAAATGGTGTCATACTACCAGATGTTTTAAAGTCTTGATGATTCTGTTTAATCAAATCAATTTGTCCTTGAATTGATGCTTTTGCTTCATCAGGTAAACTTGGGTCACTTAATTGCTTTGATAACATATCAATTTGTTGTTCAGCACTGAGTCTATTTTCATCATATCCCGGATGATTAATATGAGCGAGTAAATATTTATTAGTATTAGCTGAGTTTTGATAATTCGCAGCCATTGCCTCATCTTTATCAGCTTCAGCCTTAGTCTTTTGCTGTGTCGCCTGTTGAGTAAATTGAGTCTGTAATCCACCAACTTTAGCTTTATAATCTTCCATTGCATCTTGATAAGGTTGTTGATTATCAATTCCTTTTCCTTCAAGTACGTCAGTAAAATGATGAAAAGGAGATTCATGAAAATCAGAATGTTGTGGAGGATTAACAAGTAAATCTTTATACTTATCTTGCAAATGTGAATCTATTGGAAGTAGGTTATTAGGAGGCGCTTGACTAATAGGGGTAATTTGATTTCCTACAACAGTTGAATTAATCTGGTCAGGAGTAGATGCAATATTTTCTCTCCGTCGCAAGACTGGACCATTTGAATCATAGAAACTGTCTTGACTATTAGGTAATTTAGGAGTCAATAAATCCATCTGTTTTTGCCCTTGAATATAATCAGGACTAGAATCATCAAACGTAATATGATGTGCAAGAGCCGCCGCGCCCATTGGCGTAACTTGTCCAGAGTTACCAAATACTTTATCCCAAGTAATACCACTTTTAAGTTTTGGCAAATCTTCAACATTAATATCAGGCATTAAATCATTTTCAGCCATTGTAACTCCTAATTAGTACCGTATCTCCCAGGGTTAAGAATCTTACCAATTCCACCGACAATTCCTACACCTTGACCAATTTGTTGCAATAATCCGGGTTGTGCCGCCGCGGCGCGTTCTGCAATACTCAAATCACCAGTACCAGTTCCTAATTCAGTTGCAGAAAGTCCACTTAATCCTTGCAGGGCTGAAAGTCTATTACTAGATTGCAATCCAGCAAGTCCTAAATTTGCACCATTTACTGCTTGTGAAGTTGACGCAGCCGTATCTCGTCCTAAAGCTCTAGCATCAGTCCCAGCGCCGGGCGCATATCCGCCCTGAATCTTTTGACGACGCGCAAGATTTTGTTTCATTGCATCATATACTGACGAAACATTATTCGCGGCGGCTTGACCAGTAAGCGAAGTCATCTGTGGCGTTACACCACCATTTTGTGCAATGCCAGTCAAACCAGTTCCAGCAGTTCCTGCAAATTGTTGACCAGTTAGATTAGCTTTATTAGCTTGATCAGTTGAATTCTTTTGAACTCTCTGAGATGCACTTTTAGACATTATAACTCCTATTATAACACCAAGAAAAAGGCGTTACCAGCTTTTTCAAACTTAAATCTATGTTCAAGAACTTTATCAAATTCCGGTGAATCAAATGTAAAGGCATGAATTCCATCAAGTCCTGCAAGTTGAACTTCCATTATTCCACGTTTAAATATTTTATCTAGTGCCTCTGCGCGAATACTTCTTTCGCACCCAAGATCTAAAATTATAATTGCTTCGGCAATAATCTTTAAAAAAGCCGCTCCGATAACTTTTCCATCTTCAAGTACAATACACCGCGCAATATTAAGTGGACTTGCATAATTTTCTTTAGTAAAGTTATGATACTTTTCCGGCGTGAGTGATTGGATGCGCTCCAAGTCAGTATCATATTTTGGGTCATACTTTACTAGTTCTATCATATTAATTTACACTATCACAATGATAATATACCGTACCGCTAATTGCTGCAACAGCTACAGTTAAAATAGTTGTACTTAAAGAAGATATTGCTGGATTAATAGATGTGGTCGATGGTGATACTACACATATAGGTGCGACCTGAGCGGTAGCAAATGTAACTGTACATGACGTTGCACCAACCGATAAAGATATTGCACCATCAATATCATTTATAGTTCCACTTGCTGCACATCCTGTACCGCCAACTGCCGGTGCAGTTGTATGTGTAAATACATGACCAGCTAATCTTGTAATACCTTGAATATCAAATAACGCAGGAGATACTGGACTACATGCTCCAGTATTTACGCACCAAGATTGAGCTGCCCTAAGTACACCAACATTAGGACTAATAATACTTATATTTCCTAGCGACTGTAAAACAGTTACAGTTCCAGAAATTGTAGTACCATTAGCTGATATAGTTAAACCATTAAAATTAAGTAATCCTGTACCTTTTGAAAGTAATTTTAATGTAATATTAGTATCACTACCAGTTCCAGCAATCTGTACAGTTGCAGGATTAGCAGTCGCTGCATTAGTTACAGTAATACTATCAACTGCACTGGTAGTTCCAGATGAAAGAATAAATGGATTACCATTAGTATCTTTAATGGTATTAGTTTGTAACGTGTCTTTTACTTGCGTAGTTAAATTAACTTGAGTGACTGCATTAATTACAGTCATACAAGCTAACCAAGATACTATTAATATAATACTTTTCTTAATCATCATTAATACCTATAGTTGCAAATTAAAGTCGTCCCAGTCGGAGGCGCAGTTCCGTATGTAATGGTAGCAGTTGATAAAGTATAATCAGCACTACCTGCAATTTGATTAAGTCCATTTTCAAAACAACTAGTACTTAATGCAGGACTTGGAGTATGTGCTAACGTAAATGTAACATTAGAACCATTAATAGTTCCAGATGGAACTTCTGCATCAGCAAATTGATATCCTGCTGTAGTAGTTGTTACAATTACACCAGAACTAGGAAATGTAGCAGTAGAACTTATTCCAGTTCCGCCATTAGTTTTAGGGAGTAAACCTTTAACTTGAAAGGTTAGGTCAATTTGACTAACTGCGCCGATAACTAATGCAGCAGTTGACATTAGAAAGAATACTGCTACTGCACCACGATTAATCTTTCGCATAGTTTTCCTCATTAAGCAATTCTATACCAAGAGCACATATTAAATGACGAAGTTGGAATTGCATTAGTTAATGTAATAAGAGTCCCGACTAACGTAAAATCATAAATTGTAGCATCAACTGTTAACATTAATAATTGACCATTTACTTGTAAGATAATACTTTCAGGTGGATTAGGCGCATCCGGTAATACAAAGTTTTGATGATCGCCTGAATCAACTGGAATTATTCTATCTCTAAAACCAGGTAATACAGGTACAACTGGTTTAGGCGCACCTGATAATTGAATAATTGTATTAGTATTCTTAATTACATTAGTATTTATTCCTTCTAAAGATTTCTTGACTTCTTCAAGTGCCCAATACGCTGGGTCATCTCTAGGCACTTTATTTATATTTGTTGCCAACCTAGAGGTATTATTCATATCGCCGTAGCTGATGTTTCGTTACTTTGAATATTACAATTTGTTAATGCTATTTTACCGCATACAATGGCGACGTAAAAATAATGTGTTCCACTTATAGCAGTTGTATCGTTATAAGTTGTTCCAATGATTCCAGATGAAATAATTACTTCTGTACCTGATGTAAGGCTACGTCCAACTGCATAAGTTACATTTGGCGTAGTTGATGCACTCCAACTTACAGTAATGAAATGTGGACCACTCATTGCTGTGGCAGCGAGCGCACCGCTATTAGTTATTCCTAAACCTTGCGCCAATACTAGCCTATTAACTAATAGTAATATAAGAAGTAGTTTTTTCATTTTGCACTCAATACAACTGTAATTGCAGAATATGTGATATTACCTGCCGTTGGATTACAAAGTACATAATCTGCGTTATTTGCACTTAACGCATACGCAGCAACATTCATTCCACCAGTTGAACCCCAGCCAGTCAATGCAGCAGGACTAGATGTATATCCAACATTAATAATAGTATGTACTGGAGTAATAATAATTCCTGTCATAGTTATTGGAGTTGCAGGTGAACTACAAGTATTAGCATTTTGAGTACCGGATGCTATAGTAGTTTCAACATTTGCAATCTTTGCAATAGTATTAACTACAAATGCTTTATTAGCAATAGTAGTATCAGAAGTTCCTGCCGTACCAGTATTTGCAGTAGTCCCTGTAGGCAATAATGGCGTTCCAGATAAATTTGCAGCTGTACCAGAGGTATTTTGATTAAGTGTAGGAAAATTCAACATATTAGCTGCGCTGATAGTTGGCGCGTTTTGAAATGACCACGCGCCAGTTCCACCAGATGCAGGACCAGCTAATACTGTATTTTGTGGTACGGTAGCAGGAGTACAAACAATAGATGCAGTTGTACTAGGATTATTTACAATGCAACTAAACAATGTACCTAGTGTTGCACTCATAGCAACAGAAGTTACACCGCCACCACTTCCAGTAGGCCACACATTAATACAACTTGTCGCAATGCAAAATTGTGGTGCTGTGAATCCTGTATCTGAAACTACTGGCTTACCAACAAAACTAAATCCACCAGAACCATTTTCAGTCCAAGAATATCCACCACTAGAGTTATCTACATAAGTAAATCCTCTAATAGTATTCAAGAATAGGCTTATACCGCCAGTAAAGTCACCAGTTGAAGGATTGACCGAAAGATTAGGAACTGCACCAAAAACTCCAGCAAGATTCATTTGAATACTATTGGTAGGCGGCGCGGGATTGGTAGTTCCGCCTCCACTACCAGTAAATACTTGCCATGAATTAGTGACACCATTTGAACCGTAATAATAAGTTCCAACAGGACTTAATCCTAAAATATTCTGCGACGCGCCTTGTGCCGTAGTCGCGCCAGTACCACCATTAGGAATATTTAATACTGGAAAACTAAAGAATGAACCATTACATATTACTGAACTGCGTGTAACACTTCCACTTGCAGGCACGCACCAATCTTCCGTAAATCCACCAGTTCCACCAGGATTTGCATTTGAATAACTTACAATATAATATGTCGGATTAGGATTAGAGCCTGCATTTGGAATAATGGGTATTGATAAAGTATTTCCAATTATAGAAAATTGTGCTCTCCATCCACCTAATACTGTATATCCATCAGCAGATATAAAAGTTTGTGGTGATGAAATTGTTGCAATCCAATTTCCAGTCAAACCTAATGGATTAATAAAATCATTATCAGTAATGGTAGTCTTATTCTGAGCAAATAGACTTGAGGTTATCAAAAATAATAGCAGGAATAACTTTTTAATTAAATTCATTGTACCCTTTCATCTGCAAAACTATCACCAAAAGTGATAAGTCTACTCATCTCAAAATAAGCATCAGCATCTCGACTATTTGCAAAGCATAAATATCCACGTTCATCAACAAAGTTTAATTTGATTTGTAGTTCTTGTCCAGGTTTTGTGATTAGTGGTTCAGGTAATGCTTTATAGAATGTAGTATCATCTTCACTAAATATAGTAGTTCTAATACTTCCTGAACCTGTAGCCTTTAACTTAACACCAGTGAAAAGATTAACAACACCTTCAACTGGCTCATGACCGCCAAAATGCGCAAATTGTAATATTGGATTAGTTATAATTCCATCAATATAATCATCAAGATTATTAGGATTAAATTTAATAATTGCTCCTGATGGAAGTAACGTACAAACTTCAACTTCAAATCCTGTAGGTGAATCTAATAGATGCGAGTTTGTGTGATAACTCCATAAATCCCATTTTAAAGATTCTTGACCAATTCCTTCATTATAATCTCCAACTAATGTAAATCCATGCATTGTAAGATTATAAGTGTTTGTGAATACTATAACAGTTTCTAATCCTGAAAGTACAATAACTGACATAGGATTTAATGAAGAACTAACGCCCCAATCAGGAAGTAGACTTTCTGTTATAGTATAAATTCCCGGTGCGAGTTGAAATGTCTGCTGTTCTCCGTCAAGTAATGAAAATGGCAAACTAAAGTTAGTAACAAAATCAAATGCTTGAAATGATGCCGGTGGATTAGTAATCTTTTTAATCGTTAAACTACCTATTGGCGGAGCAGGTGGTATTGATAAAATATCTGACGGAAGTAAAAACTCTGCCCATAATCCTGCAACTGAGGCATCAAATCCATTCTCACAAGAAGTATTAATATATCCAGTTCCTAATCCAATATCATTCAACCAACTAGGACAAGTTAATGGTACATTAGTTGGCGGAACTGATGCAGTATTACCTGCTGAATATCTTGAATTAAGACTTGCCGGATCTGCCAAAAAAGCATTAATATCAGTTGAAAATTGTAACGTATGAGATGAAATATTTCCATCAAATACTGGAGGGATTACTCCAGTAATAGTTACTGAGTTCGTATAAGCATTCGGAGCTTCGATTACACCACCAACAAGATTTAAAGTAATGGTCATTGAACCCATTACTTTCCATACCGGAGTTCCTCCAGCGTTAAATGATGCATCAGGAATTAACTCACCGCGCATCATATTCATGCTATAAGGTTCAATAGTTGATGGATCAGTTGGTCCAGTAACTCCTGCAAGAAAACATTCAAAATATATAATTCCTGAATTACCAAGATATGCAGAATTAAAAGTAATTGATTTAATATCTCCAACACCTACTGCTTGATTAACTGCGTAAGGAATAACATCACTAATACAAGTAGGTAACACCATAGCTTCAAAGCCATGAGTTACTGATGAATTTGGCCTATTCCATAATGGACCAAATCCGGTTTGTTTTAACTTACTAGGATAAACTTGTCCTGTATTCTCCCATTGTAATCCTGTTACTAATTCAGTTGTAACTAATCCTTTTGCAGCCCAATTAGCAGGTTCGTTATTTCCAGTAATTCCATTAATTAATGCGATTTGACCAAATCCGTTGGAATCTAATCTCTGAGTTCCACGTGCCACGGCGGTATATTTCTGCCATCTCGGAAAATTAGGTGGTGCTGGTGGTAATCCAACTCCTTCACCGCCAAAATCACTTCCATTAGCCGCCGTGACTGGTGCGAAACATTTTACATTAGTTATTCCAAATGGAGAAACTAACATAAACATTGCAATAGCAGACGCAGTTGATGTACCGTCAGAAACTGTTATTTTATAATAAGGTGCGCCGACTGAAACTACATTTGCATATCCGCCACCGGGGACATTAAATATTAAATTCTGATTATAATCAAATGCTCCAGTGTAAAATTGTCCAACTCCAGGAATAACTGTCAATGAACCATTCGGAGCGACTGTACCAAGTCCATCAATAGTTGCTGAAATTACATCATTAGATGAAGTCCAAGTAAGTTTAAATGATGCGCCTAGCTTAACTGATGCTAAAGAATATGCAAGTGCCGTATATCCATTTCCTTCAATGGGAATTACGCGGCGAAATGTAACTGTACCAACAACTGTAAAATCACCTACATTAGTACCCCAAGTAGGTGTTGGATTATTACCAGAATTACCAGCTACGTATATTGCTTGATAATTACCATTACTGTCCACAATTAAATCAGGATAATGGATATCATTCAATCCCCAATAATCAGTATTTGGCTGATAGCGAGGAAGTCCATCATCTGAAATATTTGATATAACTAATGTACAAGTTGGCATTAGAATCCAGTTACATGAAATCGTTTATTCTTAACATCAACTACGATTGCAATCGAGTTATAATTATTAATGCTATCCCACAAATCTTGAATCTTCCAAGTCAATGCTGGTAGTTGAATAGTGCCATTAAATAAATAAATTCCTGATGTGTCTGCAATCATTACACTATCAGATTGTGAACTATTTTCAATAGAAGGACTTGCTGTAGAAATCCCCCTAAAACTCGGGGTTCCTACACTTTGGTCAATAGGATTAGCCGTATCCCAATTAATTGGGTCAAGTCCATTATCTAATGCAGAATATATTCCTTTAGACTTTGTAATGTATAAAACATCTCGAATAATACAAGTATTTGATACAAAATATCCATCATCTTTATTAACAATGTATGTTTCAAGAGTTTTATCAAATGTCTCTGGCGTACCTGCATTTGAGAACCTAATGATTGAATTATCAGGTTGCTGCAATCCCCAAATTGCTAGTCGTGCCGCGTAGACATTAATACCTTGGCCAGAAGGAATGTTAGCTCGCACATTAAAAAGGTAATCGGCACTATCAACGAGGTCAGTAGCAAAAAAATCAAGAATAGTAGTGGTTGTGGTATTATCATTTATTACTCCCCCAGAAGTTCCAGGAACAAACCAATATGGCTCAGTTTGTCCTGCTTGTGTGATAATAATATTTCTAGCAACTGTACCTGCTGGCCCTATTGGCAGCCCAGTGATATTTATCTGGTGCGCACCTGCCGCGTTAAAACTAATTGCAACGTGTGAATCAACTGATGGATTAGTTAAGAATCCTGTATCAGTTTCATATACCACATTAATTTGATAAAGTCCTGCTGGAACATCACCAGTTTGTGAAGTCTGATAAAATACTTGAATTGTTACATAATCAATTCCAGCAGTTGCACCATTTCCAGGCGCACCGGTACATAACGTAGATATATTTATTCCAAATGAAGATGAATTAATAATTGCTGGATTTAATCCAATTCCTAATCCCCAAGTATCTGTATCGCTTCCATAGGCTACATTTTGATTACCCGCCCAAGGATTAGCACCGAAATAATCATTTGAACCGCCTACACCTGCTAATGTAATAGATTTATCATAAACTGCACTTGTACCTGAAATTTGCTGTCTATGAACCAATACACGTACCCCAACAACAGTAGCGGTAGCAGGAATTGAAAATCCAAAATTTGTCAATTCAAGAATATTTGAAGGGTTAGACGCGAAAGTATTAGGCATTGTAACAGTTGCATATAATCCATCATCTTTTGTCACATTACTAAGATTAGTCCACGCCGCGTCTGCACCAGATTGTGCCTGACTTTGTGAGGGTGCAGCAGCAGTATTTGCCGTGACAATATTCTGTGCTGAACCGTCAACCGCCGCCATTTGTGTTAATGAAGTCGGCGCGGCACCACCAGCTTGTTTAATTGTAGAATTGTTATTATTAGTTCCAGTTCCTACACCTAATTGTTGAAATTGTCCATCAACCCAAATTCCATCAGTCTCAACAACTGCTGAAGGATTAGCAATCGTAAATGTCCCTGCCCCTAAAGCCGTAATTGGCGCAATGATGTTATTACCTGCATTAGTCATCAATTCAATAGTCATTAATTGATTGACTTGTAATGCAGGACCGTAAACTAAGTTATAAGAATATGTCGCGTTGGCTCCAGAAACTGCAACAGAACTGATTGCAACTGTTGACTGAGGATAATACAACATTATCAAATTGCCAACTGGACCAACTCCGTTACAAGGACAAATGAATAAACTTGAATAAAAGTTTACACAAAAGAAATCAGTCGCACCATCAACTGTGAAAAGTGGCGTATTGCTATTATTAAAATAAAAATTGCCTATCAAATCAATCGAAATGATAGGATTGGGTGTGCTATTAGTCACCCATTCAGCAAAATTATTTCGTGGAAAGTCTAAGTTATAACGGAGTGAACTTCCGGGGCGGATACCAAATTTACCCTTTTTAAAAGCATTATTACGTGAATCCCAAAAATGATCCGCAGGAACTTCTTCTTGAGTACCATTTTTATATAATCCCATAAATGACTTAATTGGGATTTTTTGGCATTCAGTAAAGTTCATTAAATCAAACCTTTTAACTTACAGTAAGTATATATACTTTTAAGATTATTTACATCAAACTTTTTATATAGGGAAGATACGTTACTATTAAAGTTTCTACGAGAAATCTTTAATTTACTTCTCATATCTTCCCTACTAAAAGAACCACCAACTAATTTAAGGATTTGCCTTTCACGACTTGTTAATCGTTGGAGCAAAATATTCATATTAATCAGCCGCAGTTGAAGTAACTTTTTGCCAGTCGGTTGCGGCACCGGCATTTGCAACTTTAATATAATTCTTTCCTGCCGTAGATTGATAAACTGCACCGATAGGAAGTGTAGCAGGAACTTCTCCTAATACTCCGGCACGTGTAGTTTGTGCACCAACTGCAACACTACCAAGTGCAGTCCATACACCAGATGCAGAATATCCTGAAGGGTCATAAACAGCACCTTCAAAGACAAATAGTGTATTTGTTAGTGTTGAATAAGTCATTGTTCCTACATAACCTGACGTAGATGTAGGATCAACATTCTGATAAAGTGCTTTATAATGCCTCTGATAAGGCAGAGCTTCCTGTGGTAGTGGCGGCATAATTCCTCCTGAATTATCTTCCAATAATTAAATTATTTTGTCTGCGATAAGGTCTACGTCGAACTGGTATTGCTTGTTGATTCTTCACATTTGCTGCAATAATCTTATCAAGTTTTACAAATGCTTCACCATCTTTAAGTTCTGCAAAGGCATTACGATTAATTGACTTCGCCGCGTATGCCGCAGTTTTCGGCGCGAGATAAATCTCACCATTAATAAATCCAATAGTATCAGATGTGGACTCTACCATTGGAAGGCTTGCTTCATAATCAAGTCGAATATCTTTATTAGCTGTAGCACCAACAAATACTAGGTTTTGACCTTGCCATAACCAATAATTTAAGTCTTGGTCTGGTTGATATGAAGGCTCCCACTTCTTTCGCAACATTTCAATGAAATCTTCAAACTGCGCACCTGCATCACGTTCCCATAATTTAACTGGAAGTACTATATCAGATGGAATAGCTGGTGTAGTGGCAGGTCCAATGATTGTTGAACCTGCCATGAAGTTTGGAAGAATAATAGTCTTGTCAGTTGTTGGTAATCCATTTAAATATAATTCAATGGACAAATCACGATAGGCTTCTTGAAGAAAAGTAATTAATACATCATCCTGCCAGAACTTTCTCTGAGAATCATTTAGATGTGTCGCAGCGGTTTGAAGAACTTGACCAACAGTGACTATCATTTATTATCCACCAGTGTATTCTTTATTTCCTATATGAGTCAGAACTGGACCTTTATAACTTGCTCCATGAATCCAGTTCATTTGCTCACAAGAATTCCACCATTTCATTATTTGTTCTGCATCAGCACCTTTAGCAAATGAAGATGAACCATCACTATATTTAATTTCTATAGATATAGTAGTTTTGTCCATAATTAAACTCCCAATGATGCAAGTTCATTAGCCAAAGTAAACTTTTCTTTATATTCTTTAGGTTTAAGAATAGTCTTGCAATTAGGACACAACATTGCAGCCTTATTAATCATAGTTGTGCAAGCAGGGCATGGAATATTTGTTAGCAAATCAGGATTAGTTTTAATTGCCTCATTCCATTCACGTTTAAATCCTAAAGATTCACACGCGAATCGTTGAAGATTAGAAATTGCAGAATGTCTATGATTAGATTTCGTCCAATCATCATCTGCCAACTTAACCAATTCAAGGAACCAACGATGTTGAATCTCTTTTGCAGCTTGAATCTTATCAAGAAACTTTTCAATTACTTCGTCAAGTTTAAATTCTCCAGGAACCCAGAAAATTCCAGGGCGCGCATCTGCCGTTGTAGCAATCATACTTTGTACAAAATCTTCAACAATACTTTCTGCCGCCTCATAAGGAGAGACTTTTACGTGTATATACTTTGGGCGACGCTCCGCACCCATGTATACATCAAATCCAGATTCTCCAATAATAATGATTGATGGAGTTTTACCATCAGATTTTGGTATTGTAAAATCTCCAGGATGAAGTGTAGGCTTTTGTGCATTAACTTCAAAAGGTACTATAGAAACTACTGTTGCTTTAATCTCAATTGCCATTTGATTCGTCTCCAGCATTTAAAATAAGCCCACCTGATTTTAATCTATATGAAAAATCAGTTTGACCTTGTTCCTCAATCATTTCACGGTTTGAATCAATTTCTTGTGTTTCTTGTTCCTCAACCATATCGGATAGAATATTGCGTATTTCATTAGGATTTAATGGATTCATTGATATTTTAATTAGTCGTTCACATACATCAATACGCGGAGGAAGTGCATTAAATTGATTTTCAAATACATAAAGTGGTTCATAAGTACCTTGCCACCCGAATGGAAGTTCCTCATTCGGGTGATTTGTTGGGGGTACAAATCTTTCAAGTACCCATCGACGCGGAAGATAACCATACTTAGGAACACATTTAATTCCTATATAATTACGAATAAATATTTTACCTAAAAATTCCGCAAATGTACCTTTACGCATTTCACGTTCATCATCCGACCAAACTACTTGGAATAATGGACGTTCATTATCACTTCCATGATGACGTATTACTTTATTAATCTCTTGTACAGTATTAAATTCTTCTTGTGAATAAGTTTTCATAATATAATTAAGGAGGGAGTTTTTAAACTCCCCCCAACTCCAGATTAATAACCAGACGGAATTGCCAAGTTCTTGATGTAAGAACAAAGTCCAGGGTTCTTAACAAAAACATTGAAACTAGCAACGAGATAAAAGATTTGAGACGCGTTCAAACCACCAGAAGTTCCATAAAGGTTAAAGAATTTATTACCATTCTTATCCTTATAGAATTCACACTTATGAAGTTCTGAACGACCCCATTGGTCCATATCAATAAAATCAATACGACTTCTATCCCAATTACGAGAAAGTTTTACTGGCGCACCAGCAAGTCGCATCGTATCATTAAAGTAAAGGTCAAGTGCTTCATCCTTTGCTTCTTTGATAATTTGAACTAAACCAAATCCCATTTCTTCATACGCAGATTGCTGTGCAACGTGCATCCACGCCTGAGTTTTCTTTCCGCGTTCCTCAATTCCCATTCTGTCACTAATTTTATTCAATGCCAAACGGGGTTGTGGATGTGCGAGAGGTTGACTTCCAGCATCAACACTATTAGCACGAACTTCAGGAGTTGCGGCGCGGTCAAATCCAAGCCAACTTCCCACGGAAGAATCATTATCGTGATATATAGGACCAAAAAATGAAGTGGGCGGCGTACCTGATGCAGACGCGCCAGATACAACAACTTTATCACCACCAGTTACCCCATTAATTTGTCCTGTTACCACACGAAAAATTCCGTTAGGAATATCAAGATAAACTAC